>ERZ773099.1148-NODE-1148-length-20060-cov-2.559710_pt1 | contig 20060 bp, 32 predicted proteins | sample MGYA00511120_ERZ773099 | MGnify/ENA primary metagenome ERZ773099 (study PRJEB29015, sample SAMEA2738012) | human oral metagenome | biome: human oral; feature: human-associated habitat; material: dental | place: China | collected 2104 ...
AAATTCTATCAAGAATTTTTGCAACTAGACACTAGAAGTATTCCCCACAGGCGTGGGGATGAGATGTAGCGACGGCCGCAGTGGCGCGCGGCCTGGACGCCACTGTCCGCATCGCGGCAGCGCCAGCGAGTACAGAAGCTACGCTGATTCCGACAACGACTTTTTCACCGAAAAAATTCTGATGACGCATGAGGAATTTGAAGCGTCACAGATGAGGAATATCAAGGAGGCGCTGTTTCAGGGGAAAGAAGAAGCCTTGGGGCTCGACTATGAAGACCCCATATATACGCCGGAGTTCAAGGGATGGTTTGGCGATTGGGAAAACGATGAGGAAAACGCCAGCAAGGTCGTGGACGATGACGGCTATCCGCTGGTTGTCTATCATGGGACGCCAAAGGCTGGTTTTGAGGCATTCGACAGGGAGCGCCTTGGCAAAAGCTCCTGGCACAGCACGGCGCAGCTTGGGTTTTTCTTTTCGTCGGAACGTGTGGCGAACGGCTTCACAGGGTTGGACAAATTTTATGACCCGCCGGAAGCTGCCGGGATTTACCCGGTGTATCTCAACATGAGAAATCCTTATGAAATCTCTGCCGAAGATTTTCGCGACACATACCTCATGCCTGAAGGGGTGGAAGACTGGCGCGACGGGGATGACCCTGTCATCCAGAAAAATGTCGCACTGCTTGTCGAAAAGCTGGAAAAGGACGGGCATGACGGGATAATTATCAGGGCTGCGGAAGACCCGGAAATCAGCGATACATGGGAAGAGCTTGCCTCCCCCAATTTTGTTGTCTTCTCCCCGGAGCAGATAAAGTCCGTATTTAACCGTGGCACATGGGACGGCAGCGACCCGCGCATCCTGTACCAGTCCGCCTATCATGGCAGCCCGTATGACTTTGGCAAATTTTCTCTTGGTCATATCGGCAGGGGGGAAGGCGCGCAGGCGTTCGGGTGGGGATTGTACTTTGCGGGGAGGCGCGGAATTGCCGAGGATTACCGCAAAACACTGTCTGCGGAAAAAGAAAAAAAATCTGCAAAAGACGTGCAGATAGACAGAAAGGTCTATCGTCGTGCCGGTAAAATTCCAGACTATGTCAGCCAAGGGAAAAACAGGTATTACGAAGGAAAAGTCGAGTATGAAGCCATCACAAGCTTTTTGAGAAACAATCGCGACAAGCAAAAAGCTCTTGATGAGCTTCAGCGAAGGATTGACTACTACAGAAATCTTGAAGAGGTGGAAAGCGATTCTGAAGCAAAATGGCATGCCTCAAGGCTGGAAGAGGCATACGAATTTCTTGAGGCTGCGGATATCAAGGAGGCGCAGAACTTCAAAAAAGATGGGCAGTTGTACGAGGTGGACATCCCCGAAGACGACGTGCTGCTGCTCTGGGACAGCCCTCTTTCCGGGCAACCGGAAAAAGTCGTGAAGGCCCTTGAGGGCATCGGCATTGACACATCGCCGCAGCAGACGGGAGAGCAGCTTTACCGTGCGCTTGCAAAGCATATGCGTTCGCCCCGCGCCGCATCGGAACACCTGAACAGCCTTGGCGTCAAGGGCATCAAATACTTTGACGGCACAAGTCGCAGAAAAGGTGAAGGTACATATAATTTTGTGGTGTTTGATGACAAGGCCATAAGCATTATAAACACCTACTATCAATCCCAGACCGAAGCCGCCCTTGAGCGGGACGTGGCCGCTTGGAAAAAGACGGTGGATGATTTTGTAGAGGGGAACGTCGACAGAAAACAACGCTCATTGCAACTTTTGTCGCAGACGCCTCTTGCTTTCACTTTGGTTGGCGCAAGGCAGTTGCCGGTCAACACAAAAGCAAGCGTATTGCGCAAGGCCATATACGAAAAGCACAAGCTGACGCCGGAGCTTGTGAAGCAGGTTGCCGAAAAGCTGGCCGATCCTGTGATGATCGTCAGGTCGACGGGTGAAGATTCGGTATCAGATATCACCGTCATGCTTGATCTGACGGACGAGAACAAGGCAAGCGTTGTTGTTCCCGTGATTTTCAGTGATACGGCGCATGGCTACGAGATGAATTTCGCGCCGAGCATCTATGCAAAGAACGATGGGCAGACAAAGGCTCCGAGCAACAAGTGGTTTGAGGAGCAGTTGAGGGCGGGAAACGTCCTGTATGCGAACAGGAAAAAAGTTAAGGGATGGAACCGCATTGCCAGGCGCCAATTGCCTGGGTGGAATTCCATCCCCAACGCCAAAACTATAAAATTCGAAGATGCTCTTGTCAAGCTGCGGGAGCAGTATCCCACGCATTACAGCGGGGCGGCGGGCACAGCGCGCGGCGGCATGCGCAAGATGGCGAACGGGCAGTATGTTGTCGGTCTGTTCCGGAAAGCCGATGCCTCCACCATCCTGCACGAGACGGCCCACTTCTGGCTGGAAGAACTGCGCGAGGCCGCCGGACTGGAAACCGCTCCGGAATGGGTGCACGACGCCTGGGCCAAACTGCAAACAGCGTATGGCTTTGAAGGCTTTCCGGACGGAAATAACGCGGAAGGCGTGTCCGCCTGGACAGGCGTGCAGGAAAGATTTGCCCGCGAGTTTGAAGCCTACGCCCGTGAGGGCAAGGCTCCCTCATGGGAACTGCAATCCGCATTCAACAAGTTCCGCAACTGGCTGACGGAGATTTACCGCACGGTGCGCAAACTGCTTGGAGCGCACGGCGTGTCGGAAGATGCGCGGGAAGTCTTTGACGTGCTTCTGGCAACGGAAGAAGAGATTGCGCTGTCACAGCGCCGGGCTTCGGAAAATTCCGTCATGGATATGCTGGAAGAGGAAGTTTCCCCGGAACTGCGCGACAGACATGCCAGAAATGAGGCGTCTATACTTTGGGCAAGGAGAACATCCACCATGCTGACCCCGGAACAACGAAAAGACTTTGAAGACCACAAGGAACTGGATGCAGAGATGTCCCGCCAGTACGCAAACTACCCGCCGTTCGCGGAGTTCAAAAAGACGGAACGGTACGCACGGGCCTGCGCTTCCGTTCGGGATGATTTGCGCAAGGAGCCGGAACCTCCGGACAATGAAGAAATCGAGTACCATGTCTTGCGCAGATACATGCGCTTTGGCCCCGGAAGCTGGCCGTTCGAGACGCCGAACGGGCCTGAACTGCTTGCAACAGATGCCGACGGCACACAGCATTGGGGGTTCCGGTGATCATGCCTCCCGCCAATGCGTTCCACTCTCCCCTGTTCCATCCCAACTGCCATTGCGCGATGATTGGAGTTACGACAAACGGGGAGCGTACTGAACGCCCTGCGGAAGCCGGGCTCTCGCACTGTGTGGTGTCCAATGACGCGCCGCCTGCGGCAGCGCATCGGCGGCGAGACGCGGGTGCGGACAGGGCGTTTTCTGGACGACTTGCTGGACCGGACCACCAGCAGCGACGATCCTGTGGACGTGCGGCGTTTGCTGGAAAAGCACCGCATGGGCGAAGTATACGATCAGGTCATGGAAGAAATCGTCTGGGGCGAAGCTGCCAGGCTGACTCCCGATGAAGTGCTGCTGGTGCTGCGGCCGGAGGGGGAAAGACCGTTGCTGGTGGAGCGCGGGCCGTCCGTGATGGTTGACGGCAATCCCATTCCCGTCGCGTCTGGTGGCCCGCTGTTCAAATCAATGGGTATTCGCAACGGTTTTGGGCTGGTCAAGGTCATAGCCAAGCATGGAGAACTTTCTCTCCTGCCGGAGCGTCTGCGCGTCACCAGGGAAGACGTGATGCGCATTCCTGATATTTTGCGGGAGTACGAGCCAACCCCCAATGAAAAAGGCTACAGAACATGGGTTGTGGAACGTGAAAACGGCAGTCGCCTGGTTGTGGGTGAGGGCGGCGGAAAAACAGATGTCGGGCGGCTGGTGACTGCTTTCGTTGCTGAAGAGCCGCGCCAGTTTTCCCAAAAAAAGGCTCCTGTGGAATCACATCCGGCAACGTTCTCCGCGCTACCGAAAGATACTGCCGGGGCGCTTTCTCCTCGCGCTGCCCGGAGTCCACAGGAGCAAATGCCTGACAGGGGGAAAAACCTGTCTGGTGACATCACCTTGGCTGAAAACACGCCTGATGTCAAGGAAAATTCTGTGGATTTCGAGCTGCAACGCCTGAACGATGCTCCAGCCGTTGCGACGAAGGAAGCTGCGGATGGAGACAGCAGTTGGTTACACGGGCAGTCAGCCGGAGAAAATACCGGGGATGCAAGCCTTACTATGGAATTGCAACGTCTCAACGATGAAGGCCGCCTGACGCCGGAAGACCTGGCAGAACTGGACGCCCTGGACAGGGATGCCCGCCGCCTCGAAACCCTGGAGCGCATCAACATGGGCCTTGTGGACTGTATCTGGTGTAATCTCCCCATTTGTGGCAGGCTTCAAAAGTAGAGCCTATGCCGTCCGTTTCAGTTTCATGCCGGGGTGATGCCACCGATGCCCATGTTGGGCCGTTCATTGTTACAGGTCCAGAGCCAGGCTGTGGCAAACTCCTGTATCCAAGGACTCAAAGACATACTGATTCAGCCAGTCATACCGCACGGTTCGGTTACAGCGTTCGGCATAGCCGTTTTGCTGCGGTTTCCCCGGCTGAATGTACCGGATGCGAATTCCTCTTTTTTCAGCCCAGGACTGGAAAATGCCGCTCACATATTCAGGGCCGTTATCACAACGAATCCCCCTGGGACAACCCCGCCATTCAATCATGTTCTCCAGGACGCGGATTACCCGCTCCGGCGGCAGGGAAAAATCAATCTCAATGCCCAGTCCTTCACGGGTAACGTCGTCCAGGACGTGCAAGAGGCGGATACAGCGACCATCCTGAAGCTGGTCGTGGAGGCTCTTTCCGTCAAGGATTGCCTGCATGACGTCGAACACTGCACATTTTTCTGTACTGTCACATAGTTGGAGAATACCATTCTTTTTTCGACAGAAAAACAAAATCCCGGCAAATTGCCGGGATTTTGTGAAGCGTGGGGGGATACAGGGCATCCCCCCCAATATTTTGTGGTCTGCGCCGAAGCTATTCGGACGCTTGTTCTTCTTTCTGCGCGGGAGCCGCAGGCGCTTCCGCCTGCACGGGAGAACGTGACAGTTCAATGAAGGCCATGGGGGCGTTGTCGCCCTTGCGGGGCATGGCCAATTTGAGAATCCGCGTGTAGCCGCCGGGCACTCCGGCGAAAACCGGGCCGATTTCATCAAAAAGCCGCTTCACCAAACCGTGGTCATTGAGCACACGGTAGGCCTGACGCCGGGCATGCAGATCATTGCGCTTGGCGAGAGTGATCAGCGGTTCCACCACCCGCCGCAGTTCCTTGGCCTTGATTTCCGTTGTGCGGATTTTGCCGTGAATCAGCAAAGCCTTGGCAAGGTTATGCAACATGGCCTTGCGGTGCGCGGGCGTACGCGAGAATTTTCTGCCGGAATTGCTATGCCTCATTTTGCTGTTTCCTCTTCCATTCCTGATATTTCTTTTCAAAGGCATCAACGCGCATGCCAAAATCAAGCCCCATGCTCACAAGCATGCCCTTGATCTCGTCCAGCGATTTGCGCCCGAAATTCTTTGTTTTGAGCATTTCCGCCTCGGAACGCTGCACAAGCTCACCCACCAGAGCGATATTCGCGCTACGCAGGCAGTTGGTGGCGCGGACGGAAAGTTCAAGGTCATCAATGTGCTTGAACAGATGCTCGTTCACTTCGCCGCTGTCGCCAGCGCCGCTGTGCATGTCGCCGGACACGCGCTCGTCAAAGTTGATGAAAACGGCGATCTGGTCCTTGATGATTTTTGCGCTGTAGGCAATGGCGTCTTCCGGGGTGAGAGAACCGTCAGTCCACACTTCCAGCAGAAGGCGATCATAGTTCGTCATTTGCCCAACGCGCGCCTGCTCCACCGTATAGGCCACCTTGCGCACGGGGGAGAAGCTGGCATCAAGACGGATCAGGCCGATTTCATCGGTCTGCCCTTCGTGCAGGTCCGCAGGCACATAGCCCTTGCCCATGCGGGCCTCCAACTCCATTTCCAGCACAACGTCCTCGGTCAGGGTGGCGATGTGCAAGTCCGGGTTGAGCACCTCCACATGCTGGTTGGCGAGGATCTGCCCGGCGGTCACAGGCCCTTTTGCCGTGGCGCGCAGGGTCAGGCGCTGCGGCTCGTCAGTATCCATGCGCAGGCGAACCTGCTTGATATTCAGAACAACATCCGTGATATCCTCAAGAACGCCGTGGATGGACGTAAACTCGTGCTGCACCCCGACAATCTTGACAGAAACAAAGGCTGCTCCCTGCAAAGAAGAAAGCAGAACCCGCCGCATGGCATTGCCAATGGTCGTGCCGTAGCCCCTTTCCAGAGGCTCACACACAAACTTGGCATGGGTATCGCTGGCGGTATCCCCGTCGCACACGATCTGATCGGGCTTGACCAGCTCTGACCAGTTGCGGGCATTGATAAGGCGTTCGCCCTGTTTGATAAGCATGCGAACCCCCGGTTATTTCGAGTAAAGTTCGACAATCAGCTGTTCGTTGATCGGGAACTGGATGTCGTCGCGCTGGGGCAGGGCCTTGACCGTACCCTTGAAGGCCGCGCCGTCAACTTCAAGCCAGGCGGGGCAGCCACGGCGCGCAATCACTTCCTGGGCTGCGGCAAGCACCGAAATCTTGCGGTTTCTCGGGCACTTCCACAGTGTCGCCAACGCGAACCTGCAGTGAAGGAATGTTGACCTTGCGCCCGTTGAGGGTGAAAATTCCGTGCCGCACAAGCTGGCGGGCCTGGTTGCGCGAGTTGGCAAAGCCCAGGCGGTAGACCACATTGTCCAGACGGCGCTCAAGAATGACCAGCAAGTTTGTGCCGGTAACACCCTTCTGCATGTCGGCCTTCACGAAATAGCTGCGGAACTGGCTTTCCAGAATGCCGTACGCGCGGCGGGTCTTCTGCTTTTCACGCAGCTGCACCGCATAGTCGCTGAGCTTTTTGCGGGCACGGCCATGCTGGCCGGGGGCATAGGGACGACGGTCCTGGGCGCATTTGTCCGTGAAGCAGCGGTCGCCCTTCAGAAAAAGCTTGCAGCCTTCCCTGCGGCAAATACGACACTTGGCTTCTGTATATTTGGCCATTGATCAATCCTCTTGCGATTTTGCGCGGTTGTGTCGAAACGCCCTAGACGCGGCGGCGCTTGGGCGGCCGGCATCCATTGTGCGGAATGGGCGTCACATCACGAATAAAAGCCACCTTGAAGCCCGCGGCGGAAATGGCGCGCATGGCAGCCTCCCGTCCGGAACCCGGCCCCTTGACATAAATGCCCACGGTGCGCATGCCGTTGTCCTGCGCCTTGCGGGCGGCGGTTTCAGCGGCCACCTGGGCAGCGGTCTCGGCAGCAACCTGGGCGGCAAAGGGGGTGGATTTGCGCGAGCCCTTGAAGCCGCTCTGGCCTGAAGACGCCCACGAGATGGCGTTACCGCGCGTATCCGTAAAAGTGATGATCGTATTGTTGAACGAAGCCTGAACGTGGGCAATGCCCACGGGAACGTTCTTTTTTTCCTTTTTCTTGACGGCTTTCTTTGGCCTGGCCATAACTTTTCCTCTGGATGGAGCTTTGGATCATGCTCCGCGCGAAGCGGGAGATCCGTTCTTCCTCACGGCAGCAGACACTGCGTCCGCTTTACAAACTGCGTCAAAGCGCAACCGCTCCGGCTGCTACTTTTTCTTGCCCACAGCGCCGCGGCGCGGGCCCTTGCGGGTACGCGCATTGGTATGCGTGCGCTGCCCGCGGGCAGGCAGCCCGCGACGGTGGCGAAGGCCGCGATAACAGCCAATATCCATAAGACGCTTGATGCTGCTGGAAACTTCACGGCGGAGATCACCTTCCACCTTGTAGTTCTGCTCAAGCTCCTTGCGGATCTCGTTCACCTCGTCAGCCGAGAGATCGTCAATATTACGCTCCCAGTTGACACCGGTGGTGTCCAGAATTTTCAGGGCCGTGGTCCGGCCGATCCCGTAGATATAGGTGAGCGCAATGTCCACCCGCTTTCCGCGCGGCAAATCAACACCTGCAATTCTCGCCACAACTCTTCTCCTGCCCTAGCCCTGGCGCTGCTTGTGCCGGGGGTTTTCGCAGATAACTCGAAGCACTCCCTTGCGCCGGATAACCTTGCATTTGGGGCATATTTTCTTGACGGAAGGTCTTACTTTCATAACCTCATCTCCACTACAATGACCATGTATCGGCAAAATGTTTCCGGCAACCCACTGGACAAGCTGTCCACCACCCGTCAGAAAAGACAGGAACGGAAACATTTATCCTGCTTCATCCACCCTGTCAACCAACAAATCCCGGTCGATCCAGCCCCCGGTCCGAGATGCTCAGTATCCGGGGGCCTGACGGCAGAATGGCGACACTGTGTTCAAAATGGGCAGCCCATTTTCCATCGCGCGTGACCGCCGTCCACTTGTCGTCCAGAATATCCACCTCGTGCGTTCCCAACGTGACCATGGGCTCGATGGCGATGACCATGCCGTTTTGCAGGGTCAGCCCGCGCATTCCGGGACGAAAATTGGGAACTTCCGGTTTTTCGTGCATCCTTGCACCGACTCCGTGCCCCACAAAGCGCCGCACCACACCGAACCCCGCAGCCTCCACATAGTCCTGGATGGCTGCCCCGATGCTGTACACATCGTTGCCCGCGCGCGCCTGCTCTATGCCCACATAGAGGCTTTCTTCCGTGACGCGCATAAGCTTGCGGGCTTCTTCGCTCACTTCCCCCACAGGGAAGGTGCGGGCCGCGTCCCCCACAAAACCTTCAAAAATGACGCCCATATCAACACTTACAATGTCCCCCTCCTCAAGCTGCCGCAGAGAAGGAAAACCGTGGACGACCTGCTCGTTCACAGAGCAGCACAGGGCATACGGGTACCCGCAATATCCCAGAAAGGCAGGTTTGACCCCATAATCCGCGCACATGTCGCGGGCCAGTTCTTCAAGGCGCATGGTAGGAAGCCCCGCTGCCACCATGTCCCCCACGGCATCAAGAATGTTGGCCACCATGCGGTTGGCTTCACGCAGGCAGGCGATTTCCCGCTCGTTCTTGATGAAGGCGCCGTGATATTTTTTCATTCGTCCTCCGCCATTGGCGCGACAATTCCCGGACTACAGCCTGCCGCTCTTGCGCGCCTTGGCCATCAAGCCTTGGTACTGGCTGGAAATCATGTGCGATTCCACCTGATTCATGAAGTCCATGGCAACGCCGACAAGAATCAGCAGGCTCGTTCCGCCGTAATAGAACGGCACGTTGAACTTGCTGATGAGCAGCATGGGCAAAAGGCAGACGATGGAAATATAGGTGGCTCCCGAAAGGGTCAGCCGGGAAAGCACCGTGTCGATATATTCCTGCGTCTTTTCACCGGGGCGGATGCCGGGAATGAAGCCGCCGTTCTTTTTCAGGTTTTCGGCCATATCCTTGGGGTCAAAAATGATGGCTGTATAAAAGTAACAGAAAAAGAACATCAGCGCCACATAAAGCACATTGTACGCCAAGCCGTGGGGAGAAAACCAGTCCGCGGCCATCTTGACATAGTCGTTGGAGGAGAACTGCCCGATGGTCGCCGGGAACAGCAGGAGCGACGAGGCAAAAATGGGCGGGATGACGCCCGCGGTGTTCAGCCGCAAAGGCAAATGGGAGTTTTGACCACCGTACATTTTCCGGCCGATCTGCCGCTTGGCGTAGCTGATGGGGATGCGCCGCTGCGCACGCTCCACAAAAACAATGGCCACGAGCACAGCCGCCATAAACACCAGAATGAGCACCGCCATGAAGATGCTGATGTCTCCGGCCTGGATCAGCTGGAAGGAGTGGATGATCCCGCGCGGGATGCCCACCACGATACCGCAGAAAATGATCAGGGAAATGCCGTTGCCGATGCCCCGCTCGGTGATCTGCTCGCCAAGCCACATGACCAGCACCGAACCGGCGGTGAACGTCATCATGGTCACCAGGCGGAAATGCCAACCGGGCACAAGAACCACGGGGGTTCCGGCAGGACTTGTCATGTTTTCAAGGCCAACAGCAATGCCCAAGCCCTGCACCAGAGTGATGAGCACCGTCAGATAGCGCGTCCACTGGGTGATCTTACGCCGCCCGGCCTGCCCTTCTTCCCTGGCCATCCGCTTGATGTCCGGGCTGACCACCTGCAGAAGCTGCATGATGATGCTGGCCGAGATGTACGGCATGACGCCGAGAGCGAACACCGAAACATTGGACAGACCGCCGCCCGAAAACATGTCGAAAAGACTGAACAGGGTGCCCGACATGCTTTCAAAAAAGGACGCCAGCGCAGCTGCGTCAACTCCCGGTATGGGCACATGCACGCCGATGCGGTAGCAGCACAATATCAGGAATGTCCAGCCAAGACGCTTGGTCAGGGAGGCCTGGCCCGCCGTATTGCTTGCCGATCCTACTGCCATGAAACACCCGTTGTCTTTGTGTGCCGACGGCGCAGCATGTATGTGACGTCACTGCCCGCCGCCGGGGCGGGAAGTGACGTCACGGAACAAAGTGCGGCTGTCAGTGCACGGTCATGATTATTCGGCAGCAGCGACCGCTTCCAGTTCGGTGACAGTGCCACCGGCCTGGCGGATCTTTTGCGCCGCAGCCTGACTGAACTTGTGTGCCTCAACGGACAACGCGGTTTTCACCTCGCCGCGGGAAAGCACTTTCACCGGAGCGCCCATGCGGGCAAGACCCCGTGCATAGATGTCATCCAGGGTGATTGTCGTCTTGCCTTCAAAGGCTGCCAACAGATTTTCCAGATTGACAACGGAATAGGTCACCTTGAACAGGGCATTCTTGAAGCCGTGCTTGGGCAAACGCCGTTGCAGGGGCATCTGGCCCCCTTCAAAGCCGGGGGCCACCCCTCCCCCCGCACGGGCATTCTGGCCCTTGTGGCCCTTGCCCGCCGTACAACCAAGGCCGGAGCCCGAACCACGGCCAACGCGGCGGCGCGTTTTGCGCTCCTCCGGAAAGGGAAACAAATTGTGCAACTGCATACTCATATCCTCACGGAGCTACCCGACGATAGCGACCAGATGCGGAATCTTGGCGATAATCCCCCGAATGGCCGGGGTATCCTGAAACGTCTTGACCTGTTCGCGGCGCTTGAGGCCCAGAGAATCCAGCAGCTTGCGCTGGGCGGGACTGGAGCTGATACGCGAACGCACCAGTTTTACTGTGATTTCTGCCATGGTCACTTCCTCGGAGCTTCCAGCTTCTTGCCGCGAAGGGCCGAAACAGTATCGGCGCTGCGCAGGGAAACAAGACCCTGCATGGTCGCGCGCAGCACATTGTGCGGGTTGTTGGTGCCGATGGCCTTTGCCAGAACGTCGCGCACCCCCACGGCTTCCATCACCGCGCGCACGGCACCGCCCGCAATGATGCCCGTACCTTCGGAGGCGGGCTTGAGCATGACGCGGCCCGCGCCGAAGCGCCCCAGAATCTCATAGGGCAGCGTGCCTTCCACCAGAGGAATCTGCACGCGGTTCTTGCGGGCGCGCTCTGTAGCCTTGCGCAGGGCTTCGGGCACTTCCTGAGCCTTGCCCAGGCCAAAGCCCACGCCGCCTTTGCCGTCTCCCACCACAACAAGGGCGCTGAAGCTGAAACGACGGCCGCCCTTGACAACCTTGGCCACACGATTGAGAGAAACGATCTTTTCGATTTCGCCCAATTCGTTCTGCTGAGTTTCCGTATTTTCCTGACGCATATTAGAACTCCAGGCCGCCTTCGCGGGCGCCGTCGGCTACGGCTTTCACGCGACCGTGATAAAGATATCCGTTGCGATCAAACACTACCTGACTGATATTCTTTTCCTTGGCCAGACGGGCAATTTCCTTGCCAACCAGTTCCGCGCCACTCCGGTTGCAGTGCGCGCCCGGCTCGCTCTTGCGCAGGGAAAGGGTTGACGTGGCAACCAGGGTTGCACCCTGCGCATCATCCACGATCTGCGCGTAGATGTGCAGGTTGGAGCGGAACACCACCAGACGCGGACGGGAAGCCGTGCCGTTGACCTTTTTGCGGATGCGGATCTTGCGGCGCTGCCGGGATTCGTTCTTGTTGTTTTTCATGACGCCTCCCCCTACTTCTTGCCGGACTTGCCGGCCTTGCGGCGGATCGTCTCGGTAACGTATTTGATGCCCTTGCCCTTGTAAGGTTCAGGCTTGCGGATACGACGGATTTTGGCGGCAGTTTCGCCCACCAGTTCCTTGTCGATTCCGGAAATGGTCAGCACCTGACCTTCCGCAGTGGCCTTGATGCCTTCGGGCAGTTCCACCAGCACAGGATGGGAAAAACCGACGGAAAGCTCCACAATATTGCCCTTGACCGCCACGCGGTAGCCCACGCCGATGACCTCCAGCCCCTTGGAAAAGCCCTTGGTCACGCCTTCAATGCAGTTGGCGAGAAGTGTGCGGCGCAAGCCGTGCTGGGCGCGGCTTGTCCGGTCGTCGGCAATGCGGCTCACGCTCACGCTGCCGTCAGCCAGCTCGTACTTGAGCAGGGAACAGACAGGGGTGCTCAGTGTGCCCTTGGGGCCTTTTACTTCCACCATCTCCGCTCCGATCCTGACTTCAACGCCGCCAGGAACGGGCACGGGCAGTTTACCTATTCTCGACATGGTGCACCGCCTACCAGATTTCGCACAAAAGTTCGCCGCCCACTTTCTTCTCGTGGGCAGTCATGCCGTCCAGAACACCGCTGGACGTGGACAAAATGCAGATGCCAAGGCCGTTCTGCACACGGGGGATGTGGCGCGCATTCACATAGACCCTGCGGCCGGGCGTGCTCACGCGCTTCAGGCCGTTGATCACGGGCCTTCCCTTGTGGTACTTCAGGGTGATGGTAATGTTTCTGTCGGCCACGGCCACGTCTTCGACGTAACCTTCCTGCTTGAGGATGGCGGCTAATGATTCCTTCATCTTCGAGCGCGGCACATTCACTTCCTTGTGCAGGGCCAAATGCGCGTTGCGGATGCGGGTCAGCATGTCCGCAATGGGATCTGTCAACATCGAATGCTCCTGAACGGTTGGGGGCGGGGTTGACGGCCCCATGCCGCCACTTCCCGCTGGCGCGCATGCGCGCCGCTCGGGCAAGGCCCGAAAGTTTTACCAGCTTGACTTGCGCACGCCGGGCAGTTCGCCCCGGAGCGCCATGTTGCGGAAGCAGATGCGGCACAGGCCGAACTGCCGCAAAAAGGCGCGGGAGCGCCCGCACAGGGGGCAGCGGTTGTACGCGCGGGCACTGAACTTGGGCTTGCGCCTGGCCTTTACTTCCAGAGAAGTACGGGACATAGCTTGACTCCTACTTGCGGAACGGCATGCCCAGCTTGTCGAGAAGGAACTTGCCTTCCTTGTCCGTGGCAGCCGTCGTGACGATGGTGATGTTCATGCCCTTGGGATTTTCCACCCGATCCGCTTCAAGTTCGGGGAAAATGGTGTGCTCCCTGATGCCCAAGGTGAAGTTGCCGCGTCCGTCAAAGCCTCTGTCAGGGATGCCGCGAAAATCGCGCACCCTGGGCAGGGCAAAGTTCATGAGCTTGTCGAGAAAGTCCCACATGCGGTCCTTGCGCAAGGTAACGCGCGCGCCGATGGGCATGCCCTCACGCAGCTTGAACGCGGCGATGGACTTTGTGGCCCTCGTGACCACGGCCTTCTGGCCGGCAATGGCGCTCAGTTCCGCCACGGCCTCTTCCATGAGCTTGTTGTTCTGGCTGGCGGCGCCAAGGCCGATATTCAGAGAGATTTTCTCGAGGCCGGGCAGTTGCATGGGCGAGGAGTAGCTGAACTCCTTGTGCAAGACCGGAACCACCTTCTCTCTATAAATCTTTTCAAGGCGTGTCATTGTATCACCCTATTCCATGACTTCATTGCACTTTTTGCAAAAGCGCACTTTCTTTTCCTTGCCGGCAGACTCAATGGTCCTGTACCCCACGCGCGTTGCCTTGCCGCAGGCGGAACAAACGACCATGACATTGGAGATATGCAGGGGCATTTCCTTTTCCACAATGCCGCCCGGCTGCTGGGCATACGGATTAGGGCGCATATGGCGTTTGACCATATTGGTCTTTTCCACCAGCACACGATCCTTCTTGCGGAGGATCTTGAGCACTTTGCCGATTTTACCCGCGTCCTTTCCGGTGATTACCATCACCTTGTCATCCTTGCGGATGCGATACATTTTCATGACGTCTCCTAGAGGACTTCCGGGGCAAGCGAAATGATCTTCATGAAGTTCAGCGCGCGCAGTTCACGGGCCACAGGGCCGAAAATGCGCGTACCCACCGGCTCTCCCTGATTGGAAAGCAGCACGGCGGCATTGCCGTCAAACTTGATGTAGCTGCCGTCGCCGCGCCGCACTTCCTTGGCAGTGCGCACGATAACGGCCTTCATGACGTCGCCCTTTTTTACCTTGCTGTGGGGAATGGCTTCCTTGACAGAAACCATGATGATATCGCCCACCGAGGCGTAGCGACGGTGCGAGCCGCCCAGCACCTTGATGCAGGCGACCTTTTTCGCGCCGGAATTATCGGCCACCTGGAGCGTTGATTCTACCTGGATCATGGCTTTCCATCCTATACGGCTTTTTCAATGATGGAGACCAGATGCCAGCGCTTGTTGCGCGACATGGGCCGGAACTCCACGATCTTCACCTTGTCGCCCATGCCGCATTCGTTCATGGGGTCATGCGCGGTGAACTTCTTGCGGCGCCTCACATACTTTTTGAGCAGAGGGTGCTTGACCAGGGTTTCAACGCGCACGACAATGGTTTTGTCATTCTTGTCGCTCACCACCACACCGGTCAGCGTTCTGCCCTTGCGTTCTTCCAGAGCTTGCATTTTAGGCCCTCTGTTCCTTTTCGTTCAAAACGGTCTCGATGCGCGCAACCTGCCTGCGCATGGCCTTCAGTTCGGAGGTCTTTTCAAGCTGCGCCGCCGCATGCTTGAAGCGGGCGCTCATCAGCTCCTGCCGCTGTTCGGCGAGAGCCTTGCGCAGATCTTCCGCGCTCATGTCCCGCAGGTCTTTGGCAGCCGGGCGCACGGCCTTGTCGGATTTTTTCTTGGCAGCCATCTAGACTCCCTCCCTCACCACAATAATGGTCTTGACGGACAGCTTGTGCGCGGCGCGGGTCAACGCTTCACGGGCCAGATCAAGGCTCACGCCCTTGATTTCGTACAGCACGCGCCCCGGCTTGACCGGCGCGCACCAGCCCACCGGCGCGCCCTTGCCCGAACCCTGCCGGGTTTCCAGAGGCTTGGCCGTCACCGGGCGATCCGGAAAAACGCGGATCCAGACCTTTCCGCCACGTTTGATATGGCGCATCATGGCGATACGCGCAGCCTCAATCTGCTGGCTGGAAAGATGCCCGTGTTCCACAGCTTTCAGCCCGATATCGCCAAAAACAATACTGGCTCCGCGAGTGGCCAGCCCGCGCAAACGGCCTTTCTGCCACTTGCGAAATTTTACTTTTTTGGGGGCAAGCATTATTGATCAACCTCTTTGTCAAGGATTTCACCCTTGTAAATCCACACCTTGACGCCAATGATTCCGTATGTGGTGCGCGCTTCGGCAAAACCGTAGCTGATGTCGGCGCGCAGGGTCTGCAAGGGCACGCGACCATCGCGATACCATTCGGTACGGGCGATTTCGGCACCGGCCAAACGTCCGGAGCAGGTCACCTTGATGCCCTCGCCGCCGAACTTGCGGGCCATGGAAACCGTCCGCTTCATGGCGCGGCGAAAAGCCACGCGGCGCTCAAGCTGCTGGGCGATATTTTCGGCCACCAACTGCGCCTCCACTTCCGGACGGCGGATTTCATTCACCTCAAGGGAGAACTCGCGGCCAAATTTCTGGCGCAAATCCGTGCGCAGCTTCTCGATTTCCACACCCTTGCGCCCGATGACAATGCCGGGCCGGGCCGTGGAGAGGATAAGCCGCACCTTGCCGCCCGCACGCTCGATTTCTATTTTCGCCAGCCCCGCGTGGAGCAGGAGCTTTTTCACGAACGCGCGGATCTTGCTGTCCTCGTAGACGAAGGCAGGATATTCCTTCTTGCTGAACCAGCGGGACTGCCAGTTTTTGTTGTACCCCAGCCGGAAGCCAAACGGATGTACTTTCTGACCCATAACCTATTCCTGCCCTTCTGCGAGTATGACGGTAACATGGCTCGTGCGCTTGTGGATTTTCGTCGCCCGGCCCTGTGCCCGGGGCATGAAGCGCTTCCAGGTGGGGCCTTCGTTGACCACAACTTCCTTGACAACCATGGCGTCCACGTTCACGCCCCCCAGTTGCGAGGCATTGGCAAGCGCGCTCTTGAGCACGCCGTAAATCACGCCTGCGGGCTTGTTGGGCGTAAAACGCAGGAGGTTCATGGCCTCCTCCACTCCCAGGCCCCGCACGTTCCTGGCCACAAGGCGGGCCTTGCGCGGCGAAACGCGCTGGAATTTCGCAATTGCTCTCGATTCCATATCCCTACCCTACTTCTTGCCGGCCTTGGCCTTTTTGTCGGCGGCATGCCCATGGAAGGTGCGGGTGGGCGAAAATTCGCCCAGCTTGTGCCCCACCATATTTTCGGTGACAAACACCGGTACGAATTTCTTGCCGTTGTGCACCGCAAAGGTGAGGCCCACCATTTCGGGGAGGATGGTGGAACGGCGCGACCACGTCTTGAGCACCCGGCGGTCGTTGTTGGCCACGGCGCTGTCGACCTTTTTCATCAAATGACCGTCCACAAACGGCCCTTTTTTCAATGATCTCGGCATGAGCTACTCCTACTTCTGGCCACGACGTTTGATGATCAGCCGGGAAGACGCCTTCTTCCTGTCGCGCGTCTTATATCCCTTTGCGGGCATGCCCCAGGGAGAAACAGGATGACGACCGCCGGAGCTTCTGCCCTCGCCGCCGCCCATGGGGTGGTCAATGGGGTTCATGGCAACGCCGCGCACCTTGGGGCGGCGTCCCAGCCAGCGGTTGCGCCCGGCCTTGCCCAGAGAGATGGTTTCATGATGGATGTTGCCCACCTGCCCCACCGTGGCCACACATGTGGCGAGCACCTTGCGCACTTCGCCGGAAGGCAGGCGCAGCAGGGCGTACTTGCCCTCCTTGGCCACCAGCTGGGCGTAGGTTCCGGCGGCGCGGCAGAGCTGCCCCCCCTTGCCGGGAGAAAGCTCGATGTTGTGCACAACAGTACCACAGGAATGCGCTGCATCATGAGGGCGTTGCCGGGCTTGATGTCGGCGGCCACGCCGCTGCGCTCGTTGACGCCGGACATGACCCTGTCGCCCTGCTTCAACCCCACCGGCGCGAGAATATACCGCTTTTCGCCGTCCATGTAGTGCAAAAGGGCGATGCGGGCCGTACGGTTGGGATCATACTCGATATGGGCCACTGTGGCCTCGATGCCGGTTTTGTCGCGCTTGAAGTCAATGATGCGGTACAGGCGCTTGACGCCGCCGCCACGGCGACGGCTGGTGATGCGCCCCATGTTGTTGCGCCCGGCCTTTTTGGACAGGCCGACAGTGAGGGACTTTTCAGGGCGCGTCCGGGTGATTTCCTCAAAATCGGAAACCGTCTGGAAGCGACGCCCCGCGGAAGTCGGTTTCAGTTTGCGGACAGCCATGACTATACTCCCTCAAAAAACTCGATTTTGTCACCCCGGCGCAGCGTCACATACGCTTTTTTCCAGCCGGGCCTGCGGCCCACAACACGCCCCTGGCGCTCCCTGTTGAGGGGCGCGCGGCGAATCACGTTGACCGCCTCCACTTTCACGTCAAAAGCCTTTTCCACCGCCTGCTTGATTTCCAGCTTGTTGGCCTGGGTGTGTACCAGAAAGGCGACCTGCTGGGCCTCATCCTTGAGCATGGTGGTTTTTTCCGTCAGCAAAGGCTTGAGAAGGACAGAAGTGATTTCCATACCTAGGCCCCCTTCTTCGCAAAGCGCGCCTGTACAGGCTCCACCGCGTCTTCGAGGAGCACAAGCTGTTTGTGCCGGAGAATTTCAAGCACGCTCAGTCTCTCCACGGTTGTCATGGTCAGGCCGGGAATGTTGCGGGACGAACGCACCAGCGATTCGTTTTCCGCAGAAGCGACAATAAGGGCCTTTGTGAGCCCCAGATCACCGGCCACCTTGGCAAAATGCCTGGTTTTGGCCTCCGGCAGGCTGATGCCCCTGACCACAAGCAGATCCTCGGCAGCCAAGCGGCTGGAAAGGGCCATCTTCAGGGCCAGGGCGCGCACCTTGCTGTTCACCTTGAAGCTGTAGTCGCGCGGGGAAGGGCCAAAAACAATCGCACCGCCGCGCCAGACAGGCGAACGATTGGAACCGGCCCGCGCGCGGCCCGTGCCCTTCTGCTTCCAGGGCTTTGCGCCGCCGCCGGAAACAAAGGCACGGGTTTTCACCTTGTGCGTTCCGGCGCGCCGCGCAGCCATCTGCGCACGCGCCACAAGGTGAAGGATTTCCGGCCTCACCTCGATTTCGAACACATCGGAAGCCAGCGTCACTTCACCGCTTTCCTGCTTGTTCTGGTCGTATACTTTCACGGTAGCCATCGCTGCTTCCCCTATTGCTTGCGGATCAGCACCAGCCCGTTTTTGGGGCCGGGGACCGAACCTTTCACCAGAATGACATTCTCTTCGGGGCGCACGTCAACAACCGTCAGGCCGCTTTCCGTCACGGTTTCGTTGCCCCAGTGACCGGCCATCTTCCGCCCCTTGAACACACGCCCCGGGAAGGTGTTGTTGCCGATGGAGCCGTTGTTGCGGTGCACCTTTTCGCAGCCGTGAGAGTCCTTGGAGCCGCCGAAATTCCAACGGCGCATGCGCCCCTGGAATCCCTTGCCCAGGCTCGTTCCCGTCACCTTGACCTTGTCTCCGGCGGCAAAAACGTCCACGGTGATTTCCTGCCCCAGCGCCTGCTCCGGCGCGCCCGCCAGGCGAATTTCGCGCACATGGCGAAAAAGCCCCTTGCCCGCCTTGGCAAAATGCCCCTGCATCGCCTTGCCCACATGCTTTTCCTTCGCGGGGGTCAGGGCGATCTGCACGGCGTTGTAGCCGTCTGTCTCCACGGTTTTGACCTGGGTGACAGGGCACGGCCCGGCCTCGATCACCGTCACGGGCACTGCGGCGCCCGCACCGTCAAATATACGGGTCATGCCAAGCTTGCGACCCAAAATTCCCATTTTCTCAGCCATGACTGCCTCTCGCTAGAGCTTGATTTCCACGTCCACACCGGCAGGCAGGGAGAGCTTGCCCAGGGCGTCGACGGTCTGCTGCGTGGGTTCCAGAATATCCATGAGCCTCTTGTGAACGCGCATCTCAAACTGCTCGCGGGACTTCTTGTCCACATGCACGGAACGCTGGATGGTGTACTTGTGTATGTTGGTGGGCAGAGGAATGGGCCCTGCCACACCGGCACCGGTGTTGCGCGCCGTGTCCACGATTTCCGCAACGGCCTTGTCCAGAATGCGGTAATCATAGGCTTTGAGCTTGATCCGAATGCGATCGCTGCTAACTGTCGTCATTATGCCTACTCCGTTTGCAAATCATCCCGCACACCCCTCCGGCGACAGCCCGCAGCCCTTGCCGCACAACGGCAAAAACCCGAAGAGCAGTCCTGCCCCGACGGGGAGAGGCCGCAAAACCAGGGAGCCGCGCATGCGCGCATCGCGCCTGAAAATCAGGAAATATCGGAGAATATGGACGCCTGAACGCGCCCGCATCATCCGCGCGATGCTCCCCGGCGTCGTCCAGACCAGACCGCCGAAGATTCGGCGGCGAGGCGGTCCCGCAGGGTCACCAAAGGGGAGATATCCTCCCTACCTTACAGCCCGGGGCCACTCGCGCCTGCATGGCGCCAAGCGGGGATCCGCGTACGGGCTGGAACGGCTCGACATTGTCCGGCATTTGGTAACGCCTGCGAATGTCAAAACCCGTTACGGAAAGGAGCCATGTCGGCTCCGGTCGCTTTCGGGCGCAGCAGGACAGGCTCAACCTGCCCTTCCCTGCCGTTCAGGGATGCTTCAC
>ERZ773099.1149-NODE-1149-length-20021-cov-28.137734_pt1 | contig 20021 bp, 18 predicted proteins | sample MGYA00511120_ERZ773099 | MGnify/ENA primary metagenome ERZ773099 (study PRJEB29015, sample SAMEA2738012) | human oral metagenome | biome: human oral; feature: human-associated habitat; material: dental | place: China | collected 2104 ...
AGCAAGTGATTGCCGATAAGAAAGTGGCGGAAATTGAAAAGGAATATAAGTTGAGTTTCCCTGAAGGGCTGGACCTGAATGCGCTGGTCAAGGAGCGCAAAAAAACCATCAATAAACTGCAGAAATTGGAGATCGGCGAGGTCAAGCAAGAGCAGGTGTTGGACTATGCTGACGAGATGCAACTAGAGCTGATGAGCGACGATAATGGTGCGATTATCATTATGGATGGTAATGATCTGGATATGTTTGTGAACTTGATCAACGAGGACTATATCGAGAGCAAAATTACCGGCAAGCGCTACGAAATTAAATCGAAAAAACTGTTGGGTGAGCCAGAAGGCGAACCGCCGCGAGGTTAACTATGGATCAAGAATTGGCGCTGGCGATTTTGATGAGCGGTCGGTCGGCGCTATTGACCGGTGCTGCTGGGACGGGTAAGACGTACCTACTGAATACTTTTATTGCACAGGCGCGATCTATGGGTAAAAAGGTGTCGGTAACAGCGACGACGGGGCTGGCGGCGACGCATTTGGGCGGTAATACGATTCACAGTTGGAGCGGCATTGGTGTCAGTGATTATTTGGCGAACAACTTTTTTGATCGGCTGTCAAAAACGCGGCGTGAGGTGATTACCAAGACTGATGTGCTGGTGATTGATGAGATTTCCATGCTGCATGATTTTCGGCTGGATATGGTTGACCGGGTGCTGCGCAGCGTCAGGGAAAATGACCAGCCATTTGGTGGTGTGCAGCTGGTGATGAGCGGTGATTTTTTCCAATTGCCGCCAATCAATCGTCCGGGCGAGCAGGGCGGCGGTTTCGTGGTGTATTCGGAAGCGTGGCAGGAATTGCAGCCGGCGGTGCTATATCTGGAGCGGCAATATCGGCAAAATGACGAGCAGCTGCTGGAGGTTTTGACAGCGCTGAGACATGATGATATTAGGCGGCATCATGCCGAGATGTTGCTGGCACGAACGGAAGTTCAGGTGCCCGACGGCGATATCACCGAACTACACACTGTTAATGTTGATGTTGACGCCATCAATAGCCAGAAGTTGGCGGAGCTGGCGGGCGAGGAGCGGACGTATCAGCAGATGACGACCGGTTCAAAAGTATATGTTGAGAACTTGCAGCGGTCGGTACTGGCGCCGAGTGAACTTGTGTTGAAGTTGGGCGCGTTGGTGATGGCCGTGAAAAATTCGCCCCAGAAATTGTACGCCAATGGTAGTATCGGCACGGTAGTGGATTTCGAGCCGCTGACAGATTATCCGATCGTGGAGTTTCGCAGTGGCCAGCGGGTGACCATGGTGCCGGATGTGTGGGAGCTGCGTGATGGTGAGCGCAAGCGCGCTAGCATTTCCCAGGTACCACTGCGCCTGGCGTGGGCTATCACCGTGCATAAAAGCCAGGGTATGACGCTGGACGCAGCAAAAATTGACCTGAGAAAAGCGTTTGTTGAGGGTATGGGTTACGTGGCGCTCAGTCGGGTGCGAGATTTGGATAATTTGTATCTATATGGCATTAACCGCAAAGCGCTGGAAGTCTCGCCCGATGCGCTGGCGATTGATGAAGTGTTGCAGCGGGCAAGTAGTGAAGCGGCTAAGCACTATCGTCCAATGTTGGAGGAAATGAAGCGGGTCCAGTCAGCGCCGAAAAAATCCGGCAAGAAATCTCAGTCCGGCAGTTGGCAGCAAAAAATTGCCAAAATGCGCGAGACACACCCGAAAGCATACATGCCGTGGGAAAAAACCGACGATAACATTCTCAAACAGGAATTTTTACAGGGTGCAACTATCCAGCAGCTTAGTCAAAAACTTGGTCGTCACGAGGGCTCAATTCGCATGCGATTGCAGAAGCATTTTGGGGAGGAGGTGATTGGATTGTTTGAGTGACCGAATCAAAATAATATTGACACTATATAAAGTGTAGAGTATAGTTTGATTCTAGTATATTAATGATTTGCCTTGCAGGCAGAGGAGGTTCTAAGTGAGGAATATGGATTTTGGAGTGAGGAATACGAAATTTGAAGTGAGGAATACGAAATTTACGGTAGAAGAGGAAGAGAGGCGTCCTGGGGTTACGGAAAGGATGGCCGCGGTAATTTTGAGCTTTGCTATGGCTTTTGGAGGCGGAGTTGCTCTTGATGCTCAGGATGCCCATGCTGACAAACAACAGAAGGGGACAGAGAGATCTTATTTAGATGAAGAGACAGATGCAGTACGCCAATATATTTTAGGAGAAGTTGAAAATGTCGAAAGGCAGGGTTACGACAACTCTAGCGTTGGAAACTGCGTTATTGGAAAAGAAGATGGCACTTCGGTTTGCGCTAATGCTTATCCGAGTGAAAGCGGCTCAGGAGCGGATATTGATGTGAGCGTATATAATGGTGACGGCAGCGCAATGACAAACGCCCAGTTTACTTCTCTGGACAATTCATTGGTAAGTCTTTTGCCGTGCGGCGCACAAATTACTACAAGTGATATATCAAGGGCTTTGGAAAAGAAAGGCGTTACAGTTAATGAGATTAAGGCGTATGCAGACTCAAATGGCGATAGAAAATTATCCTCAACAGATGAGTCTTTGGGAGTATACGACTTCCGTAAAGATGGTTCTATACAGATAACAACTACACGTGAAAATTTTGAAACTGATACCAGAGATGTCACTGGGAGCGATGCAGCGCATCAAGTCGAAGCAATAATAGATGAAGTTAGTAATAAAAATTAAAAAAATGTAAAAGTATTATTAGTTAAAGCAATAAATACCTGCTTAATGGCAGGTATTTTGAATGAGAGTAATAAACGCCAGCATTATATTGACATTTATACTAGTATATGCTGATGTTAAAGACATGATAACTAAAAAGCAGATTATTTTATTCTAGAAAGGAACTAACAAAAATGGCATTAAAAAAATTTGGACGCAGCGCGAATAGAGAAGCTTTGGCGGGCGGCAGAGAAAGAAAAGATCTAAAATGGCGTTCTGTCGTTGCCGGTATTGCTGCTACTGCTTTGGCTGCTGGTGCCTGGCTGGGTATCAGTAATAGTAATGAGAAATCAACCGAGGCAATACAGCCGCCAGAAGACACAGTCACAACAAGCGCGCAGTATGAGCCGACTGACGCTGTAGCCGCCGCTACCAGTAAAAAAGAAAAAGTAGAGGGATTGCTAGCAGCGGAGTCGTCGATAAGTCTAAGGGAGCGATCTGATGTTGCTAGAGAATTGGAAAATTCTATCTTGGGCAGCCTTGATAACGCTGAAAAAAATTGGCATATTATCCAAACACCACTGATGGTGTAAGAACTAGCGATGAATTTAATCAAGATACGTATAGAGCAAGTTTTTCTATTCCCACTGAACTAGAGTATTACAATACAGGAGAACTTAACCCTGGAAATCGGCAGGGCGGTTTATATGCCTTCATAGATAGAAAGACTGATGGCAGCGGGAGGCTGACGCTTTCATCTGCAGAGGGCGAATATCTCGGAAATAACAATATGCAAGATACGAATTATGCTGTTGAATTAAGTGTAACACAAAAAGCTATGGATGCAGCTGCCGCAGACGGTATTCTTGACAAGGGTGATTTAAGAAATATGTTATCAGATGAAAATACACTCCTTACTGGCGTGAAAATCACTGAAACTGATAGTAACGGAGTAGAAATAGGAATGTATAATAAGTCTATAAGTATAGATCCTGAGGGAAAGATTTCGGCTAAAAGCCATGAAAATGTATTCGATAATAGTGGAACAAAAATTAATGAGTATGGAGTAATTCCAGGCGCGCGGGCTGCCTTCTATGAAACTGTTGCTAATGTAAAAAACAGTTTTGATAGACAAGCTGCAAAGTAAAAAATGCTAATATATTTTAACAGTAGCAGTTAAAACAAATATGACAGAAGAATCGATTGGCGCGACTAATAAGGATGGCGAAGATATGTTTGCGTCTAGCGCTGATAGATTGCTGACGTCAGGGTCAGATAAGACTGACGACCTTGGTAGAGTAGCGCTTCTTCCTGCGCCTGATGGAATGCCTTTATTAGAGGCAGGGGCTAGCCGTGATGAACGGAAGTCCAGTCTGCGGCGGATAGGGAGAGGTGTGGTTGATCTAGTGTATCGGCTGATGAAAAGGACTGGCTGGCGTAGTACTGATGAGGATCATGAGGCTGCAGATAACGAAAGCGGCGATTCTGAAAACGAGTATTCTCGCGCTGAAGGAGAGCTTGACGAATTGACTCAGCAGAGAATTAATAAGATTGACGAAGAGTGGGAGTTTCGGGCTGATGTGAATAGTCCTGTGGATGGCTTTGATGGCAAATTTGTTCCTAAGAGTTATCCTGATTTTCCTGATTTTGCGGGAAGTATTGCGAGCGGTAATTATAAAGAAATAGAGAAGCTGGTGCCTAACATAAGAGAGTTGGTGGCGAAAGATGCAAGACTTAATCCGGAGAAACCAGAAAATTATGATGAAGAGCATGTTCGTTATTATGCTGATATTGTTTTGCCAGTTTTAGCGCAAATCAATGTTGCAGCGTTTTTCAAAGAGCATTATAAGCATATGCCAAAACTTGCGGATAGTGCCCGGCGCGCTATGCAGGGGCAGATTGATTCGATACGCTCTCTTAAAGATAATATCGCGAGCGACGATTATTTTGACTACGGTTGCGGGTGTGAAGGAGCTGTAGCTAAATTAATGAGCACCGAAGCAGGCTTGCCTGGGGAGGTGACCGAAGGATTTGAAGATATAATTACTGGTGAGATAGCTGAGCTCGTTGAGACTGCTGCTAATTCAATGGGTTGGCTCGGATTTGATGCGTACGCAGCCTGGCTAGCAGATCGTGGTTTTCCGCCGGAGCGCTGGCCGCAGGACGCCAGAGATCGAGAAGACTTCCCGGAGCCGTTGCGCCGGCTGGTTAATGAACGGGATAAGACAGAGCAGCTTGATTTTATGATCATCAAATACTGTATAGAAAGGACAGAAATTTATGATGACGATGGTAAGGCGAAACCTGATGTCTATGGACGGTGCGATTTGATACAGAAGTACTTTGAGGGACGTTTGCCAGATATGTATCCTATTATGATGAGTGGCGGTATTAGAAGTATGGTTGTTTCGTCCTCTTCTGATAGTATAGATAGGCAGATCGATAGATATAACGATTATATCCAAACTATCCGCGAGGTTGGACAAGGCAACGCCAACAAGCTGGCCGAAGAGTTGGGAATAATGCATTTTTCTGACTGGAGTCCAGAAGTCTTGCGAGGTACGCTGCATATATTAGAGACTGGGCGTACGGAATCTGGCAACCCGGCAACGATGATTATTAGGGGAGATAGTGGTGATCACAACGGCGCTGCGCATACATATCAGTATATAAAATCTACTGATACGTATGCTGTTGAAATAGACCATACTGATATGTTATCTGGTGTGGTAGAAAGATTAAAACGAGCTGGTGTCGATAGTAATACATTTAATACTATTGTTTTATTCGGTCATGGCTCTGAAGAGTGCTTTTCTATGTCGTTGTCTGAGGAGATACCGCCCAGTCCTAGAAAATGGTACAATAAAAAGGGCATGCGTTGCCTGATAGAGGCGTTAGGGATAGACACGATCGTGCTAAGCTCATGCCATCCGCTTGTGCAAGAAGAGGGTAAATATGAACCTTTTACGCTTGGCGAAGGATTTCAGCGGCGCAGGGGTACAGCGGTGGCGATTTCTAAGGCATTTCCACAGGTCAGGGTTGTTAGCGGTCTAGATGGAATAACATATAGTAGTGTAGAGGAAGAGGGTCGTGTTGTTATTAAGACTAAAGATAGCGAGGGGAATACAATATCTACAATGGCAGAAACCCGTAATGGGCGGACACGTGTATATAAGAAAGGAGCGGATAGACAATGAACGAGAAAGGACGTGGCGGTGGCGGCAGGTCGGTTTCAGGAGCGGAGCTGATTGTGCAGGAAACCGGGGAAAATCCCGACGATTACGAAGCGTTTGCGAGGAGATATTTGGCATGTATAGCCAGTGCGATGTATTATTTTGCGCAAGGTGACGGCGATGCTTCTATGGATGTTAATCTGGCTCGGTTTGATAGTCATGGTAATCTGTCTGAAGATGAATTTGACATATATCGTATTAAATACAAGGCTAGTGAAAATGGAGGGATTGGCGAATGCCGTGTGTACAAAATTGTTCCTGGTGAAGGTGACCCGCAGAAGGCTACTATGCAAGAGATTACCGTGCAAGACGCGAACCTTGATACTTGTAACACGTTGGGGCGGATTTGGAAGGAGCTTGCAGTTAGTAGAAAATCCAAGGACTAAAGGTAATTTTTATGAGAAGAAGTCTTGAGACAACATTTCTTCTGCCAGGAGAGAGCGAAGATAATCTTGAAAGTGATTCGGATGCTGAGCTAGATATAGAGGCTACTGGTTCGTATGTCGACAAATATAGCCTTACTCCGGTAAAATTTTCAGGAGTCGAGATTCATCCTGCTGGAGCGAGCGACGAAATTAGCCCTGAAGAGGTATGTTGGCGGCTAGAGTCAGAGGGAGTGGTCAAGGTTGCTCCGCGTTTAGATGAACAACTGGCAGGCAAGGCTGAAGACAGGAGTAATATTATCACATATACTCCCAGAACATGCTGCATCCCACAAACTTTTACATTAGATGATCTGTATAGAGGTGATAGGGCAGAATTAACGGAATACGAAACGCTATGCCAGCTTGATGGGTTTTTTGCCTATGTAGAATCCCTAAACGGTAAATATGCAAATGAAGCTAAATCCATGCGCGAAAATTTGACATTTATTGGCGAAAAAGAATACAAAGAAGCAGCGGCTGGTATCGCTGTCAGCTGGAAAGCAGCTCTTGAGGCAAATACCGATTTACAAATTTGTGTTATCGCTGGAGAAATTAAAATTAATAAGAATCAGATAAAGAGCGATGAATATTTATTAGATAATATACTAGCCAATTTTACCGAAGAAGATTGGGAAAAATACGGTGATAGGATTATCGTTGATCGAGATGATATTGCGAATATGCCAAAAGAAAATTTGCGAGTTGTGCTACTGGATGATTGGACTATTAGCGGCTCGCAGCTTAGAGATGTTTATCATTCGCTAGTTGATCAATATCCCGAAATAGAAGATCAAATTGAAATGCAGTTGATTGTAGCTAATGAGCAAAGAATAAAATATGGACTTTCGGTCGGTGAGCTGATGGGTGATGGTAAGAAGATTCCCGTTAGAGCGTATTTCTCGGCACACGATTCTAAAACAGCAAAGAACGGAGCTTATATCACTGGGTTTCATTCTTCTGTTGACTACGATTTCGAGAAGTTGATACGGAGAATGCTTTGGCACGCCGAAGGTAGAGAAAAGAAATCTGAACCAAGAGGAGAGATGTATATGCCTCCCGGAACAAATATCGTACGTCCGTATCGCAAGGATGGAGTGACGAGAGATGGTTTGGTTAATATCGAAAGAGCTCGCCAGTGTAGGCGCAGGCGACTGGCAGAAAGGCAAGGAAGCGGTTATGTTATACTATGAAAATATGGAGAAGTTACCGCAAAAAGCTTCTGATTTTTTATCTGGTGATTTTCTGGCTGGATTAGAGCAAAAAGATTCTGCAAAGATTAGAGATCAGGCTGCGGTGCTGTCGCATAATGTAGTCCTTGAAGGGATTGGCAATCGGATGCTAATACGGGATTTTCTGGTGCAAACGAAAGGAGAGTTGTCAAGCTACGTTTCGGATCTTGATGGTAAAGAAGCGGGCTTGGAGGATGGTATGCGGCGGTTGTTTGGCGTTATAGACGGAAGTTTAGATGAAATTTTCAAGGCTGCTGATGAGAATAAAAACAGACCGGGCGGCCTCGGTATGGAGCGTTTTCGCCAAGAATTTCGGAATCCAGACGATATTGCTGTTATAAATTTGGCGGGTCATATAGCCCAGATGGATGTTGATAAGATATTAGCAATAAATAATCCGTATACCGTGATGAAGGCTATTCGAGGCGCTATCGTTGAAGAATTGTGGAAAAACGTACAGGATTATCGGGAAACTGGCGATAATCAAGAAATTAGGGATGCTATTAGTGAAACCGTAGCGGAGTTTATAGACATCATGGATAAAGATATTTTATATAGCATGCTGCATGACGGCGAGGATGTTATTGACTGTTTGCGGTAATAGATGGTGATTACTGCATCGTGTCTTTTTTGCGCTTATGATGTGCAGTTGAGGCGTTAGGGGAGGGTGCAAGTTTGATAATCTGAAAGTATAGGATTATAATAACAACTTGTTAATAAATAAGTGTGGTGGGAGAAAAGGTGATAGTTTATCATAATGGCTAGCCGGCTAGGGTCTATAGAGAGAACAACAGTCGAAGAGCTTCGAAGACGTAGCGAAGACGATAAAATTAGACCAAAGGACGAACAATTAGAGAAGACAAGTGAGCAGTTACGGAAGCTTATGCCGCGTTTATGGGATAGAGCAGAGCATCTGCTTAGTTTAACGGGAGGTATATACGAAGACTCTACAGGAGGCGGGTTCGGTATGTACGAAGGTTCTAGAGGAGGCGGTTTCAGTGTTAAGTCTGATCGTTATGGTGATGACAGGATATTATTGCCTGTAGGAAGTTTTACAAAAAAGCCAAAGAAGCCGACACGACTAGAAGAGGGCAAAGGGGCAGAAAGAGACAGGTTTATAAGAAATCCTATAGTTGTTTTGTATACAGTAGGAGAGGGTGGTCGTGGAGGCGACAAATATCTTAAAAGCACAAGATTGGTTGGGGAGAATGGTTGTTATGATACGGAATTTGCTATACAAGAAGGAGGCCGCGGCGATTGGCGGTTTAAGAGGGGGATTGGCTTAAAGAGACGTCGCCGGGCCTTAGGTGCGGCTGCTGCTATGCGGGGAAGAGTTGAAGGCGTCATAGCCTTGATAGAAGGGGGTGTTTATGACTCTTACCCAGAAGAAACTGAGCCCGTCAGTATTGAGGACGTCCTAGACAACACCGAGATGGTTCAAGATACCTCGGGATTGTTTGTTCCTGCTGAGTCAGGTTGGCATACGGGCAGCAGCTGCAATAAAAGACATCCTGTTACGCTGCATAGTCGTCCGCTTGAGGATCTCTAGGTGTTAGGTGTACGATCCAAAACTAAAGGGCAATGCTGTGCCATTATGTAGTTAATTAGCGGTATAACCAATTATGACTACACTAGACTTTTCCACAAAACCGTGGAAAAGTTTTAGTTTGGTAGGGAAATGGGTAGAAAGTGGGTAAAAGGGCTTGCATGTGGGTAGTTGTGGGTAGTATAGTGGAGTTAGTGGAACGAAAGTTGATGGAAATCACCAACCAAAACAAACATCCACTACGAAAAACCAACTAATCTACCACGGAGGAAGGACGACGTGCAGACAGATTACTTTGAGCGAAAGTTGGATGACAAGCGGCGCTTGACGATTCCAGCCGAACTCAGAGCAGAGTTTGCATCAGGCGTCGTACTAACTCGCGGGTTTGGCAAATATCTTCACTTATACCCACAGCAAATTTGGGATCGGGAAGTGGAGAGCGCGCTAACTGGAAGTATCCTGGATGAACGCGTGGCTGACCTGAACGTTAAGTTCCGTCGTGGCAAAACCGCATCAGCACTCGATCAAAAACAAGGACGAGTGACGATTGAGCAGCATTTGCTCGACTACGCTGGAATTGACAGAGAAGTCGTTGCTGTGCGAGCGGGGGAATATTTTCGGCTAATAGCGGCTGAAAATGCGGAATAGTAGATTAGCTAAGCACCTTAACAATTAAAACCTCTCGAGATCAACTATCTGGGTATTTGAAAATGGCGTGTGGCAATTTGCTCCACATTAAAAACGGCAACGCACATTCCTTAAAACACCTCCCAAAAAACTCCACCTCACACATAAGTCTCTTTGGAAAACATGGTTGTTACTGACAATCAATAACTTTCCACTCTAAGACAACAAAAACAAACAGAACACAAATACAAAAAAGCCAGAATTAAATATCCAGTTAGGTGATCTCGAGCATTATTTCTGTATAATGGAATAATGATGAGTATTAAAGAACATCCACCACAGTCGGAGACGCTTCAAGTGAGCGAACCGATTCATGTTCCCGTACTTTTAGAGATAACCCTTAGCAAGCTGCAGCCAGCCAAGGGCGAGGCGTACCTCGATCTAACGGCTGGCTATGGCGGCCATGCCAGGGCATTCTTAGAAAGAACGGATAATTACTTGGACTCAGTGTTGGTTGATCGTGATGAAAACGCGATTAACACGTTGGGTGATTTGGCCGAAAAAGGCGTGACGTTGATTCATAAGGATTTTGTGAGTGCGGCACAGGATTTGGTCAAGCAGAGACGTACATTTGACGTGATTTTGGCTGATTTGGGGGTGTCGTCACCACAGCTTGACAGAGCAGAGAGAGGTTTTTCGTTTCGGTTTGACGGGCCGCTGGATATGCGGATGGATAATCGAACGGAAATCACAGCGGCGGATATCGTCAATTCGTATTCGGTTGATGAGCTGACGCGGCTGATTACTCGTTACGGCGAGGAGAACCTGGGGCGGGCCAGGCGAATTGCACAGGCAATTGTTGGCGCCAGACCGATTCAGGGGACGACCGAACTGGCTGATCTGATCAAGCAAACCGTTGGTCGCGGTAGCATGAAACATCATCCTGCGACTCGTACTTTTCAGGCATTGCGCATTGAGGTCAATCGCGAGCTTCGGCTGATTGAGGAATTATTACCACTTTTGCCACGTTTACTTAATAAGGGTGGGCGAGTAGGAATAATTAGCTTTCATAGCTTGGAGGATCGATTGATTAAGCGTTACTTTTCGGAGCAGGCGACGGCTGGATATGAAGCTGAGCTAATTGTCCAAGAGAAAAAACCAGTGTCTGGAACTGAAGATGTTCACAATCCGCGTAGTCGAAGTGCAAAATTTCGCTACGCCGTGAAAAAATAAAACAAAAAGAAGGAGGCAATATGCCAATCCACATCAAAGTAGAATTCCAGAATACAGACAAGGCAGAGACTGTTTCAGTACGCCGCGGCTAAACTAAAGCGTATTCCGGAATATACCTTAGAAAAACCAGCCTGTCTGTAGCGGGCGGGCTGGTTTATTATGTCAATATAAACAGATAAAAATAAAAAGATAGAGACAAATGACAAACACCACCACATTTACTTCACGACGCTCACATGGTCAAATGCGCCGCAATCAGAATTCGACACGTTTTCAGTCTCAGGTCAAACTTGGTCCTGTCGCTCATACAGTGCTAGTGGCATTGATGATTACAGTACTGGGCTTGATTTATCTAACTCAGGCAACACGATTAACAGCTTATGGCTATGAAGCTCAAAATTTAGACTCAAAGATTACCGAACTTAGCGCAAAAAAATCAGAGCTGGAAGTTCAGAATGCGCGTTTGACGGCGTTAGAAAAGGTGAAGAGCAGCAATGTTGCTTCAGCCATGACTACAACTGAAACTCGTTATGCTCAATAAGTGATATAATAAAATAAGCAGTATGCAGCGGCTTATTATTCGTTCAAGAACTGGTTATTTGGCCATCGTTTTACTCGTAGCGATGGCGGCTTTTGTGTTGCGATTATTCCAATTGCAGATTCTACAATATGGCAAATACACAGAGCTGGCTCGTGCTAGCCAGCAGCGTCAGTTTGTTATTCCTGCAGAGCGTGGAGAAATCTATATGATGGACGGGAAAACGCCAGTGCCGGTGGTGCTAAACCAGGCGATTTACACGGTGATTGCGGATCCTCAGGCAGTTGACGATAAGGAGAGGAACCAGATTATTACGAGCCTGAGGGAGATTGCTGGCGGGGAGATGACTGATGGGGTGGCTGAACGTTTGGCTAATAAAAAATCGCGATATGAGGTTTTGGCAAAAAATATCACCAGAACTCAGGCGGAAAAATTAAAAGAGAAAAATTTTGCTGGGGTGCTATATCAGCAGGGTTCCGTCAGGAGCTATCCTGAGGGTGGGCTAGGCGCGCATGTTTTAGGTTTCGTGAATGTAGCGGGCGAAGGTCAATATGGCGTGGAAGGCTCGCTTAACAACCGATTGAAGGGGCAAGATGGTCTATTGCAGTCTGTGACTGACGTAAGAAATGTGCCGCTCACTGTTGGAAAAAATAATATGCGAATTGAGGCAAAGTCTGGCGATAATTTAGCGTTGACGGTTGATCGAAATGTTCAAAGTCAGGCGGAGTTGGCGCTTAAAAAGGGGATTGAAGCGGCAAATGCTACTGAAGGTAGTGCGGTTATTATGAATCCCAAAAATGGTCAAATATTAGCATTAGCCAACTACCCGACATATAATCCAGCGGAGTTTAATAAGCAAAAGAATGCGGCGGTGTTTATGAATAGCGCTTCGATGGTGCCATTTGAGCCGGGTTCAATTATCAAGTCATTTAGCTTTGCTACAGCTATAGATAAAGGGGCTGTTGCTCCGTCTAGCACATATAATAACACGGACTGTATTAAGGTTGCCGATCGGACTATGTGTAACGCTTTAAGGGGTCTAAGCGGCACTACTACGATTCAAGGAGCGTTTAATAATTCTCTTAACGTTGGTACGATTACAGCAATACGTAGGCTGGGGAATGGTTCGCAGATTAATCTTGCTGCTCGTCAAGTTTTATATGAATATTATCATGATAAATTTGGGTTTGGACAGAAGACGGGAATTGAACTGGGTGAGGCGTCGGGATATATTTATCCGCCAGATAGTGTTGAGGGTAACGAAGTGCGCTATTCAGCAATGACTTACGGTCAGAGTATGAACCTGACGATGGTGCAAGTAGCGGCTGGATTCTCGTCGCTGGTAAATGGTGGCCAGTATTATAAGCCAACTGTCCTCAGAGGGGTAATTGATGGTTATGGTAATCTAAAATCGTCAGAAAGTAAGTCAATTCGTCAGACGGTAAGCGGCGATACCTCGTCGCAAATGAGGACGATGTTAACGACTGCTCGCCAATCTTCTTTCTTGTCAAAAAGTGACAAGCCTGGCTATGAGATTGGTGGAAAAACTGGTACGTCCGAGGCGGTGGTTAACGGTTCTTACACTCAGAAGGAAACGATTGCTACTTATATTGGTTATGGCGGTGGTAAAAATGGTGCCGAATATGTCATAATGGTACGTGTAGCGGCGCCAGGTAAGGGGATTAATCTACAAGGAAATCTCCATGCCGGGCCAATTTTTACGGATATATCCAACTGGATGATTGATTATATGAAAATAGCACCGAAGGAATAGATATGGGAGTAGCCTTACAGACAGTCACTAATGAATTAACTCATGTGTTTTTACTGAGCGTTGGGGCGTTTTTACTGGCGATGTTTTTGACGCCAGTTTATACGTTTTTTGCTTATAGGTATCGATTCTGGAAGAAGCAGAGATCAGAGAGCACTGACGGCAAAAAATTAAAGGTTTTTGCTAAGTTCCAAGCGGCAAAACTACGTCGAAATATCCCAACAATGGCGGGTGTGATTGGTGTGATTTCTATTTTTATTGTGACGTTTTTCTTTAACTTGGACCGAGCTCAGACATGGCTACCATTGGCGGCGCTGGTCGGTGGCGGGGCGGTTGGGCTGATTGACGACGTTATTAATCTACGTGGGCTAGGCGGCGGGGCGGCGGGTTTACGTAGTCCAGTGAAGTTTGCGTTAATTACCCTTATCGGCGTAATTCTTGGCTGGTTCTTCTTCGTTAAATTAGGCGTGATGAGTTTTCATGTGCCGTTTATGGGAGACGTGAATGTTGGCTGGTTGATTATTCCGTTATTCGCGTTTGCGGTGGTGGCGACCGGTAATGCGGTGAATATTTCTGACGGCATGGACGGGCTGGCTGGCGGTCTGTTAGGTACTAGTTTTGGTGCTTTTGGGGTGATCGCTTTGTTGCAGCAACAGGTACTGTTGGCAGGGTTCTGTTTTACGGTGGTTGGCGTACTTCTTAGCTATTTGTGGTTTAATATTTATCCAGCGCGGTTTTTCATGGGCGATGTTGGTAGTTTCGCCTATGGAGTGAGTTTGGGGGTAGTGGCTATGCTGACGGATTCGCTACTATTATTGCCTGTAATTGGATTGTTATTTGTAGTAGAGGCAGGATCAAGCCTGATTCAAATTGCTAGTAAAAAGATTTTTAAGCGAAAAATTTTCTTATCTGCGCCAATCCATCATCATCTGGAGGCTATCGGCTGGCCGGAAACCAAGGTGACGATGCGCTTCTGGGTGATTGGCTGCGTGATGGCGTTTGTGGGGGTTATGCTGGCGCTAGCGGGGGGGCACATTGCGTAATTCAGTCGCTAGAAAACACCAGACTTCCACGCAATCGGTTCGCAGTCACCGACCGATGTACCAGATTGTGCTGTATATGGGTCTTTTATTGTTGCTCGGACTAATCGTTATGTATGCACTGGGGCCACAACGCGCCAATGTGATGAATTACGCTTATGGCACGAATTATAGTGATACTTATTTTTTTGGTAAGCAGTTAACTAGTGTTATTATAGCCGTTGTGGCGTTTTCGGTATTTTATTTTGTGCCATATAAGTGGTTTACGGGCGAGCGCTCAAGATATGTTCTTTGGGCGGGATTCTTGTCGTGCGTCTTGCTGTTTTTGCTGGGCTCGCTGCTGCATTTGTCATTGGCTAAAGAAACTAATGGCGCTTATAGATGGTTTTATTTGGGTGGACTGGGTAGTTTTCAGCCGTCAGAATTGTTAAAGTATGGCGTTTTATTATTCTTGGCGGGCTTTTTGGGGCGGCGTGCTTCTCAGGGGAAAATAAATGATGTTCATGAAACACTCGTTCCGGTTGGGGTTATTTCTGCACTTTCGCTGCTGATGATTGTAGTTTTACAGAAAGACTTAGGCACCGGTGTGTCTTTAATAGCCATAGTGCTGTCAATGATAATAGTATCTGGTGTGGATTGGAAAATAATTGGTAAGATTTTAGGAGTGGTGGCATTTTGTGGGTTAGTGTTGATATTTACCTCGCCGCACCGAATTGAGCGGGTTATGACATTTATTCAGGGTGATAGTCATAAAACCGCAAGTGGCCAAGAGGACAAAAATTATCACATCCAACAGGCTAGAATTGCAATTGGTTCGGGGGGTCTTCTGGGGCTTGGTATTGGCAAAAGTGTTCAGGCGACCGGATATCTACCAGAAGCGATTAATGACTCAATCTTCGCTGTTATGGGAGAGACATTTGGCTTTGTTGGTCTGATGGCTATATTGGCGTTATTTACTGCGCTGCTATTATCGATTTTACACGTAGCGGCACGGCTGCCAGATACGACTTTGAGGTTGATTGTGGCTGGGATCTTTGGCTGGATTGCCTCGCATGTAATTTTAAATATTGCTGCAATGACAGGACTAATGCCGCTGACAGGAATTCCTTTGCCATTATTAAGTTATGGTGGCACAAGTATGCTGTTCATTGCTGCGGCGCTCGGTTTAGTTTTTCAAATTTCCAAGTATACGTCACATAAAGTATTAGAGGAGGGTGAAGGTGGCCAAGATCTTAGCGGTCGGCGGCGGCTCAGGCGGACACGTTACGCCAGTGGTAGCCGTATTTAGGGAATTACAAAAGACTGGTGATCACGAGCTCCGTTTTTGGTGCGACAAAAAGTTTGGTGCCAGCGCACGTGGGATTTTTGCTAAATTTGATGACACTATTCCAGTTGAGCTGATTACTGCTGGGAAACTGCGGCGATATCATGGCAAGAGTCTGTCGTTCCATTTATACCCATCAATATTACTACCAAATCTTCGTGACGGCTTTAAGGTGATTGTCGGATTTTTCCAGAGCTTATTTAAGCTAATAGCCTGGCGGCCGGATGTTATTTTCATAAAAGGTGGTTACGTTTGTTTACCTGTAGGGTATGCCGCGAGGCTGTTGCGAATCCCGTTAGTCCTGCATGATTCTGATGCTCATCCGGGGTTGACTAACCGCTTGCTTAGCCCATTTGCAAAAGCTATTGGTACTGGCGCACCCCTTGAATATTACAATTATCCTCCTGAAAAAGCGTCGTATGTTGGTATACCAGTGGCACCAGAATTTCGTCCTTATTCTGAGGCCGAGCGGCAAAAATTGAAAGCGAAATTAGGCTTTGATATTAACAGGCCGCTGGTCGTTGTTACTGGCGGTGGACTGGGGGCTAGGCGTATTAATTCTGCAATTTTAGCAATCAGAGAAGAACTCTTGGCTGAGGCTTCAATATTTTTGATATCTGGCAACCAGCAATACGAAGAAATTCTTAAGCAGACTGATGAGCGCAGTGGATGGCGCCTTCAAGCCTTTGTTCATAATGGTATGGCTGAAGTTTTGGCGGCAGCAGATATAGTTGTAACTAGGGCGGGGGCGACTACTCTTCTGGAGTTGGCCGCGCTTCATAAACCTACTGTGATTATCCCTAACGGCTGTCTTACAGGTGGTCATCAGCTAAAGAATGCTAAGGTATATCAGGACGCATTGGCTGCCTTGATAGTCTCAGAGGACGAACTAGACAAGGATAATCAAATTTTGGCACGGAAGATTATTGGCGTATTGAAGTCGCAGAAAATTCTTAAAGGCTTAGGTGATAATTTTGGCAAGTTTGCTAAGCCTGATGCGGCCAAAGATATGGTGAAGATTATTCTGACTACTATACGAAGACAGGGCAGGCGAAGGTGAAATTATCTTTTTCTCGAAAGAAATCTGATAAAAATTTAAGCCGTCGAGAGATTGCTGCTCGTCGGCAGGTTGAAAATTACGACAATCTACCAACGCAGTCATATCGCCGAAACAGAACTCTTAATAGTCGCCAGACTATCTCACCGTTAGAGGCCTCTGAACGGCTTGAGGCGCATAATCTAGTAAAAAAACGTCGTCATATGATGCAGAAGTTATTTATAACTGCAGTGTGTCTGGCTGCCGTGGTATTTTTATTGTTTCAGCTGACAATTAGTATCTCCATTCAGACTCCCGACGCTAAAAGCTCTAGTAACTCTAGTAAATACGCCAGCGTTCTTAACGAATATTATAATGCCCATCCAGCTGAGCGGTTTAGGTTTTTTCTGAACAATAATGATTTGAGGCAGTTTTTCTTACAGAAAGCTCCTGAAGTAAAAACTATTCGTGTAGAGGGCGATTTCTTGGCGCGTTCAGCCGCTAAGTTAACTTTTCGTCAGCCAGTAGCTCAGTGGTCTTCTGGAAATAAAGTTTATTTTGTTGATGATAGTGGTGTTACGTTTGAGCAGAATTATTTTAACCCGCCTACAGTTGCGGTTCGCGACGAAAGTGGATTACCTACTCGGGGTGGCCAAGAGGTTATAAATCGGCAATTTTTAAGTTTTCTAGGACAAGCTGTGTCTGAATTCTCGCAACATAAACTGAAGGTGTCAGAAGCTATTTTGCCAGCAAATACCGTACGCCAAGTCTGGTTTAAGGTTGAGGGTAGGGAATCCCAGATAAGAATGACTGTTGATAGATCTGCCCGCTCTCAGGTAATGCAGGCAATAGTAACGCTGGGATATTTAGATAAGAATGGTCAATCGTCAGGCTATATAGATGTTAGGGTAGACCAGCGGTCTTTTTATAAATAGAGCAGTTAACTTCTCTTTTGGATAGAGTAAGTTCTCTTTTTGTTCTATTTTGGCTATTTAAAAATTATATATAATAATATCAAAATATGCGAAAGTCAAATAATTGAGACATGACAAACTAGGGGAGCGGGGAAATAAAAATAGGAAAATGTCAAATAATCAAAATCATATGTGTGGAAAACTTGTAAGCAAACCGTATGTGATATTTATTGGATGATACAGTGATGTAAAAATATCAATGTGGCATTTGCGGTGGGTGCTTTTAGGTGAATGAATATTTTAAGTTCGTGTTTATCGGTGAGTTTTATTTAAGCTTGTTGTATAGCATGGTCTATGCCTGAATGGATAGTGAAGTCCCCTGACTATTTTGGGCAAATAATTGTAATATTTATAGAGTGTGGCTACATCAATGTACACATGTATACTCATGTTAGTCGTGTATTTATTATTACGTAAAAGGTACATTGTGCGACATTAGGACTATATCTAAAACGCGATTACTCTTATCGTCTTTTTTGGTGTAAATTTATTCTATTTTATAAATCTGCAATTGCCCTTCTGTTTTTTGTGTCCTGTCTACTGATGGACCCTACTTGGGCTGTCTGATGTGTTCTTTTACGGCGGATTTATGGATCGTTTGCATGCTTGATTATTATAGTCGCATGTAGCTTTATATTGCGATATTTGTTATGGTGCGTGTTTAGACTTTTTACTTTGACGCTTCCTTGAAAATCGTAAATAATTAGTTCGTATTTTGTTCTATTATTCCTTATCTTTTTGTCATGAAGAAAGATTAGTGTACTTACCCTGCTTGTGCGTAAAATTTGTCTAAAGTGTCGTTATGTTCTTCATGATGAAGTAGTATAATAGTAGTATGAAGGTACTTACACCAGATGTCATAGACTTAAATGATGTGCCTCAGCCGGTAGATTTATTTTTAGCAGGAGGTATTACAAATTGTCCAGATTGGCAGGCGGACGCAATAAAGATGCTGGACGATGGGTCGGATATTGTAGTAGCTAATCCTCGGCGCGATAGATTGTTAGATCATGAGGGTGAGGACGCTGCTTATCAGATAAGATGGGAATATGAATTTTTGAGGCGGGCACGAATGATTTTATTTTGGTTTCCAAAAGAATCTGTCTGTCCGATTACACTGTTTGAGCTAGGAAAAGAAATTGGTCGCGGTTCGTGTTTATTGGTTAGTGCACATCCAGAGTATGTTCGCAGATTTGATGTTGTAACGCAGATGAATTGCTATGACCCTGGGGTGGTAGTATATAGGGAGCTTAGCGACGTGGTCTCGGCTTCTCAGCGAGCGCTTAAATCACTAAAATAATCCCCTTATGCGTCTGTGTAGCTTAGGTATGTTCGCTGCCTCGCCTGGCCGGTTATAGTTCCCTAACAATTTAGATATTGGTATAATAAACAGTGCAGCTGCCGCAGACCAGCCTCGGTTATAGTTCCCTAACAATTTAGATATTGGTATAATCCAAATGGCAAGAAACCGCACAGCTCATTGGTTATAGTTCCCTAACAATTTAGATATTGGTATAATTTGGGTGGAGTATTCACCCGCGCCGCCAAGGTTATAGTTCCCTAACAATTTAGATATTGGTATAATTCATCTATCGAGACCTCACTTGGCTGCTCAGTTATAGTTCCCTAACAATTTAGATATTGGTATAATCAACGCTGTCATCGAGATACGAGACGACGAGTTATAGTTCCCTAACAATTTAGATATTGGTATAATAACCCGACCATCCAGATACTCAACACGTGCGTTATAGTTCCCTAACAATTTAGATATTGGTATAATTGATAGACTGAACATAAACTGCTTAAAGCCGTTATAGTTCCCTAACAATTTAGATATTGGTATAATAAAGCTTGCAACGTGAGATGGGCGAACAAAGTTATAGTTCCCTAACAATTTAGATATTGGTATAATCGTTTATTATTCCAGCTGTCGCCGTCAACGGTTATAGTTCCCTAACAATTTAGATATTGGTATAATATACTTCCTCAGATCCCCCTCTGTTATGAGGGGGATTTTTGGTTAGAAAAATGCCAACTGACCAGCGGGTACGTTCTTCTCCTGGACGGTTTTTTCGCCGACGATAACGTACATGTGCGTAAATTGATGCTCGGTCAGGTATAGTAATCTCACCGATCCGCTATCTGGTGCATGACGCTTGACTCGCATCATATGTTTTTCAGCAACGTCACGATTTGGACATAACCGCGTATAAACACTGTATTGCAGCATATCAAAACCGTCATCCAGCAAGAACTTACGAAATTGTGTGGCGGCTCTACGCTCAGCTTTAGTGTTGGTCGGCAAATCGAAAAATACCGCGACCCTCATGATTTTAT
>ERZ773099.1150-NODE-1150-length-19997-cov-13.074566_pt1 | contig 19997 bp, 16 predicted proteins | sample MGYA00511120_ERZ773099 | MGnify/ENA primary metagenome ERZ773099 (study PRJEB29015, sample SAMEA2738012) | human oral metagenome | biome: human oral; feature: human-associated habitat; material: dental | place: China | collected 2104 ...
ACTGTGTAGCACCGCTTACCGCATCAACCTTTGATATATCCTTTGCAGCTTCAAGCGCAGGACCGTACTGTGCCGCACCCGCTACGGAATCCTGAGCCTTCTTGTAAAGCCCTTCGTTATTGGTATCCTTACCGTACTCTTCACCCTTTTCCTTGCCTTCTGAGTTAAGATTTTCCGCAGTAACTTTACTTATAACGGAATCCTTGATTTCTATAGTAACTCTCATCATTCCGCCATGCTCGTCCTTATCACTCTCACCCGTGTAGGTTCCGTCTTTATAAGCCACCGACTCAGCACTTGCCTTGGCAGCCTCTGTCACGGACTCGCCGGATGCGGAATCGGCAGACTCTCCTCCACTTGAGCATGCCGTTAATGCCAAACCTAAAATCACACCAAAGGTTATAATACCTTTTCTCATAACAACTACCTCCTTATCTTTATAGCTGTTCATAAAAAGAAAGTAACACTTTATATAGCAGCCTTTTACTTTATTTACTGCTGCATTTTGTATTACTTGTTCTTAGCATAACAGCTCCTTTATAAGTAATAATACTTTTATATAAAAGAAAAACTTAAGCTGCCACAAAAACATCCATATCTTGTAACAGCTTAAGTTTATTTTATATTATTTTAAATTTAATTTCAAGTAAATATTGACAAGCTTTTAGCTTAGTTTGCACTTGAGCTTGTTTCTGTAACTGCGTCAACCGCTATTGAACTTGCATCCTTCACAGCACTTTCTGCCGCATCGCCTGCACTTTCCGCTGCTGAACTCATTTCATTCATAGCACTCTCTGCTGCTGAGCTTACATCACTCATAGCACTTTCTGCCATTGAGCTTGCCTGCTCTTCCTTGCTCTGTCCGCCACATGCTGTAATTGCAAGACCTGCTACAAGTACTGCCATTATTAAACTCTTCTTCATAATTTACCTCCTATGATTAAGCAAACCACCGTGAAACAGCCACACCGACAAAACCTACACAACCGATACCGCAATTATTGCAGTATCAGCATCTTAATTGTTACAGTTTGGGTAAAGCATTCATATTTGTAAAAAAACTGAAAATATTTAAATCTTATTTATAATTTAAACATAAATGAATATCTGCACCGACCTGATAAACATACATATATAATAAATCAAGTAAAAACTTGCTTTTATATATACATATCCAAGTTGCTCAAACCGTAACTCTTAAGTGAACTACCCATAGTCTAAAGCCTATAGGCTTCCTGCTTCGCTGACCTCGCAACCTACTATCTCCACAGGCGTTAATTCGGGCAGTCCCTGCCCTATTGTTTTTTCTTATACTACCTTAACCCACCGTCTAAAGCCGGTGGGATTGCGGTAGCATTAATCCAAAAGTTCACGATAAGTTCATATATTGTTAACATCGTATACATATATACGACTTTGGGAATTATAGCACATTGATATTATATAGGCAATAACTTTATAAAAATCTTAAACATTTCTATATGAACTTCTTCAAATTTTCATTTGTAGCATTTTCATCTACAACAGGGCGGCTTCTTTTCTTCTTCTCTTCCCTGCTTATCCTTCCGTGCTCCAAAACTATCATTCTTTCAGCCTCATCTCCTACTTCAGGGTCATGAGTAACCACTATTATGGTACTTCCGGCATTATGAAGCTTTTCAAAGATGTCCATTACTATATACTCATTTTTTTCATCCAGATTTCCTGTAGGCTCATCCGCAAGAAGTATGCTCGGATGGTTAATAAGTGCTCTTGCTATACACACTCTTTGCTGCTCACCGCCTGAAAGCTGGTTAGGCAGATGCTTTGCTCTATCCGCCAGACCCACCGCCTCCAAAGCTGCCATAGCCTCTTCCTCATCCGGCATAGAGTGATAGTATTGAGCCATCATGATATTCTCAACTGCCGTAAGATAATTAACTAAGTGGAATTGCTGAAATATAAGCCCTATCTTATCTCTTCTTATTTCAGTAAGCTCCTTTGGTGAAAGCTTTGAAATATTGGTTCCGTCAAGTATAACCTCTCCTATGGAAGCTTTGTCCATACAGCCTATAATATTCATCATAGTGGTTTTACCGCTTCCCGAAGGTCCCATAATGGCAAGCCATTCTCCTTTTTCTACAGTAAGATTTATATTATCCAGTGCCTTAAGTTCTCCATATATCTTAGACACATCTTTTAATGTCAATATATTCATAGATCAATCCTTTCTTATTCTCCTCTGAGAACTAATGCAGGCTCTATATCCACCGCCTTGCTTACCGGATACAGACACGCTAACACTGTTATTATTACTGAAACCAGAATAGTTATAGGTACTAAGGGCCATAAAAATGAAACCTTTCTGGCAAATACGCTCATACTTACCTGTAGCGCAAAGAGGTATCCGAAACCTGTTCCAAGTCCGCCTCCTACTATACCAAGCACCATGCCCTCACCTAAAAAGTCCATTATAACTCCCTTATTGGAAGCTCCAAGTGCTTTTTTAAGCCCTATTTCCTTCCTTCTTTCCGTAACTACCGCCATCATGGTAGTGGATACGCATATCATCATAATAAATAAAACTATAAAGGTAACTATCCATACCAATGACTGTAACTTGTTTAATACAAGATCCTGAGACTGTGTAACCCTTCTGACCGGTCTTGGGGTAAGGGCTGCATCCTTTGCCGCTATATCTGCACTTATCTTTTCCAGTTCCTCTTTATTCGCCTCTATACTGCACTCCACTACATCAAAGTCGGTTCTTCCTATAATTTCCGACAGGTCTGTAAGGCTCATAAATATAAGCTCTTCTTCCTTACCTCCGGTAGTAACTATACCCGATACTTCAAAGTCCGTAGTGGCATCCTCCCCCGTGCTTTTTGGTGTAACAAGGCTTATCTTTTCACCCAGTGAAAGATCAAGTGCCTTGGCGATCTCATTTCCTACAAGAACCTGTCTTGTTTGAGAGGGCCAGTCTCCGTTGATTAGCCAATAAGGACTGCTTGCCTTTGCACCCTCAAGGTCTGTTCCGGCTATTATATAGGGCTGCTCATTGATTTTCGTATTCTGATATATGTATGGTGCTATACCTACCCTCTTATCCGCAGGTATAACTTCTTCTATTTCCTTAAGCTGTTCATAGCTTATCTTCTCATCCGCACCTGTAGGTATTACCAAAAGGTTGGCTCCGTAGGAACGAAATGCCTTACCCATTTGTTTGGGTATGTCGTAATATATCGTTACAAGACCTGAGAGAATAGTTGCTCCCATGGCTATTGCAAGCAAAGCAGTAAGCATTCGTGATTTTCTTCTGGATAATGATGCCATTACCATCTTTAAGTACATATTTCTCTTTTTTAACATATCCTCGTCCTACCTTCCATGTAACACTTCAGTCGGGTTAAGGTTAAGCAAATACCTTATAGCAGGTATACTTCCAAGTAAGGTTACAAGAAGTATTAAAATCATAACTATGGGAATAACCATAGGCGCAGGGGTGATGGCTGAACCGAATACCCTGAATCCTATAACCTGTGTAAGTCCCAGCCCTACAAAATATCCTGCCACCGCTCCTATAATTCCGGTTATGATTATCTCTGTAAGTATAATCCCTATGATCCTTGTGTTACTTGCTCCTATAGCCTTTTGCAGTCCTATCTCCGTACGCCTGTCCATAACGCTGGCTGTAACCAAGTTGGAAATACCAAGAGCCGAACCTATAAGACTTAGTACTGTAATAAGTATCATAAGCAGGGTAGTTTTATTAAGTATATCTCCCTCAGACTCAGCCACCTGTCTTATCGGTTTAGCCACCGAATCGGTAATTACTTCCTGTATCTGATAGCAGATGGCACTTACATAGGCTGTACAATACCACACCTCCCATTCTTTTACAGTAAGGGATAGCGGATTTCTTGCCGCCTTTCTTGCCAAGTCGTTATCCGGTGTTGTTAAGGCACTTACCTCTATACTGTTTACCACATTGGTCTTATCTGCAAACTCCTGTGCAAGCTTTAATGTAGTATATATATATGCATCCTCATCACTGCCCGACTCATATATACCCTTTACCTTAAGCTTTTTTGTAAGATGCTCGGAACTTAAACTAAGTTCATCTCCTACTTTATATCCGTTTCTTGCAGCATAAAGAGAGCCCAGCATAACGGCTTCTTCATCGTCCTTAAGCCATTCTCCGTCTATAGTCCACCAATTCTTCAGGTTTATCATACCTGTGTCAAGGTCTTCACCGGTATCAAGACTCATGTGATGTGCATACCAAGTACCGACTAATTTGACCTTTTCACTGTCGCCGTTTACATTTACCCTTGTATTAAAATACGGTGTGTAATCAACTACATTGAACGCCCAGAATATAGTTTTTATATTGCCAAGCTCATCTTCTTTTAAGTACTTATTAGTCTCATCGTCATCACCTGACATGCCGTATATATCATCCAGCAAGGAAGCCTCCTTAGCCACGACATTTATGTTGGCACCGTAGGCTTTCAACTCCTGATTTACCTTATCCCCTACTCCAAGCATGGTATTAAGCATGGAGGTGGACAGACTTGCACCCAGTGCTATGGTAAATGCTATCATAAGCATCTTTCCCTTTTGCCTGAATAAGGCACCTCTAATCATTCTAAAAAACATTTTTCCCCCTCCGATTACTTAAACACATAGGATAGATTTTCTAAAACTTCTATATCTATTTTTATCTTCTGGTCATGTACTTTATATTCAAAAGGTATAGGGTTACAGCCCCCCTTAAAACCTATAGTTCCCTTATTCATCACTACATCACAAAGCTTACATACGACCTCGTTATTTCTTTCAAAATATCCGCTGGGGCCGCATATTTCACAGGCATCAAGACCCACTCCGTAAGAACCCTGTGACTTTTGCACCACTATAAATCTCACCTTCTTACCGTCTCTTGCTTCATACACATACCTGTGCAAATGTCCGTCCGACACGCTATCAAGTGTTATTTCTATATGTCCGTTTTCAAGCTTATAATCTTCCGGTGCAGACAGGGGAACTTCTCTGTTAGCATAGGTTTTTATAACCGACAGGGAAAGAATGTTAATAATCATTACAAATAAGAAAAACTGTGCAAGATGTCTTCTTCTTCTCATATTGTATACAATCTTCCTGAACTCCGCATTATTCCTATAGCTTTCCGTTATCTTAATATTTTGCAGCCACAATATTACAGGCACTATAATCAACACTGCCATAAGAGCGAAGTCAAATATCCTCGCATTGTTTGTAATATAGGCGGTAATAACGAATACTGTAGAATTTTTAGGAATAATCTTTAATGAATACAGTCTGCTGACTATAACATTAAGCTGTGTGATACCCCTTACAAGCACACTGAAGATAAGTATTCCCTTAAGTTTACTTGAGTCAAGCTTCATACCGGTTCTGTATATAACAAAAAGTGATAAAAGAAGCATTATTATGGCAAGAACAAATCCTATAACTCTAAAAAGCACTATGGTACTTACCGCACTTTCTCCATAATACACAAATGAATCCATCTGTAAAAAGAAAGAAGGCATATAGCAAAAAAATGAAGAAATTATATTGATAGATACCAAGCTTCCCAATAAATTTTCAAATACAACTTCGCTTTTTGATTTAATCTTTTTTTCGAATACTAATATAAATATGATAAATATTGCCGAGATTATAACCGGAATCATACTGTAAAATCCGAGATTAGCCCTATTTACATAATTAGGCAGTCGTCTTATATAGGCTGAAATCAAGGCGCTTATTATACCTGCAACTACCGAAAAGCTGAGCACATAAGCTTTCTTTTTAGGATTTGTCGTCCTGTAATAAGCTGCCAATATGGATAAAATAAGAGGAAAGGCTATAATCTCCTCCATAGTTTTTACAAATATCTTTAAAATACTGCTACCTCCTGTCTAAAATAATTGCATATTACAAGTTAAAGGGCTGTCGCAAAATGAACTTTGCCACAGCCTCTTTGTTTATTAACTAATTTATGTATTATCGGTACTTATCTTACCACTGTGGACCGTTCCACTCAAAGTCATCCCACTCAACTACTAAAGGCTCAGTCCAGAATCTTCCGGTTACACCTGTCTCAGGGTCTGTGTGTAAGAGATACTCGTTACCCGGTGCTGCAATCTCAAACTTAACCTTATACTTACCTACACCATCTTCAAACTTGATGTTTGCTCCGTAGTGTGGACCGTCAGAAGCATTCATAGGCATGAAGGCTATTTCCTGAACCTTATCTGAACCTTCTTTTTGAATATATGCCTTAACCTTTAACCATGGAACAAAGTCTCCCTTACCGTAACCGAGTGTTGCTCCCTCTGCTGAAGCTGTGATGTCGGCCTCTATATGTGCATCAGCCTCCGCCTTAGGTATACTGTTACCTGCCGGTTCCATATCTACAGGCTGGAAGTATACACCTGCTACAACCAGTGGTCCTATTTCCTGCTCGTCTCCTATAGGAAACTCTTCAAAACCTCCACCTACAGCCGGTGCCTCTGCACTTGTTTCAGCCGCTGTTGTCTCTGCCGCTGTTGTCTCTGCCGCTGTTGTCTCTGTTTTACCTGAAGCACAGCCTGCAAGTGAAAGTGCAGCTACTGCCGCCAACACCGACATCTTAACTATTAGATTCTTCTTAAACATAAAACCTCCCTTTGCCGACTCTATTTTTTATTTTTTTGTTCCAGTTCGGCTTTTATTTTTTTGCTGTTTTGCGTATGCATAACAACAGATATTATTGTTATTATTAAAATAATAAACTGCGCTGCAAGATTTTCCACACGGTCATATATACCGAGAAAATCAATAGTAAAGCCGTTCATCGCAGGTATAGGGGTTCTTCCTATTACATCCGCTTCCTGTAATTCAAACACTCCCTTTCCTACAAATGAGATACAAAGTATAAACATAAGTATACTGGTTGCCATAAAGAACGGTTTTAGCGGTAGGCGTATACTCAGCTTAGTTATAAGTATATATACAAATACCAACACAACTATAGCTATACCAAGTCCAAGCCACATATGATAGGGGCTGTTGGCTATATTGGAACGCATACCCTGGAAGAAAAGTATAAGCTCGGCTCCCTCTCTTGATACTGCAAGGAAGGAAGTGAAAACAAGTGTATATACATTGCCCTTGGTTATTGAGCTGTCAACTTGATCCTTGATATACTTATTCCACACCTCAGTCTCAGACTTTGATAACATCCAGTTACTTACATAGAAGAGTACCGCAGTGGCTATAAACATCGTTATACCCTCAAATATCTCCTGTGAAGCACCTGACTGTGCCTCTCCTATGCTTGCGGCTATCATATTGAATCCTATTGCAAGAACTATGGAAATAACTATACCTGCTATGGCTCCTACATATACCGCCTTTAAGTGCTTCTTATTATCGGTCTTGACCAGATAGGCTATTATTGCAGCTATAACCAGTATAGCTTCAAGCCCCTCTCTTAAGGTAAGTCCGAAAGCTGCCATAAAGGTTACAAAATCCTGTCCCTGCTTGTTTGTCTTAGCCTGTGTTCCAGCATCTGTGGCTGTATCCGTACTTTTATCGGCAGTACCGGACGCATCGGCTCCACCCTCTTTACCTGCCGAACTTACACCGTCAAGTGTGTCCGCATCTTCATGAAGCATTTGTATTAATTTCTGTACTTCTTCATCGACTTCATCAGGTGACTTTGCATCACTTATAGCTTTTTTTGCCAGATAAAATTGATGCTCTACATCAGAGCCTCTGCTTCCTGATATAGATGCCATAACAGTCTTTTCAAATCCAAGCTTTTCATAAAATTTATAGTAGGCGGTATTTATAGCATCCTTTGCTTCATTTGCTTTTTCACTGCCGCCTTCTCTGTAAATATTGGCACCGTTTAATATATGTTCTTCCATGGCTTGCGCCACTTCATTCCAGTTTTTATAAGTAGCCGTATCCGCATAAGCATTTAAGGTATTAAACACCAAACAAAGCAGCGTAAATACAGCTAATATATACTTAATGCTCTTTTGTCTTATAGATCTCATCATAATCTCCCTACTCGCCTAATAGCCTTCCTGCCTCCATATGTATAACTCTATCCCCATCCCTTATTATATCATCCTCATGGGTAACCATTAAAAGTGCCGTACCGGATTCATGAATATCATATAAGATCTTCATAATATCTTTTGTTGTGGCACTGTCCAAATCGGAAGTAAGCTCATCCGCTATAATAAGTTCAGGCTCGTTCATCAGTGCTCTGGCAAGCAATACCCTTTTAAGCTCACCTCCGGAAAGCGACCTCGGAAACTCGTCTTTTAATCCAAGTATCTGCATCTTATCAAGAAGCATCAAGGCTCTTTCCCTTGCAGGTTCATTTTTTTTATATATATGAACCGGAAGTTCCACATTCTCGGCTACAGTAAGATTAGGCAATGTTCCAAGGCTTTGAGGTACATAGCCAATGGATATATTCCTGTACTCGCTTATCTTCTCATCACTATAAGTACTTATATCGACAGTGTTAAAATTCACACTGCCCGCATCGGGTCTTAATATACCGGCTATCAAGTTAAGAAGTGTGCTTTTACCGCTTCCTGACTTTCCTCTGATATAGACCAGTTCAGCCTTATCTACAGATAAGCTTACATCTTCTATGGCATAAAACTCCCTATCGCCACGCATGAACTTTTTAGACACATTTTTAACTTCTAAAACAGGCATAAAAACTACTTTCTGAATTTAATTTTTCTTATTAAGAAATATATAAATAATATTGGCAACTATAAAAATTCCCGACACAAGAAGTATTGCGGGCTTTGTTGCCACATTACAGTGCATCATAGGGTTAGGACAGGTTCCTATTATATGAAGAGGAGTCAACATGGTAAATGCTCCTATAGCTATATTGGCTGTAACAAGCCCAAGGCCCAAGCCCTCTTTCTTTAATACAAACGCATTGAACAACATAACCGCTGCTATAATCACTATCAGTACTCCCAGTGCCTTAACCACCTCCCCTGTCCAATGGCACTTCATAAAACCGCCATCAGGCATAGCCGGACACACTGAAGCTATATGACTTGGAATAAAATACAGTACCGCACCTAATATTAAAAAGATTAATGCAAAGACCTTATCTTTATTCTTTAACATAATACACCTCTCCTTTAGATAACATTATAGTTAGTGATTCCTAACACTTCAAGATTTTATCACACTTGTAAGTTTTGCGTCAAGTATTAGTAAGTTTTTATATCATAAAATTAACAATATAATCATTTTGTATTGAAATAAAAACATTTTATTAAATGTCCTTAATATAATCTGAAATATATCTTTTTTCATTATTTGATATATTACTTAATCTTTCACTTATATCTTTCTCTACTCTTTGTACCTCCAGTTCAAATTCCCTTGATGATATTAAAATACAGCCCTTACTTTGAATTATGATCTGCTCGGTAGCATCTGAAGTTACTACTATGACCTTGTATTTTTTAGCCATATCACTTACAGTTTTTTCTATGTATTGGTCTGCAGTCTCAGCCTGTTTTGTATATACTATGCTTATATCTTGGTATTTAATAACCTCTCTTTTATGATTTTCAACCTTGTAAGCATCAAATACGACTATTATCTGCATATCCACACCCGATTTATAGTGTGATATTATTTCTACCAGTCTGTCCCTTGCAGCCTGTATATCCGCCTGTGCGATATCGGCAAGTTCCTTCCATGAGAAAATTACATTATAAGCATCTATCAGAATATAGGTTTCCTCTTTTTCTTTAGGTTTATACACATACTCTTTTTCCTTAGTGCCTACATCTTTAGGTCTACTATTTTTATTATTTTCTATAGGGCTTTTTATTTTTCCGTAGGTTCTTTCAAAGATCTCAATAAGTTCTTCACTGCTTGCCCTATGCTCGCCAAATGAGCTTTTAGCTCTGCCTATAACAGGTAAAGTTTCATCAGACTCTTTGCTATACACACTTTCAAGATGCATATAGTCTTCTACCCTGTCCCAAGGCACATAAAATCCGCTTCCATGGCTACAAAATATAGAGCCGCAAGGGTTATCCTCATCAAGCTCCGCTTCATATCCGAACTCTTCTATAAGTTCTTCCTCATTATGACACAGATCATAATTTCTATATGAAAGACTTATACTTCCCTCTCCCTTAGTAAAAGCTCTTAAGTCCATTTGATAATTATTTATTAATACAACCGGTGCATAACCGCTTATAAGGGCTGTATCACCCTCTATCTCAGGGGCTGAAAACTTGGCATACAGATTACTTAGATCGGTCAGTACCCTCCCTACACTATCCTTAGGACAACTTATTACAAAGTTATAATAAGGCTCTAAAATCGCACACCTTGCCTTCATAAGTCCCTGCCTTATCGCCCTGTAGGTAGCCTCCCTAAAGTCTCCTCCGTCTGTATGTCTGTTATCCGCCTTTGCCGCTGCCAAAACTATATTAACATCCGTCAGTTTAGCTCCTATAAGCACTCCCCTGTGCTCTTTTTCCATAATATGTGTGCATACCGCACTTTGGTAGTTTTTTGCAAGCACATCCTCCAGCATATCCACCGAAGCACTTACACCCTCTCCTCTTTTTGCCGGTTTTATAATCAAATGTACCTCCGCATAGTGCTTTAGAGGCTCAAAATGACCTATCCCTTCCACTTCTTCCAGTACGGTTTCTTTGTATACGACACTCCCCTTAGTAAATTCAACTTCTATACCGAGCTTATTATATAATCTGCTCTTAAGTATCTCTATCTGTACCTGTCCGAAAAGTTTAAGTTCTATGTCCTCGGAGTTTTTCTTACTGAACTCAAGACTCGGCTCTTCCTCGTACATATACTCAAGTTCTTTATACACCTTACTTATATCCGCATCTTTTGGAACTATCATCTTATAGTTAAGTACCGGCTCTATAATAGGGCTTATACTCTCTGTAGGAAGACCCACAGACATACCTGCAAATAAAGATTTTAATCCGGTAAGCGCCACTACATCTCCTGCTACGGCTTCTTCTTTTGATATATACTTATCTCCGTGATAAAGCCTGATTTGGTTGATTTTTTCATCATTTAGAGAGCTTTTTGGTTTCAGGCTTCCTCCAAGCATCTTAACATGACTTAACCTTGTCCCCTCCTCATCATAGCTTATTTTATAAACCTTAAGTGCCAAAGCCTCACTGTATGAAGCCTCCTTTGTAAGGTTATCCAGAGCATATATAATGTTTTCCACTCCTTTCCCTTGCAATGCCGAGCCAAAAAACATAGGATAGATATGCCGTTTGTAAATACTTTCTATGATATCCGAACTAACCAAACTTTTCTCTTCATACTTTTCCAATAAACTGTCATTACTGTAGGCAAGCTCTTCAATCAGGTCTTCCTCAAGCCTTGATATATCAAAGCCTTCTTCATCAAAAGCTTTTGAAAATATATCAAAGTCAACTATATCTCTTGACAGCTTGCTGTGTATTTCTTTCACTATTCTTTCCTTATCGGCAAGTTCACTGTCCATCTTATTTACAAATATAAATGTCGGAATTCGGTATTCTTTTAACAATCTCCAAAGAGTCTTTGTATGGCTTTGTACTCCGTCCAAAGCATTGACTACGAGTATTGCATAATCAAGTACAGCAAGGGTTCTTTCCATATCCGCTGAAAAATCAATATGCCCCGGTGTATCGATAAGGGTTATTATACTGTGCCTTAAGTTAAGTATTGCCTGCTTTGAAAATATTGTTATACCCCTTAAGCGTTCCAAGTCATCATTATCAAGAAAACTGTCTTTTGAGTCAACTCTTCCTACTTTTTTAATACTTCCGCTTTTATATAGCAGACTTTCCGACAAAGTCGTCTTGCCTGCATCAACATGTGCCAAAATGCCTATGCTCAATCTTTTCATATATTTTTCTTTCCGCTTGTCTTTAACTAATGTATCGTCAGCAAAATAACTATGCCAAAAACGCTGAATATTTTTCCGAGTGCCTACAGCAGAAAAAGGGCAAGTTATTTACTGTGCTTATTTAAGAAACAATGCACCGATTCAAGTTATCTTTTTCTTTTCAAGCTTCACTCTAACATAATAAAGAGGAAAATAAAAGTTAAATTCTAATAGTTACGCTTTTCTTACTATTTCTTACTATCCGCTTAGCCTACTTTTTTTACAAAAAATATGTGATATAATTAAGTCAGAATTGGTAATTCAGAAAGTTAGAGGTAGTTTTATGAAGGCTAATAAGTTATTTCTTACTTCAGTTTTTATTTTTAGTCTTTTACTGTTTCCTTGTTTTCCTTCAAAGGCGGCACTGCCTGTAGTGGACGGTAATTCCTACACTTGGGTTTTGGACAATTCCGCATGGCGTATGAAGGATGCTAACGGAAACCCTGTGAGTGCATGGGTAAGTTATAAGGATGATACCTATTACTTAAATGAAAAGGGTTTTATAAAAACCGGATGGGTAATCTATGACAGAGCTTGGTACTTTCTTGATGAAAGCGGCAAACTTGTAAAAGACAAATGGGTCTTCGGTACATATTATGTGGACTCTGAAGGTAAGATGATCAAAAAAAGGTAGTTGCTGTAAAAATAGTTATTGAATTTAAAAAGCAAAAAAGTTGAAACTTCAATGAATAAACTTCATTAAGTTTCAACTTTTTTATTATCTTATCCAAGCTCCGTCCGATCCAAGCTTAAATGTGCTTATAGTTGTATTTACCGCCATACTGCCCTGTCCCGGATAAAAATAATACCATTTATCCGAAATCTTAGTCCAACCTTCCGACATTACGGCATCATCTCCTATATAATAGGTCTTTCCGTCCGCCGCCTTTAACCATGAGCTTCTGACCATTGCTCCTTCGTCAGCCGTTCCTGCATTGGTGTTAAGATAATACCATTTATTGCCTTCTTTATGCCAACCAAGCTTCATATCTCCATCATTATTAAGAAAATACAACTTATTATTTTTATTTTGCCAACCTGTAAGCATTTTACCGTTTGAGTCAAAAAGATACCACTTTCCTAAGACCTTTTCCCAACCGTCTTTTTTTAATTCTCCGCCGGGAAACCTATAATACCAGTTTCCATTTTCCTTAAACCATCCTACTGTATACCCATTGTTTGCATTTGGTCCTGAGTTACTGTCACTTGGGCTTGTTCCTTTATATACCTGATCTTCACTTATATACAACTCTCCCGACTCCACCCATGCGGAGGCTGCATTATAGTTGCTTCCTGAAGGTGACACTGTTCTTACTCTAAAGGTATAAGTTCCCTCTCTTATCATATAAGGGTAAAAATTATAACTGTAGCCTTTGTGTTTTTCTACTCTTCTTATTTGGCTGTTTCCTCGGTATAATGCCACATCAACATGAGAAGAGCCGTCTGCATTTTCCCATATAGCCTTACCTCTGTTATTTTCATCCCAGACAAGATCATAAGGTACTCCATACTGTCCTTTGGCAGCCTTAAGTTTCATAGTAAGGCTTAGATCTTCTCCCTTTTTGCTGCTGCTTACATAGTAAGCACCGGTGATGGAGACAGCCCCCAAACTGTAAGAAGACTTGAACTTATATTCTGAATCTGCGGTACTGTCAGGAGTAAGTGTAAGTTTTACCTTGATCTCTTCACCCACGGATATTTTATGGCTGCTTTGACTTACGAATTCACAGTCACTGATATGGTATTTTTTCTCAGCTTCCGACACATATACCTCTACATCTCCACCTGAATTCTCGCCTATCGTAATTGTATTGTCCGATATATATTCACCACTCTCTATACCTGTGGTCTTAACTTTTATATTCAAATTTTGTATGGTTTTACTCTCAGCTCTACTGCTTATCAAAAAAGAAAAGGATATAAATGAAATAAAGCCAATAGCAGTAAGTACCTTTTTATATCTTTTCATTATGCCCCCTTTCCGATTCTAATATTACATGAAATCTACATTTTTTCTAATTTTTATTAATTATAACTATATTTTTAGTATATCCTATGAATATATAGTAGTAAACTTAAGAAAATATTAACAATTATTTACAGCAATAAAACAGCTTAAAATTCAAGAACACCCAATTTTTATTCTCACTAAAAAAGCTGTTATAAGATAAATGACTATGCATCTATCTTACAACAGCCTATTTGCATTAATTATATTCAATCAAACTTAAGCTATTGTACCTTTTTTGTCGATACTTAAACTACTCTATTCTTATGAATTTTTTATCTTCTACAGCCTCTTCTTTATCCTTGGGAACAGAAAGCTTTAATATTCCATTCTCATAAGCAGCTTTTATATCCTCCTCTTTAACTGCTGAGCCTACATAAAAGCTTCTTACACAAGAACCCACCTTACGCTCACGCCTTATATAGTTTCCGTTGTCATCCTTCTTATCATCACTTTCCTCGTGCTTTGCAGATATTGTAAGATAACCGTTCTTAAGCTCTGCCGAAATATCTTCTTTATTAAATCCGGGAAGTTCCACACTTAACTCATAATTGCCATCAACTTCTTTTATATCAGTCTTCATACTTGGTACAGATTTTAATGCAGGCAGATCTGACATCCAAAAATCATTATTAAAAAAGTCATCAAATAATCTATTGGTTTTTCTTGGTAATAACATAATCTTTTCTCCTTTTCATATTAATAATCTATATAAATCAATATATGATATATATTGTTTATTTGTTATATATAATATATAACACTTATTGTTAGCAATGTCAAGAGCTGAGTGCTGATCTTTTGTGAATATTTTGTGAATATAATAATTTATATTACTAACTAAGCTACAAATATATTTAGCCGGGTTCTACCCGGCAATAGCTTTAGGCAAGTACTGTTTAAATAGAAGAAGGCTTAAGCTCACTCTTGTTTATCACAAGTTATAAGCTTAAGCCTTATATCTTATAAATCTATAGTTTCAATATCACCTTCTTCTTTTTTATCATTATCTTTGTCTTTATCTTCTTCTTTGTCTTTATCTTCTTCTTTGTTTTTACCTTCTTCTTTGTCTTCTTTATCCGACTCTTCTTTTATTGTATCTAAACCTTCGTCTTCCTTGGTTTCTTCATCATCAAGATCCAATAACTCTATATCTTCAAATTCGATATCCGAATTATCAAGCTCTAAATCATAAGTAGCATCCTTTACTGAAAGATCCGAATCCATTTCTTCCAGTTCCAGACTGCTGTTAGACATTTTCTTATCTATATCGCCTAACTCATCCTTTTTATTTACATATGAGTTCCTGCCTGCACGCAATACCTTTGAGATGATATATATAAGCATTGCTATTATAACAATAATTAAAGCAATTATAACATAGGTCTTTATCTGATCCATCTGCTTTAACTTACTTATTTCTTCATTAGAACCCTGCTGAGCCGCAGCGGCATTTTGACTATCACCGGGATTTTCAAAGTATCTTTGTATGGTCTTTTCCTTCACATCATATCTGTAAAAATTCTTCTCTCCATCTGCATTCATAGCATATACAAGACAATACTCCTTCTCGCCTTCTCCGCTCTGTACCCAGCCCTTTACCGTCTTTGAATTATTGATAGTAATAGTGTTCTCCACAAAACCTGCCGGAACGCTCACTCCGTCAGGAAGCGGCAGTACAGTAATGCTCTTGCTTGACATATTTATCTTTACATAAAGTGAGAATTCTTTTTTGAGCTCATCGTATATGTAAAAACTTCCTGAACCGTCAGGTGCTATTAAGTACAAAAGCAATACATCTCCGACTGTTGACTTGGCTGCACTTATTTCCTGTCCGTTATAGGTATACTTTACCTGCTCAAAACCTTCCGGCAACACGCTGGGGTCAAATATAGTAGCTATACTGTAATTACTGCCGCCTATGCTAACTGACAGTGCGGTTTCAGGATCAACATTGGCTGCATCATCGGTTATTTCACCTTCAAGTTTTTCTACAAGGATATTGTATACCATTTCCGTGCTGCCGTCCGCTGCGGTAACCTTACACTCTATCTTATTCTCGCCTACAACAAGCTCGGAATTTCCGCTTATTACTATCTTGGCATCTTTATCATTGCTGATAGCATTTACCGCTATTCTATCTACAGAGCCTCCGACCCTTGTCTTGTATTCCGTAACATCACTTGAAAAAGCCGGCTCCAAAGTTCCCGGACTGATTTCCAAACTGCTCAAAGCGGCATTATTGGCAGAACCGTCCGCAGCATTTATAGTTATACTTGATGAACCCAGCTTATCGGCATCTATGGACGCCATGTTGCCGTCGCCGTCATAAACTTCCCAAGTCTTAACCGAAAGAGATGTACTTCCTGCACTTAGAGCCTTGAACTTAAGCTGGTATAGCCATTCTGTATCACTTCCTCCGCTATTGCCCTTTATCTGTATAGTACCGGCACCGCCTTCAGCATCTTCCCCGCCTATAAATTCAAGATAAGCCGGATCATATGCCAATGTAATATTGGTACTGCCGATTTTTGCCGAGTCAAGTGAATTTATCTTCATGCTTATGGTAACTTCTGAATCTACGGAAACACTTGGATCTGAAAATGATATTCTCGCACTAAGTGCATAGGCATCATTTGTACTGAATATCGCTAATATATAAACCAAACAAATAGTTATCAGAGTTTTAACTGTAGCCCTGATTTTTTTATTAAAATACATCATCCTATCTCCTTAATTAGTGTAACGGCTGAATTTACAAGACTATGATGGTCCTATTAAAACATTACTGTCAGTATTAGGATTATTTGATGAACCTCCACCACCATTTTTCTTAACTACATTAATAACATACTTTCTTGTAGTTCCATTTTCAGCCCTTACCTCTATGTTTACCTGCGTATTGGCTTGACTTAAGTTAATAGTTCCGCTACCGCTCACACTTGCCTTTGAATCTATGCTTCCTGCATTCACCTTAATACTTGATACAGATGAGTCAACTATTAAATCATAGGTAGTTGTGTCGGCATTGAAACTTGGACTTATATTATACCCCTCTACAGAAAGGGAAGCAAGTTTATTATTCGGGCTACCGTCTCCTTCAGGTTTTTTCGCTATTTCATTGGGCATTTCTTTATACACCGGTATGTAAAACTCAAGTTTTACATTTTTCATCTCTGCCGTATAAGCTCTTGATAATTTTAATCCCTCACTTGCCGCCGCTTCAACATAGGTCATGTATTGATGCTTATAGGGATCTGAACCCTGCACATTGAATTTTTTTAGATAAAATGTATTCTGTCCGGCATGAACATACTTTTCTCCATAATACATGGCACCGCCTATTATAGCTTTTTCCCTGCTATTCCAAGGTCTTAAGTAAGATCCCGACTGTGATGCCCACCACAATCCTCTTTGCGTAGCGGTTTGATTACCCGAATGGTATGCCTGTATATTAAAAAAGTTATAATGTCCCTCATAAGGATTGGTAGTACCGCTTATCAGTCCGCTTGTTCCCTTTACACCCTGTTCCTGTATAAGCATGGAAGCAAGTACATAAGGGTTTACATTGGACTGCACCGCTGCCGACATGATCATGTCTACATAGGTTTTTTCTTCCGGCGTGCTGCTTGCTGAACTTGTATTATTACTTTGTGTAGCGGGCTGTGTGTCCTCAACCGCTGCCGGTGTAGGCTCCATAGTTACGCCTGCCGGAGATTTAAACTCTATATTGGCATCTTTTACATACTTGGGTGCAAGTCCAAGATAGACGCCCGGAGTATTGGAAGAAACACCTGCACCCGGACCTTTGGAAGTCCCTGATGCTGTATTAGCGGCGCTTGTTGTCTCTATAGTACTTATATTACCCATAGACTTACTTTCCATAAATGTTGACTTGACCAAAGTTTCAACTCCGCTTGCCACCTGTGTACTTGAATCATAGTTTTGTTTTAAAAACTGAAATATATTGGATGAGTCCAAGAAGTTTCTTGGATCCATATAGTATCTTACGATTCCCTCGGAAGCTGCCATCCACTTGCTGCCGTCAAATGTAGCCCAAGTTGAGTTTGACCAATCATAAGCACCTGCTTCAATTGACTTCCATGATGATATACTTTCTCTTGTAACCAGATTTCTTCCTACTATACTTTCATTTTTTATGGCTTCTTCCCATGTCATATCAGTGTGCATAGCCTTAAATACCCACTTCGGATATTCGCTATGTATCTGCCTAAGCTTGGATTTATATGATTCCGGAAATCCCTGCTTAGTCATCTCTTTTTCAAACTCATTATCAGTAGCCGCATTTACCTCTATTGACTTATAGTTTACAAGCTGTACCAAGGGTGTTGCAGCTAAACTAAGTACGATACCATATGCCATTATTTTTTTTAATGACCTTAACTTCATATACTCTCCTATATTTTATTACAGACATCAAAAAATATACCACACTTTGATATCCTGCTTGAATATTTGTTTTATGTGTGGCTTTCATTTTATCATCATAAGGGTAATTGTTCAAGGCATAAGCCCTTTTAATAGTTACGAATATATTACGGTTTTACTACTATATTCGTATATCTGTTGTGTTCTATTAATTTGGCGTTTACTTAAATTAAAGTTGATTTGTCTATCACATAAACCGTTACAAACATATCTTGCCTTGGACACGCTCTCGCTAACTTCGCCTCGCAGCGGTACTAAGCTTTATCTTCGCCTGACGGCTTGATAAAGCAAGTACCGGCGGTCTCAGATTGTCCTTGGCAAGATAGTTTAACGGTTTATGTGCCTAAGTTGCCGGCGGTAGGAGAAGGTGTAGGCACACTTTTATCTAACGCCACATCCCCTATAGGAACAACTGTTTTTAATATTAGAATAAAAGTCGCTGCCGCACCTCCCTCTACACCTCCCATTAGCAACATAAACAATAGCTATTTCTTGCGGGATGTCGATTACAGCATCACTCTCTCCATATACACTATTGCATACTGCAAATCATCACTGCCAAAGTTTTCGGCAATTATATCATCATTTACCTCACCAAGTAATCTGCCGTCAATATAGACCTCATTATAAAGGAATGCCGTAAGTAAAACCTCATCATCTCTGTCTATATCAACCACGCTCCAGTCTTCATCACTTTTCCATATGTATATACCTTTTTCATCCATATAGATATCATATAATATATTTAAGTACTTCTCAAATGTATCAAATTCCTTGATATCAAGACCTATTTCATTTAATTTTTCACCAAGCCTGTACTCCTCAAGTAATTCATCTTTTCTTTTTTGCGGCAGGTAATTTTTGTTAAACTTAAGTAAATCATATACATAATCATCACTGATAAAAGAATCCTCCTTTATCAGTACTGTTTTATTTTTCTTATACATTTTAAACTCCTTTTTAGTAGATTTAACTGTGTATTGCTTTATATTATGCTGTCATATTACAGCAGAAAATAATATTCCTTTTTGTATTTCATATAAATTAATTAAACAGCTTATTAACTTGTACGTTTTCAAATATTACTTTTGATCCAACTATCTAAAAAATCCATTTGTTCTCTTGTGTGAAACCAATGTTCTCCGCCACTCATAATTGTTATATTTGCATTTATTTTTTTAGAAAAATCAACCATCGTACTAACTGATGTCATATTATCCTTTTTGCCATAAAGAATTTCTGTAGGTATATTCCACAATATCGGATTTTCTCTTACATAGGAAAGATATTCCCAAGATAATGTTTCTCCAAAAGAAGTTTCTATTTCTTTTTTTAAGCTAAGTTCTTCTTCCGATACATTTGCCCAAAGCATCATATCTAAAATCAATCTTTCCATATTAACAACAGGTGATATCAACATAGCTTTTTCAATTTTTTTATTAGCCAAAGAAATCATTGAAAAATACGCCCCTATACTGTTTGCAATTATAATTGTTTTATTATATCGGGGTATAATAGAGTCAAAATAATTGACAAACTCAATTTTGGCATCCCACGGTTTTT
>ERZ773099.1152-NODE-1152-length-19982-cov-3.483113_pt1 | contig 19982 bp, 17 predicted proteins | sample MGYA00511120_ERZ773099 | MGnify/ENA primary metagenome ERZ773099 (study PRJEB29015, sample SAMEA2738012) | human oral metagenome | biome: human oral; feature: human-associated habitat; material: dental | place: China | collected 2104 ...
CGCGGACCGTCGCGGTCGTCGGGCGAAACGGGGCGGGCAAGAGCACGCTGGTGTCGGACGCTCCGCTGTGGGCGCTGTTTGGCGCGACGCGCGGGGACGCGGACAGCGTCGTCCGCAGACCCGGAGGGGAAGACGCGCCCTTCGGTCCCTGCACGGTAAGGTTCTGGTTCTCGCATGGCGGGACGAAGTACCGCGTCGAGCGGACTCGTTCCTTCACGGGCGCCGCGAGGCGCGGCCATACGGCGCTGACATTCCTGCGGTACGACGGCGCCAGTACGACGGACCTGTCGGGCGCGACGCCGCGGGATACGGAGCGGGTCATCTCGGACTTGCTGTCGCTCGACGAAGGGACGTTCGAGGCCTCCTCGATGGTTCGGCAGGGGATGGCGGACAGCTTTTCCCGTGCCGCGCCGGGCGAGCGCAAAGCGGTTCTGTCCCGCATCCTGCGCCTCGACCGTTGTGAGGAACTGCGAGCGGCGGCACGTAAGAAGATGGCGCTGGAGGGCGCGGAACGCGAGGCGTCCACGAGCCGGCTCGCTGCCATGCGCGCGAATCTGGCGAAGCGTGGTCCTGCAACGATAGAGATTGAGCTTCGGACCGCCGAGGACGTTCGTGCCGAGAAGGAGGAACTTGTCCGTACCTCCGCCGAGGCATTGGAAAGGACGAAAAAGGAACGTGCCGCGGCCGAGGTCTTGGCGTCCCGTGTCCCCACGCTGGAAACCGCCTGCGAGGCGGCGAAGACAAACGAGAAGAGCGCCGCAGCCGTGATGGAGGGGGTGGAACGGTCGCTCGCCGAAGTTCGTGAGCTGGCCCTGCGGCTCCCCGAAGTGGAGGCGGCCGAGCGCATCGTCGCCGAGACCTCCGAGTCGATGAAGGAGCGGGAGCTCTTGGTGATGGGCTTGACGCGGCTGAGGGACGAATACAAGGCGGCGCGGGAGCGCTACAACGCCCGCGCGGCGGAATATAACAAACTTGCGGAGCGGAGAAAGAAACTGGCTTCGGCCGCCGATACGGCGGCGACATCCGGTTTTGGAGAGGATCTTACCGAGCGGCTGGCTTCGGCCCGTAAGGCGGCTGACAGGGCACGCTCCTGTTCGGCCGCGCTTGCGGCGGAGCGGAACGATGTGAGCACGAAGATGACGGAACTGTCCGTAACGCGGACAAAACTCGTGGGAGAGCGCCGCGTCAATGAGGAACGTATCGAGGCGGCGCGGAAAACCGTCGCGATCCTCGAAGGCTCCTGTTGCGTCGCGCCGGATGCGGCCAAGGAGACACCGTGCCGTTTCCTGCGCGAGGCGGTGGAGGCCGGACGCAGGCTCCGCGAGGAGTACGGACCGCGCGAAGCCGAACTCGCGTTGGCTCTGAAAGAACTGGAGAACGAAATCCGCGGGGTCGAGAGCAGATTGGCCATGCTCGACGGAGAGCGTTCCGAAGGGGAAGCGGCGGAAAAACGCTGTGCGGAGCTGGAGGCGGAATATGCGAAGCGGGAGCTCTTCATGTCCCGCAGAGCGGAGCTGTCGGAGCTCGCGGCGCGCCTGTCCGATCTCAAGGCCGAGGCGGATAAAGAACACGCCGCGATGTTCGAGACGGAGCGCCGCGGGAAGGAGTCGAAGGCGAAGCTCGACGCGCTCTCCGCGTCGGGAGCTAAAGAACGATACGAGGCGGCACTGAAGACGGCGGGCAAACGCGGCGCCGTGGACGCCGCCGTCTCGGCGGTACCCCGTGTTGCCGAGGAATTGGAACGCGCCCGCGAGGGATTGGAGCGCTCCAAGGCGGCGTCGGCTGCGGTCGAGAAAGAACTGTCGGAAAGCAGAGCCGCGGCCGACCAGTTCGCCGAGGCGGACGGACGATGCCGGGAGCTGGAAAGGGCGTATGCCGGCGTATGTGAGGAGCTGGAGGCGGCGAACAAGTCCGTGTGGTCGTTGACGGAGGAACTGAAAAGTGCAACGATACAGACGGAAGAGGCCGATAAATTGGAGTCGGAGCTCGCCGGCGGGGCGCTTCGGATGGACGTATGGTCGAAGCTGGATGCGGCGTTCGGGAAGGACGGGATCCCCGCTATGGCGGTGAATACCGTCTTGGGCGACGTGGAGCGGACGGCGAACGATCTATTGGGGATGATGTCGGATTTCCGGCATACGGTGTCGCTTCGGACGGCTCGGGAGAAGAAGGACGGCGGGAGTGCCGACACGCTCGATATCGTCGTGTCGGACTGGGACGGCGAGCGGCCCTACGAGACGTTCTCCGGCGGCGAGAAGCTACGCATCGACCTCGCGTTGCGGGTTGCGCTGGCGGAGCTTCTGGCTCTGCGGAGCGGCGCCCCGATAGAATGGCTGACGGTCGACGAGGGACTGGGGTCGCAGGACGACGAACATCGTGGTAAGATGTTGTCGGCGCTGCGCGACATCGCGCCGCGGTTCGGGAAGGTCGTCGTCGTGACGCACGTCAAGGAGGCGCGGGAGTTTTTTGACGAAGTCGTGGAAATAGAACCGGACAGGAGGGCGGAACGTTGTTCGAAAGACAAGGGCTCGAAAGAGCCAAGCGAGTAATCACGAAGCTGTGTCTGTTGCAGGATGCGATATTCTCCGTCTATGCTCATGCGGACGAGAAGGATTCCGATCGTATCGCCGTGGAGGCAAACAAAAAAACGGAGACGGGAGAGCTCACTCTCAGGGGCTCCATCTCGCCGAGGGGCGTCCTTTCCTGGGAGCGGGAGCTTGCGTCGTCCGAGGAGCGGGAACTGTCGGCGAAGATCTCCCGATCTGTGAAAGATGTATGGCGTGAGCGCAGTCCGGTAGTTCCCGCTACCGGGATGTTTAACAGAAAAATCTTGGTCCCGATAGTGTTTGCGGTTGGTGCTATTCTCACGTTCGTCGTCGCGGTCCGGATGGACGGGCCGCGCGTTGCCGCGTGGGAGGGGGAGTCGGACGCGCGGCCGGCCATCGAGGTGTCGGGCGGAAAACTCGTGGTGACGTTCAGCCCGTCCGAAGCACCGCCCTTAGAGGTGTCGGCCGCCGCCGGCGGCGGCAGGGGGCCCATGAGGGAGATTGCGTGGGTCGGTGCGCCGGGCGAGAACGAGGGGAACCGGGAACGGTCGTTCGCTTTGATCGGAGAACTGGAGACGCTGGAGCGCGCGGCCGTGAGCTGGATGGACGGAGAGGGGAGGTCCGGGACCGCCATCCTGACGGCGCAGGAGCACCCCAAGGTTTCGATGCTGTTCTGGCTGTCGGCGTTCTTCATGTTCGGCGCCGCGTTCTATGGAGGCCGCGGCATCGCGGTGCTGGCGGGGCGGGGAAGACGATAAAAACGAGCGGCCGGTCGTATCGACCGGCCGCTCGTTTTTATCGTCTTTTACAGGGACGGTCCGGTGACCGTCTCCTCCTCCTCGCTTGGCGTGGCGTCCGCCGGCTGGGGATCCTGCGGTGCGGTAGGCGTGGTTTGACCGCGTTCCAGCTCCCGTTCGGGGTCCTTCGGGAGCAGGAATCGCGTCGCCTTGGCGGCGTCGTTCATGGCGACGGTCAGGTCTTCGACCGAGACGTTGCGCAGCCAGCTGTCGATGTAGGCGGCAGACTGGTCTAGTTTGGGCTTTATCTCTGTCTCGAACGCCATGTAGATGGAGATGAGCTCCGCCGTCAGCTCCTCGCGAGCGTACGAGAGTGATCGTTTGTCGCCCGACATGTCGCGATTAAGGCGGCTCTCGTGCCCGGTCCAGTGTCCCAGTTCGTGCAGCAGCGTCGAGTAATAGTCCTCAGCCGTGGGGAATTGCTCGCGCATCGGCATCAGGATATAGTCGTCGAACGGGCGATAACAGCTGACGTTTTGGGGCTCGTGCCGTACCTCCGGATTCGCCTCCGCGACGACGGCCTCGGCCCGCTCAATAGGGGACCACTTCAAGTCGGGCAGCTTCGATCGCTCCAGCGGGGGCATGTTGTCGCACTGTGCGGCGTTGAACACCGTGTAACTGCGAAGCAGGGGAAAATTGACGTACGGTTGTCCCGTATCGGGGTCCTGCCGGATATGAGAGTACTTGCCGGAGGCGACTTGTTCTTCGGTCAGGTCCTTTCTGGACTGGCTGTAGAAAAAGATGCGCGTGCCCTTCTCGCCGCCACGCACCTGCGCGCCGATGTCCGACGCCTGCTTGTACGTCAGCCAGCGCGGATCGTTGTATTTTGCCATCGATGCCGTCAGCATGAGCATGAACAGGTTCCCCATGCTGTAGGTACGGTTCGACACGGCGTTCCTCGGCGCCCCGTTGGCTGCGACGTTCTCCCACGGCTGTTGCCACGGCGAGACCCCCTCGTCCAGCGCCTTTATCAGGAGTTCGGCGGCCTGTTTGAACGGCGCGTCCTTCGTCAGCGCTTTCGATATCTTCTCCCTGCTTTGCGTACCTTTTTTCCTGTTGCCGGCCATGACGGTCTCAGCTCCTTTCTTCAACTTGGATGCTACATGGTATTTCTCTTCATAAATTATACCCGCGCCGGCGGGGCGCCCTCGGATCATGAGTATACGAAAAGACCGTTTGAAATTGACAGAACACCTTGTTATGTATATAATTAAGCCAGAAATTATTACGGATAGGGGGGCAAGCCCCTGTATCTCCGCGATGGGTCGGGACGGTCTCTCGGAAAATCCCGACGGGGAAAAAGGAGGAGGAAGTAGTATGTTGAAGATGGCGACGTTGATTTCGGCCTGCGGTTTCGCTCTTGGGTATCTGTGTTTTGCCGGGACCTTTTGGAATGGGGCGCCGTGGCTTGACGGAGTGCGAGCGTTCGGGACGGCGGCCGGTCCGTCGATGGGTGTCGCGGCCGTGCTGGGGACGCTGGTGCTATTGTACCTGGAACGGAGCGGCGCGAGATGAGCGATTCGCTTCATTTCGTTCCGCCCGTAGGTCGGCTGGGATTGATCCTCTGTGGGGACCGCGATTTTCGTACACGAGTTCTTCTCCAGTTTGCGGGTACGCTGGCGTCGAAGCGTATTCCGTTCCCGTTCCAGAACCCCGCTCCCGACGGGGCCTGCAATCCCGAGCTGCGCGGGACGTGCAAGAGGTTCGAGAATTGCAGGGCCCGTAAGGAGGAGAACGAGCCGCTCGTCCCGGCGTCGGACGAGCCCGTTCATGTCACTTTTATGTGGGGCGCCAAGCCGGCGCTTCGTATCGAAGACCTCTGTCCGGGCGTCAAAAAACCGTTCCTGTACGTCGAAAACGACTGGACGGAGATGGATATCGGGATCTCCGGCGACGATTTCTCGCTGTTCCTCTACGACCCCGAGCGGGGAAAAAACATTCCGCTGGAGGACTTGCTGATACCCTATAAGTATGTATTCATGGGGCCGCTGTGGGCGGTAATGACGGACAGTCCGAAACTCGTCCTCAAACGCCTGTGCGCCATGGCAGAGCGGACCGATACGGGGGTCGTCTTGGCGGCGAGCCCCGACGACAAGCTGCTGGAGCCCTGTATGGAGGCGTTCGCCTGGAGGATGGAGATTGGAGCGCGGTATCGCTGGCGGACCGGAAGCTGCGAGCACGGCTGGGAACTTGCAGTTTACGACGGCGACAAGCTCGTGCGAAGGAAGATCCCCGTCATCTACGACGTGAAACGCGGATATATCCGCATCGCGAGCCGCGACGAATATCGAGAGGAGGAACGAACATAGAATGGCATCCGTTTTCAATGTAGCGAAATACGTTTTGCGCCGATGCGGCAAGCGCGACGCGTGGTCGCTCCAGAAGCTGTGCTGGTATGCACAAGGGCATCATGGCGCGTGGACGGGCCGTGCGTTGTTCGATGAGGACTTCGAGGCGTGGCGTGGCGGTCCCGTGTGCTATGAACTGAACCGCTCCCGCGGCGACAAGTTTGTCCTGTCGGAAGACGATCTGCCGCAGGGGGACCCCGGCGCGCTGACCAAGGACGAACGGGAGTCTCTCGATATCGTGTTGGAGCGCTACGGAAAGCTGAAGCCCTACGAGCTTCGGGACGCCGTCCGCGAGGAGACATCGTGGTCCGAGGCGCGAAAGGGCGTGGCGCCCGACAGTCCGAACGGCCCCGTCATTCCCAAGGAGTCTATCTTTGCCAGCTTCGCCGAGGATATCGAGAACGCTCGGGAGGTCGTTCGATGAACGCCGCCAAGGAGCTGTTGAACACGATGTCGCCGCTGGCGGGGATACGGCTGCTGCTGGGAGTTCTGTTCGGGCTGTCCTTCCTCGCTTTTATCGTCGCGAGGCGCCGCTCCCTGCGGGAAGAAGCGGAGAATATAGCCAGGCCGTTCGGCTTTGGACTGTTCGTCTCCATGGTGCTTGCCGGAGGGGCCGCATATGGATTCGCCTCCTTCGCCGCGGAGCAGTTCTTTGGCGTACCGCCCGACGCAGTGCAGATGCCGGGGCTGATCGCATTGGTTGTTGCCGTCTGGGCGGTCTTTGCCGTGAGCGGACTGCACTGGTGCGCCCGCGCGCCCCAGCGGCGCGCGCTCTACAGGCAAATGCTGGGGCTGGACAAGGAGCGATGCGAGCGCCGCGGCGTCATCCTGACCGATTTGTCTGCCGAGCGGACGGGAACGGTGCGGCTGGAAGCACTGAATAAGGATGGAGAGCCGGAGGACATCCCAGCCCGTGCGGCGCCGGATCTCTATGCGCGGTGCGAGACGCTCGCTTCGGGCACGGAGGTCTACGTCGTCTCCTTGAAGGACGACCTGCTAATCGTCAAGCCGAGGGGATAAAAAAATGGACATCGAGAGAAACGTCGACGAACGCGACGAGCCGGTGGTGTCGGACTACTGTCCGTTTCTGAATCATACTGCCATTGAGCCCGGCATGCTGAGGAGCATTGCCGGGCTCTCCGAACCGCCGTTCGGCGCTATCGAGATGGCACGCGGTTGCGGCGTCGGCGTCGAGTTTTTGCAGAGTTCCGGCAGCACACTGCGCGCTTCGGTTGCGGCGGATGATAACGGACACCCTGTCATCCGCGTTGCAGAAGGGCAGGATGCGGAGCAGTTGAACTGGGTTGTCGCCTGCGCGTTGGGCTCGCTGGCGTTGCAGGGGCCGAGGCCGATCGAGTTCCATGCCGGGACCAAGCCCAGCAGGATGTTCGCGCTCTATGCGGCGGAGCTTCTGATGCCCCAAAACTGGGTACGCGACGCTATCGCGGCGGGGATCGTCGAACACGAGCGGCTTGCACGGATGTTCGGCGTCGGCGTGGATATCGTGACGCTGCGTTTGGCGACGATGGGGTATTGAACGCATCGATGGAATGCTACGCGAAGTATACTTTTGAATGGAGCGGCGTTTTCTTTCGAGTACGAAGAAAACGCCGCTACTTCAAAAAGTAGAGAGGATAAACCAATCATGCACATCGTAAACCTGACCCAGCATGTCGCGACGAAAGATCAGATTGCGGACGGAGTGTTTGAGCCGGTGGCCAAGGAGCAGGTGAAGGATCTTCTGACGTTCGCCCACATCCCGACGCCGGAGGAATTGGCGGACCGTGCCGAACTGCTGGCGGCCGTCGCGTGGGAGAACAAGGCCGAGGCGGCGATGATCGGCGGCGCGCCGTACCTCATGGCGCCGCTGGAGCGGGCGTTGATGGAGCATGGCATCGATCCGTGCTATTCGTTTACGGAGCGGCGCAGCACCGAAGTGATGGACCCAGATACCGGTGAGGTCAAGAAAACGCAGATCTTCACCCACACGGGGTTCGTCTGGGCCATCTCGCCACAGCGCGAGATGGAGATTGATATGGACAGGGAGGAACCTGCTTGATGAAAAAATACAATCGAAAAGCCACGATGAAGCTGGCGGCATGGGCAAGGACCGCGCGTTTCGTCAACATTTTTTTGAACGCATTTGGCACTCTGGTCGAGGACGGAGCGGATCCGACGTGGCGAGCCTCGCCGAACGATATTTCCGCACTGGAACAGCTGCTCGGAATCGGCGGGACGGACTTCGACGATCGGGTTTGGGAATATTCTCTCCGGCGGTGAGGGGCTGGAGTGTCTGCCGGTCAGGATGGATCCCATCGAAAGGACGAGCGACGGAAGGACGCATTGCTATGGACTCGTGTCGCTCGTCGACGTTCTTGCCGAGTCCGATATGAACACCGAGCTCAAGTCGAGACGGCTGGCCTGGCTGTTGGACCATGTCCGGGATATTGGGAAACTGCTGGATCCGGCGGAATGGAAGCTCGAATCGAGACCCGACAGCTTCGTGTTTTACGTTCCGCCGCTCGTCAATGCCCTGCGGAACGATGTGGCGATGTTCGACATGCTGATGGACCGGCTTGAGCTGACCTGCGACGAACGGGAGCGGGCCCGTATCATGAACCTTTACGCGGAAGCGGAGGATAGGAACGGCAATCCTGTTGACCGCTTCTCGCTGGAGACCGTTCTGCATACGGCCGTCGATATGATGAACTACGCCTCGGACGATATGAAGCACCGTATCGTGTCGTTTGTCATCCCGCGTCTTCTCGACAACGGCGCGTCGCCGAACGAACGAGACGCCAAGGGGCTGACGCCCTACGGCATCGCGTGCGAACAGATGGAGTCCACCCTGGTGGGAGACCCCGAACTGTTGCGCCCCGACAACCCGTGGAGGGAGTTCGGGCTTCGGGACGATCGGGGCCGGCTTCTGCTTGCGCGGCTGTTGGAGAGGCTGGGGGATGGTCTCGAGTGTTGTTTTTGGGACCCTTGCGAGGACAATCGTAGACACATCGAGAGGCGTGAAGAGGCTCTGGAGACGGTATTGAAGGTTTACTCGAAGTACGAGCCGCAGTTGCCGCAGGAACTGGCGGACGAGCACCGGCTGCTCTTCTCGGACTGCGCCGCACGCATCGCGGCGCAGTATAAGGACGAGACCCATCTCGTCACGGCGCTCGTCGAAGCCGGGGCCGATCCGCGCTACGCCGTGCCCGGCCGGGTCTGCGTGTGGCGGGAGGCGATACTTGGAAGACTCGGAGGACGGGGAAACCCCATGGTGGACGTACTTTTCCATACGCCGGGGCCGAACGGCGTATCCTTCGCCGAGACGATGACGAAGGACGAGCGAAGCTGGGTCGAAGCCTGCGGATGTGGCGACGTTTTGGGAGAGGACGGCATTGCGGAATCTGAACGCGAACTGTTGAAAAGTCGCGAGTTGCTGGAGGAAGAGGCGTATATACTTGGGCGGGCGTAGGCAGAACTTCAATCGTGCGGCGACCGAACGCTTGATTCGGCTGGTACGGGACTTCCGCAGGAGCGGCTCAAACCCCGACTCGTTTCTCTTGGCGGCGGAGCAGGAGCTTTCGAAGGGGGCCGACCCGATATTGCACTTTGTGGGAGGCCCTTCCGCATTCGAGATGCTGCTGGAGACGGGACATGACGCCGCGATGCAGCTGCTCGGCCGCATTGCGGCGGAGCTTCCCGTTTCCGTCGAAAAGCTCCCAGTGCTTCTAATCCCGGAATTTTATGGTTCTGCCTCGGCGCAAGCCTTCTCGCTGGTCGATATCGTCTGCCGCGCCAAAACCTCGACCGAGGACAAACGGAAAAAACTCCTGTGGCTGATGGACCGTGTGGAGAATATCGCAACGCTCGCGGATCCCATGGATTGGGAAATCCCCGTCGAGGAGGGGCGTTCCGTCCATTGTATTCCTCCGTTGGTACGTGCATTGCAGGCCGGCGACGTCGAGTTTTTCGAGACGTTTCTGGAACGGCTTGAACGGGACTGCGATTGGGATGAACAGAGCTCCATCCTGAACTTGCATTCCGGGATCCTCACGGAGGACGGAACATTCAGCGGGGACGATACGCAGTACACGGTGCTGCACGCCGCGGTCGAGGAGGCAAGAGAGGCGTCGGGGACCACGTTGGAACAACATATCGTGTCGAAGCTCATTCCGCGGCTCGTCGAGGACGGCGCGTCGCCGGACGAACGTGACGCCGCAGGGCGGACGCCTTACGGGCTCGCCTGCGAGCTGGGGGGAAGTCTTGTCGAAACTCTAGAGCTGTTCCGTTCCGACGAGCCGTGGCGGGAGTTCGAGTTGCGGGACGCACGCGGTCGGTTCCTGCTTGCCGCAGTCCTGGACGGGGTGGAAGCGGTTCTGGAACGGACGACCAAGGACAACAGGGAACGCAGTCTGAACGTTCAGTACGTCGAGGATATGGCGAGGAGCGTTCTCCTCGCCTATACGAAGTGCGAGTCGCAGCTACCGAAGGAACTGGCGGAAGAGCATCGTCTGTTGTGCTCCGGCGTCGCCGCCCGTCTGGCGGTACGGGACGAACAGAGCGTCCGCGTCGTCGAGGCGCTCGTGAAGGCCGGCGCCGATCCATGGTATGCCGCGCCGGGCAGGGGATCGGTATGGCGCGAGGTACTGGCGAGCTGGCCTTTGCCCTCAGAGATGCTCAATGTCCTTCTTTATACGCCTAGCGGCGAGAATCCGCCGCTCGCCGAGACGATGTCGACGGAGGACGTGGAGTGGATGCGGACCTGCGGACGGAAGGGCGCGAAACAAGTCTTCCGCAGGCTGCAAGTCGAGCGGGAGGAGCGCGGAGTCTCCGGGACGGAAGTATGTTTCGAGATCGAGCGTTAATGGAGGAGAGCAAACGATGGGAAAGTATGACGAGCGCAAATACGACGATCACGCGACGAAGCGATTGGACAAAGCCGCCGGGCGGTACCTCAGCAATCCCAACGCTATCCATGCCGACGATTTTCTCACGGTGATGGACATCGAGCTCGGGAAGGGCGCCGACCCGACCTATCGGATAACGCGCGATACGCGTTCAGCCCTCGATGTGCTTTTGTCGGTAGGACATGGAATGTCTGCGGCGCAGGCGGCGAATTACCGCGTGGCCGTCGACGATCTCCTGAAGCGGGCGCTCGATGTTCTGCCGGCGCCGCTTCATTATATCCCCGACTATATTGAGCCGTTGTTGTCTTCAAATGACGAAAAAGAATTGAGCGTTGCGAAGGGTCCCGTCGCCATCCTTCTCGATGCCCGTCTTTCGGCGGAAGACATGCGCAAACGTCTGGGGATCCTCTTGGCGAATACCGCCGATATCAATTCTCTGCTGTGCCCGGGAACGGTATTGAAAAACCCCGGGACCTCCGGCAATCCCGTCATCTACGTCCCTCCGCTTTTGGACGCCGTCCGGCACGGCGATTACGAGACGTGCGACACGCTGTTGTCGCTGGCGGAGAAGAAAAAGGCGGAGGACCGGTATTACGAGCTCGACAAAACGTTGAACTCGCAGCTTCGGATCCTTTGTAAGGATGTGGAGATGCCTCCCTGGGAGGCTGCGAAGTCATTGTCGTACGAAGGGGAGTATGATCGAGCTCTGGGCGATACCGCTTTGCATGGACTGGTACGGCAGATGTGCGAAGCTCGGAATGACGTAGATTTCCGTCGTCAATCGATAAATCTGATTAGGCGGCTTATTGACGACGGGGCGAACCCGAACGTCAGGAACGCCGAGGGTCTGACGCCGTATGGACTCGCCTGCGAACTGGGGATAAAGTATATCGTCAAACATCCCACGATTTTCCGGGACGATCCATCCGAGGAATTTGCCGTTCCCGATCGGAACGGGCGGCTATTGATGGCACGGCTTCTCGACAATATGGAAAATGCGGCATATGCCAACGATTCCGATTATGACAAAACGAAGTTGAATGCTTTTCTCGACGTCTATCGAACGGTAAAGGATACGATGCCGCAGGAGCTGTGCGCCGTACACGATTCGATGTTGTCGGACGTGCTGTCGCGTGCGGTCAGGATCTCGGACCGTGCGGCCCCCTTCGCGGCGCTTGTCGAGGCCGGGGCCGACCCGCGGTACGCCGCACCGGGGCGGGCAGCGGCGTGGCAGGAAGCCGTCATGCGGTATGGGTGTAAAAAGTTTCGATTCGACCCGAATTGCATAGCCGGAGCTTTCATCGAGACGCCCATCGGCGGCGGGCCGTCGCTTGCGGAGACGATGACGGAGGATGAGCTGGACTGGCTGCGAAACTGCGGTGCGGAGGAGGCGTACAAGATGTCTCTGGACGTCGAGCATATACAGCTACGGCAGGAAAAGGCACAAGAGGGAGAGCCCGATGGACCGGTACGATAGAGACAGCACGAAACGCCTGGCAAGAGCGATCGAACGTTATAGGAATACATGCTCCGCCGATCCTTACTCGAAAACGCTGTGCATAGAGGAGAAATTTCTGGACGCCGTAGATCGGGAACTCTCCTGCGGAGCGGATCCGACATGGCGCGAAACGAACGGCGTCTCGGCGTTGGAGATGCTGTTGCTTCTCAAACCGAGTTCCACGAAACGGGAGCGCGTCATTTGCAATCTCTTGTCGCGCTGCGTGAGTTCCCTTCCAGTACCGCTCGAGCGGATACCGTTGCGCGACGGGCCGTTATGGAACGACCCCTTATACAGGGAAGACTATCAAATGCCGGCCGGCCCGATAGGTCGGCAAACGCTGCTGTTAAAAACGGTATCGCCGATGGATATGCTCCTTACGGCGGGACATGCGTCTCATGTACTGAGGCAGCGGCTGGATGTTCTTTTGCGTGGCGCGGAGCGTATCGAATCGCTGTTCAGCGCCGAAGGACGGCAGTTCAACGAGTCCGAACGGCCGGCTTTGTTCATGTCACCGTTAGTGGCGGCGGCGAACGTCAGCAACTGGAACGAATGTCTGGTATTGTTGGAGCTGCTGCAAAAATGGTGTCCCTCGCGTGGCGAGATATCCAATATCCTGAACGCACGTACCGCCGTCGTCGAGAACGGGCGCGTGCTTCCGGACGTAGTGGCGCATCGGCGCTTTTCGGCGTCGTGTGCGTCCCCGCTTCTGGGCGAGACGATATTGCACGTCATTGTCCGCAGGTTCGAGGACGCTACGGTTCCGTTCCGGTTCGTATCCGAGCTTCTGGGGAATGGGGCCAATCCCTTCATTGTGAACTCGGACGGTCTCACGCCGTACGGACTGGCCTGCGAGCTTGGATGTATGGAGCTGGTGCGGGACCCGTACCTACTTCATGCCGGCAAGGACCCGCACGTCGAGAGCGAGTTCACGCTCCCCGACGTGCGGAACAGGATACTTCTGGCTCGGCTGACGGAGCGCATGGAACGGGTTTTCACCGTACAGTGGCAGTACACTCTGTCCGACGTCGGGGACCTGATGAAGAATGTATTGGAGGTCTATAAATCGGTCGAACACAAGACGGGCAGCTATTGGGAGGAGGAGAACCGGCTCGTGTTGTCGCAGGCGCTGGCGCGCCTGGTAATGTACGGCTCCGGGACGGGGTACGTCAAGGAGATACCGCGCCTCGTCAAGATCCTGCTCGGCGCCGGCGCCGACCCGCGCTACGCCTTGCCGGGCCACGGAGGAGCGTGGTACGAGGCGGCTCTGAACTGCGGGTCCCAGAGAAACGATATCGGAAAGGCGTTCCTAACCTCTCCGATGAGGGATGGAAAATCCTTTTTGACGACGATGACGGACGAGGAGTTCGACCGCCTCTGCGATCTCGAGATAGCAGATATGCCCGAACTGGACCTAGAAGCCGAGAGAAGGTATGGACTGGGCGCCGACGCGGAGCGGGACGCTCCGACGCCGTAACGAAAGGAGAACGAAACAAATAGACTATTGGGACGATGTCGAACCTATAGGAATTTGAAAGGTCCGGGGGCCGAAGAATCGGCGCCCGGACCTTTCTTTTAGAACATGACGGCAAGCGTGTCCTCCTCCGCTGGTTCCTCTGCAAGCGAATGTTCCAGCCCCTTCATGAACTGCTCCGCGCCGGTGCGTCTGTTTTCGCCCTCCAGCCGCTCGCGCAGCTCCTCCGGAATGGTCCGTCCCGGCGCCGCGCCGCTCTCCGATTGTTCCGCCGCGTCGGACGTCGGTCCTTCCTTGTATTCGTCATTCTCTACCGAATCGGTCGACGGCGTGTCGTCGCTTTCGACAGGACCGGCAAGGACCTGCTGGGCCCTTGCGTCGCCCTTTGCAGGATTAGCAAGGTCCTGTGGGGCCCTTGCGTCGCCCTCAAGAGGACTAGCAAGGACCTGTGGGGTCCTTGCGTCGCCCTTTGCAGGACTAGCAAGGGCCTGTGGGGCCCTTGCGTCGCATGCTTTAATCATGGCGGGGGCGACGGCGGACTTGAACTCGTCGAGCGACAGGCTCCCGCGATACAAGGTGCCGAGGTCGACCGTATGGAAGCCCAGTCCCTCCGCGGCGGTCCGCACCATCCGGCCGAGGTCCTTCACGGGGTCCGCAACCTCCTCGTCGAGCCACAGCAGAACGAACGAGACGGACTCCTCCGGCGCCGGACCGACCAGTCGGGAAAAGATGTTGACGGCGAGGTCGCGCGTACGGAACCTGCCGGCGATGCCGTATTCCTTCACCCAGTCGTTGCAATGGGCGTCGGCGTATGCCTTGCGGGTCGCCTCAGCCGCTTCGTCACGATCGATGGCCGTCCCCGCGCCGCGCTCAAACGGCTCCGAGCCGGACTGCCGGTCACCTTTGCCGAAGGTACGCAGTATGAAGCCGCGTTTGGCCAGCGTCTCGGAGACCGATTCCAGAAACCGATTCACGCCCTTGGGGAGCTCCTTCGCCGCCAGCGCGGCATAATAGCGATTTTTATCCATTTTTTAGCACCTTTCAGTTGGCAAAACCGATTTTTCCCATGAACAGGATGCCGGGCTCCGTATAAGGTCTATCGACGATGAAGCATAAAAACGGTCTGTCGACATGAAAGACTACGGGAGGCTTCGGAGCGCTGAGCGCCGTGCATTTCAACATCGTAGCGGCCGTTGCCGCAGCGGCCTCGGAGCCTTTCTCGTCCACCTTCAGGAACGCCTTGTGGACGACCTTGTCGATACGGAGTTTTTCGGCTTCGCTTATCAGCGAGAAATCCGCGTCATCCGAGAATGCGAGCTCGATGCCGAGCGTGCCCAACAACTGTTTGAGCTCCATGGTATTGTCCAGTTCGAACTTCGGAAGCCAGAGATCGACGGAGTCCTGCATCTCGATCGCATCGAGCCAGCGATGGAACGTTCCCGGCGCGACAAAGCCCGAGTCGCCCTGTGTCGTCTCCGCGGCGAGCGACGCCAGGAGCTCTTGCATTTTCCCATGAGGCGGCATGGCCACCAACATGCAGGCGTCGTCTCCATAAGGAAGCGCCAGCAGTTCCGTTCCGTCGAGGTTGCCGATGGCGGTCGGTCCGGTACGTTTCATCATGGAAACGTTTTTCGTCCTCTCCGGCGTGACGTGGAACGGTTCCTCCCGCGTCTCGCCGGGGTCGAATGGAATGGTCCAACGTCCCTCGAACCAGACGGCATTCGTCAGGATCATCTTCGTGTCCGGCTCCAGCCTCTCCAGCAGTACCGGAATACGTCCGTGCGTCACCGCGGAGGTCCATCCATTGATGCGTCTGAGACATCCTTCGGGATTCTTCCCCATCGGCAGCGATTCCGCGCCAGTGGTCTCGCCGAACGAGTTCCACAGCAAGTCCAAATACTCCGTACGGGGCCGGAAGTCCTCCTCGAGCCAGATGCGGTTCGCCTCCTCGAACGTCGGATTGGGGCCGAAGCCGTCCATACGGTTCTTCAACGTCTTCGACCACGCGCCGAGTTGGCCGGCGGTCCGGTCCGACAGCGACAGGGCGCGGTCCATCTCCATGCGGGTCTCGCCCGCCGCGCCTTCGCGCGCCATCGTCAGTACGGTGAGAACGCTGTAGGGGGAAAAGATAAAGTCTCTGCCGTCATTGTTCGATTCTGCGATAGCACGAAACGCGAGCGCTCCGACGGCGCTTTGCGCTTCGCTCAGGGTTTTGTTCGTGTTCGCCATATCCGCACCGGCGATGCCGGCCGTCAGGAGTATTACCGCAAGTGCCGCTGAAATCATTTTCATGAAAAATTCTCCTTTTCAAGTCCATAAAAAGTCGTCTATCGTCCAATGTGCTGCTCTTCCGAGGGCTCCGACGATATTTTGTCGGCCAGTTCCGGCTCGCCGAGTACGGCGAGCCTTTTTAGTTCCAAGGGGGTCATCTCCATGCGCTCCAGCATGGAGGGCACGGGGCCCCTGTCGCCCCATTGCAACACCGCCATCTCCCAGGTGGGATTGTGGCCGGGTTCAGTATAGCGCGGATCGGCGCCCAAGTCGAGGAGTATCTCCGCAAGCCCCGCATGCTTCCCTTCGACGGCGAACGGCAGAGCCGCGGAGAATACCTGAAGATGCTCGTCTCTGTCCGAGAGATTGAGGAAAGGTTCGCATTTTTTGTAGAGCTTTCCGGCAGCGTCGAAGGGAGGGATTCCCTCAACGACGCTTTCGTAATTGCAATCCAAATCTCCTACCGATATCCGGCGGTCCGCAGAGCGTATTCCATCCAGCATCCGGGTCAGGAGCAAACGTCCTGCGCGGTCGCGGAAGAAAAACTCGAGCGCGATATCCTCTGGTTTCGCGTCCCGCATCAACCATTCCGGATGTGACGCCAACGGAAGATTCATACAGCAGGCGACGCCCCAAGGGGTCAGTCCGTGCCGGTTCGGCACGGACAGATCGGCGCCGCATCGCACCAGCCGGCTGGATATCGATTCCAGCTGGGGGAACGATATTGTCCTCGACGCGGCAAGCGCGTGCAATGGGGTACTCCACAGTGCGTGGATCAGAGGCTCGATGGACTTCTCGCCGCCTTGTACGCCGTGTCGCCGTTCCCACATCACTTGCGTCATGAGATTGTCGGGCGAGAACAGAGCGCCGTTTACGTAGACCGAGACGGAAGCGTTGACGACGCGAGACAGTCCAGCGGCGGGAAACGACCGCTCAGCGGCGTCCATGACGGTGTTGAAGAACGTTTCCTGCTGCCTACCGTCCTTTTTGTCCTCGTATGCGAGGCAGTCGTACAGCAGAGGAACGGCGATACAGCCTGCGTCCCATGGGACGGGCACGGGACGTATGAGCTTCAGCAACGTGTTGGGCTTTATGTCCGTCAATATCGCATCGAGCCGTCTGCGCAGCTCTTCTTCGGAGAGCCCGATTTCGAGCATAGAGGCGATGGGACTGCGGACGACGGTCGGCAGTTCGTTCGCCTGAACAGTCAGATCGGGGATGGACGGATCAGCCCCGAACGCAACGGCGAGCTTGATGGTCTGCGACGGTTCTGCACGGCCATCGAGAGGGCATCGGCATAGTTCTCCGATCAGGGACACGTTCTCGATGGGGTTCGGGTTCGCCCCATCCTCGAGCGCCGATGATATGGAGTGCAGTACCGATACGGCGTTATAGATCTCTTCGGGGCTATGGCCGAATTTTTTGCCGTGCTCGGTCAATCGTTTCAACCGTTCCATGGCGTCGAGCAACGCCAGCGTCGCTTCGTCGTCGTATTTCATTAACGTTCAACCTCCGTTTCCTGCGGTTCCTCCAGAATATATTCGATTCCGTGATACGCCGTCCATTCCCGCATCTCGTTGGTCATGTTCGGGATCTTCTGAATCAGCATATTGCCGATGGGGTGGTCCCCATAGTTCAATATCGCTCTTTGCCATGTTGGCAGCTCGCCGGGCAAGGCATAGCAGGGATCCGCTCCGGCGTCGAGAAGCATCTCGACGAAAGCGACGGAATTTGGCTCGTCCCGCGTCGCGGCTTGAGCCATGGCGTGCGACAGCACGTCCGTTATCTCCGCCCTGTCGTGTTCGTCGAGATTGCGGCACTTGGCGTATTCCGAGAGCATCGTACGCACGATACAAATATCCAAATCGCTTGGATCGTATGGATCGACCTTATCCATAATATGGGTCGGTAGCAGCCTGTCGAGTTTGTCTCTGTGCGAGAACTCAACCGAAAGGTCGACGCCAAGCATTCCGGAGGCGAGAACGTTCGCCACCCCGTTGGCGCATGCCAGACCATAGAGAGTCAAACCGTCAGGAGTCTTTACTGTGGCATCCGCCATGTTCTCCAACAGGCTTTTCAATTCGCCCGGCAGTTCCGGATAGGTGAACATCAATGGATTGTTGGCTCTATCGAGAAGCATTTCCATTGGAGTTTTACCGAGTCTGGAACAGTCCTTGGGAGACATCCCATTGCGCAGAGCCCATGCGCGCGCTTCGTCGTGCGTATACGTATGCGTGCCGTCGCAGATCTCTATAGCGGCATTGACAATAGTTTTTTTGATTGTTTCAGACTTGATGTTTTCAACATGCCGCATCAGGAACCCAAGGTCACAATGAGATACATGACTACATAAAAGCGGTTCAACAATGCAGATTCCATTCGTTCCGACCGGCGGGCGGGGACAGAGAATGGACTGTATGTCGATATCCGGCATCTTCGAGAATATGGCGTTTGTACGTCTTACCGATTCGTCATATTCGCACGGGAATATCATATCGTGAATGGGGCTCAATACACGTGAATAACGATTGGGCTCCATATCGTCCTGACCGCTTCGAGGCAGCTTGCAAGTATATACCAACGGCGTCTGGACGTCCGTCCCGAGTGCAACGGCCGTTTCGATACATTCTATCAACGTCTTCGATCCTTGTACTGGACATGTGCACAGTACGGCCAACAGCGACTTGCCCGGAATGGGATTGGGATCCGCCCCTTCGTTCAACGCCGTTGCAATACCTGAGATAATCTCATTGTAAGTTTTCGATTTCCGTTGACGCCAAAATTTACCGATAAGGCAGTAATCGTTTTTGGAACGACAGTCCCGACGAACGGTCCAATACATCAGCTCCGCCAGCCGAGCAGTCGCTTCTTTGTCGTATTTCATCAGCGTTCCATCTCCGTTTCTTGCTGTTTTTCAGAAACATATTCGATGCCGTAATGCGCCGCCCACTCCCGCACCTCGCCGGTCGGGTCGGGTACGTTTTTGACCAATAGATTGCTGATGGGATTGTTTCCGAAGGTCAGCATAGTCTTTTGCCACAGCGGCAGCTCGCCGGGTAAAGAATAGCAGGGGTCTGCTCCGGCGCCGAGGAGGTTTTGAACAAGCGCGAGAGCATCCTGACTCTTGACATCATGCGAAGCAATTTTGGCGACGGCGTACGACAGCGTCTCCGTTATCTCCGTCCGAACCCTGTCCTCGAGGTGACGGCACTTTCCGAATTCCGAGAGCATCGTCTCCGCGGCGTTCAAGTTCCGCTCGTTTATATTGCGCGAGTCCATGCCGTTCAAAATGCGGGCCGGTAACAACATTCCGAGACGGTCTCTGTTGGAAAACTCATTCGACGGATCGGGACCAAAAACGCCGGAAGCGAGAACATCCTTCAAACCCACGATACATGCCATACCATAGGGGGTCAGTCCATCGATATTTTTCACTACAAGATCGGCTCCGCTCTCTACAAGTCTCTTCAAATATTCCGAAACACGCTCTTTCTTCAAATCTTCGGGAACACTTGGAGTGTCCCATGCCATGACACGAGTATGCGCCGCCGTGTTGCCGAGCTGGAGGCGGAGCAACGAGTCCACTCCATTGCGCAATGCCCATGCATGCGTCTCGTCGTGTGCATACGTACGCGTCCCGTCGGAGACCTCTATGGAAGCGTCGACGATGGACTTCCTGATTACGGGGTCTTTGACCTTTTCAACATGTTTCATCAGTACGTCAAAATGCCCGCCGCGCCAACATTCGCACAAAAACGGCTCGACGACGTAGATTTTGTTCGTTCCACTGGGAGAGACAGGACACAGAACGGACTGCATGTCGACGCTCGACATCTTCGAGAATATGGTGTTTACTCTCTTCTCAAACTCTTTGTTGCCAATGCAGGATGACGACATGTCGCTGAGAGGACTCTTGACTATCGTATAGCTGTCGCAGTCCATGCCGCTCTTGCGGTTTCGTAAAACGCAGTCGTATTGCAACGGCATTTTGACGTCCGTGCCAAGCGCAATGGCGATTTTGATGCACTCGATAAGCTCCTTCGATTTTTCGAGCGGGCACGTGCACAGCACGGCCAAGAGCGACTTGCCAGGGATGGGATTGGGATTTGCTCCACACTCTAGGGCCGTCGTCATATCGGAGACG
>ERZ773099.1154-NODE-1154-length-19969-cov-11.648539_pt1 | contig 19969 bp, 24 predicted proteins | sample MGYA00511120_ERZ773099 | MGnify/ENA primary metagenome ERZ773099 (study PRJEB29015, sample SAMEA2738012) | human oral metagenome | biome: human oral; feature: human-associated habitat; material: dental | place: China | collected 2104 ...
CGATGGAGGAGGGCGTCATGCTCTGCGTGTTCGAGATGCCGTCGAGCGCCCAGTGGTACGGCAGCTTTGCCACGGAGTTGAGCGAGGCGAGCAGCCCGCAGCACTCCGCGCCGTAGCTCGGGTTTGCGCCCGGCGCGAGCGGCGTCCATGCCTTGCGTCCGTCCGGCATCGCACCGGTGTACTTCCCGTAGACGACGTTCGACGTGATCGTGAGGATCGAGGTCGTCGGCTCGGAATGGCGGTAGGTGTGACGCGCCTTGATCTTCGAGAGGAAGGTTTTGAGCACCCACTTCGCGATCTCATCCGCGCGGTCATCGTCGTTGCCGTAGCGCGGGAAGTCGCCCTCGATCTCGTAGTCCACAACAATGCGGTCGTTGTAGATCGGCTTCACCTTCGCATATTTGATCGCGGACAGCGAGTCGACCACGTGCGAGAAGCCCGCGATGCCTGTTGCAAAGGTTCGCCGCACGTCCGTATCGATGAGCGCCATCTCCGCCGCCTCATAGTAGTAGCGGTCATGCATGTACTGGATGATGTTCAGGGCGCTGACATAGACATGCGCGAGCCAGTCCATCATGCGCTCGTATTTGATGATGACATTGTCGTACTCGAGATACTCTGTACGGATCGGACGGTAGGCAGGGCCGACCTGCAGGCCGCTCTTTTCGTCCATGCCGCCGTTGATCGCATAGAGCAGGCACTTTGCCAGATTCGCACGCGCACCGAAGAACTGCATCTCCTTGCCCGTCTGCGTTGCCGACACGCAGCAGCAGATCGAGTAGTCGTCGCCCCACTCGGGCTTCATCACATCGTCGTTCTCGTACTGGATCGAGCTCGTGCGGATGGAGATCCGCGCCGCGTAGTCCTTAAACTTCTCCGGCAGCTTCGAAGAATAAAGCACGGTGAGGTTCGGCTCGGGAGAGGGTCCCATGTTCTCAAGCGTATGGAGGAAACGGAAGTCATTCTTTGTGACCATGTGGCGGCCGTCCATGCCGATGCCCGCCATTTCAAGCGTTGCCCAGATCGGATCGCCCGAGAACAGCTCGTTGTAGGACGTAATGCGCGCGAACTTCACCATGCGGAACTTCAGCACGATGTGGTCAATCAGTTCCTGCGCCTCCTCCTCGGAGAGGATGCCGCGTGCGAGGTCGCGCTGGATGTAGATGTCGAGGAAGGTCGAGATGCGCCCGACGCTCATCGCTGCGCCGTTCTGCGTCTTGATCGCCGCAAGGTAGCCGAAATAGAGCCACTGCACAGCCTCACGCGCGTCCTTCGCAGGTGCCGAGATGTCAAAGCCATAGAGCTGTGCCATCTCCTTCATGCCCTTCAGCGCGCGGATCTGCTCCGCGACCTCCTCGCGCTGCTGGATGACATCGTTGCTCATAATGCCGTCGCCGTAGTTCAGGAGATCCCCCTGTTTGAAGGCGATGAGCTGATCGATGCCGTAGAGTGCAACGCGGCGGTAGTCGCCCACGATGCGCCCGCGCCCGTACGTATCGGGCAGCCCCGTGATGATATGGCTGCGGCGTGCCGCGCGGATCTCGTCCGTGTATGCGTCAAAGACCGCCTGATTGTGCGTCTTGTGGTACTTGGTAAAGATCTCGTGGAGCTTCGGGCTGAGCTTGTAGCCGTAGTTCTCCAGTGCCTCCTCCGCCATGCGGATGCCGCCGTACGGCATGAACGCCTGCTTCAAGGGCTTGTCCGTCTGGAGCCCGACCACCTTTTCGAGGTCTTTGTGCGCGGGGTCAATGTAGCCCGGACCGTATGCCGTCAGCCCCGAGACGACCTCCGTCTCCATATCGAGCACGCCGCCCTTCGCGCGCTCCTCCTTCTGAAGCTCCTGCACGCGTGCCCACAGGCGATTCGTCGCGTCCGTCGGCGGCGTAAGGAAGGACTCGTCGCCGTCGTACGGCGTATAGTTGCGCTGAATGAAGTCGCGGACGTTGACCTCCTCCTGCCAGACGCCCCCCTCAAAACCGTCCCAGCTCTTGCTCTGCAGCATATTTTGCCTCCTGTTCTGTGAATGGATTCCCCCATTGAAAACAAATCCCATCGGTTGCCCTCATAATACTTGAATTGGATTCACATTTCAATAGGCACAGGCGAAATAAATATCATCAATATTTTTCATGAAAATATAATTTATATGTATATAAAAACAATTTTTCCGGGTGTAAGGCAACGGGTACGGATTCGCGCTGCGTACTCCACGCAGAACCCTCGTTATGCAAGCGGACGTGTGCTCGTCCGCGAGGGAATCACGGACGCATTCAGCTGTCCATCTTGGCACATTCCTCTCCCGTCGCTGCGAGGGATCGCTTGCGGTGGTCAGACTTCCTTTGGCTCCGGTGTCATATACGCCAATAGAGCCGCAAGCGGGAGTGCAATGACGGAGACGAGGAGCGCGGGCGCAAGTCCGATGACATCGCCGAGCGCGGCCGTCGCCGCAACGCCGAGACTGCCAAGACCAAACGACATGCCGAGCATCATGCCCGATGCCATCGCCGCGTTCTCCGGCAGTGCCTGCTGCGCCCATATAATCGAGCTGGGCTGCGGTGCCATCAGAGAAAAGCCGGCGGCAAAGAGCACGATGCCGCCGAGCACATCCGCGCTGACATGGGTAAAGTAATAAGCACACGGTAGAATACCGACAACGAGGAATGCGACAATGATCGCACGCCCCGTGAACCTGTCCGCAAGATTGCCGCCGACGAGACCGCCCGTCATGCCGCCGACCATGAAGATCGTGAGGAAGAGCCCCGCCGCACTCGTGTCCTCCCCATTTCCGACAAGGAGCAGCGGCAGGAACGTCCCGAACGCGCCGTGCGTCCAGCAGCGCAGCCCCATCGCGAGATTCAGCGTGATCGTCGTGCGTGCAAAGAGAACACGGGCAAGACTCGGACGCTCCGCCGCCCGCCGTTCCGGCAGAGACGAAACAGCGCACAGCCCCGAGCGCACAAAGAGCACCCCCATAAGTACAGCGGGCAGGATCAGGAGGGGCAGCGCACTCAATGACAGCTTTTCAAGAAATGCGACGAGCACAAGCGGCACGAATGCCATGCCCGCATTCCCCCCCGCGATGAAATAGCTCATCATACCGCTTCCGCGCCCGTCCGCCGCCGTCCGTCCCACGAGCATGGACGAGAGCGGATGATATGCCGCGACCGCCGCGCCCGTTACCGCGACGAGCAGAAAGAGCACCGCCGGATGACCTGCAAGGCCGACCATACAGATCGGCACGGCTGCGGCAGGCACGATATACGGGAGCAGCGGACTGAAGTTTCGCTGATCCATCAGATAGCCGAAGAAGGGCTGCAGCATATTCGTCGTCACGGACGCAACCATGACAAGCACGCCGCACATTGTCAGAGAGAGCCCGAATTTCAGCATGAGCAGAGGCAGGAGGATCGGCAGGAAATTCGCATAGAAATCCACCATCGCGTGCCCCGTCGAGAGCAGCGCCGTCGCGTGTTTTATTTCGTGTTTCATCATAGGTTCCTTCTGTGATCAATCTTCTTGCATACGATCCAAAAATATGCTGTAATGTATTGTAGCAAAGCCACAGAAAAAGTAAAGGAGTATTCATAACCATGAGGAAATGGGCTGTCATCTATTCATCCACCACGGGCAACACAAAGGCAATCGCCGAGGAAATTGCGGGCACAGCGGGCGCGGACATCTTCCGTGTGCAGGACGCACCGACGGATCTCTCCGCATACGATGTCGTTGCACTTGGATACTGGCTGCGGCGCGGCGGTCCCGACGATCTCATGAAGGCATATCTGCCGAAGGTCAGGGATGCGAGTGTCGTTCTCTTTCAGACGCACGGCGCAGACGTCGGCTCGGAGCACGCCGTCACCTCGTTCGCGCGTTCTGCCTACCTGCTCGGAGAGAACATTGAAGTTCTCGGCACCTTCTCCGCACAGGGCAAGCTCGCCCCCGCGCTCATCGCCCGCCGCAAGAAATCCGACCCCGACGATACGCACAACAGCCCGGAGGCACAGGAACGCTGGGTGCGTGCCGCCGAGCACCCCAACGAGGAGGATCGCGCCGCCGCACGCGAATTCGTACATAAGATGGAGCACAAGCTTGACCTGCTTGAAAAATTCCGACAGGCACAGGAGGAAAAGAAACGCGCTCGCAGCTAATTCTTATGCAGGCGGACAGTGCCGTTGTATACGGAGGGACAGAAAGGAGTAACCGATGCCTGAACTCAGCCGTTTTATGGGGATGATCATAAAGATGATCTTTCTCGATAATGACCGACATCACAAGCCACACGTGCATGTATTTTACGGTGATTTCAAGGCTTCTGTCGCCATCGACGGAGAACTCCTTGCCGGAAAACTGCCGGATAAGCAGCTGAAAATCCTCACAGCATGGCTCTACATCCACGAGGATGAACTCTATGCCGCATGGAATAATGCCGTGCGTGGCATGCACTTTGATAAGATCGAACCGCTCAGATAGGAGGTGGATGATGTATATTCTTGACGGTATTGCCTACGCTTCAGAACCGCACGAAGATATCACCATTACTGATTTTCGTATCATTGATGACCTCTATATGATCGTCACATTCTCTACGGGCGAAGAGCGTATCTTCGACGCCTCATGTCTCCTTCACTACCCCGCCTTCCAGTCACTGTCAAAGCGCAGCGTATTTGATACAGCACGCTTGGAGCATGGTATCCTCACATGGGAAAACGGTGCGATTGATATTGCGCCGGAGGCAGTTTATAAGGAAAGTTATCCCTATCACACACACGTACCAAATGCTGAAACAAAAAAAGGCATCACGGAAGCTGCGTGGATTGCTGCCACCCCAGCTCTCAAAGAAGATACAAATATGGACAAGCTTTGTGTCGATTTTCAAAAATAATTTTCAAAAATAATTTTCAAAGGAATTCACATGGACACCGAAAAGAAACGCGCCCTCGAAGCCGACGTGATGTCAGAGATGATCGCCATCTACTGTCGTGGACAGGGGCATGCACACCGCACCGCCGAGCGGGACGGCGCACCTGCACTCTGCCCCGACTGCCGCCGTCTCCTCGCCTACGCACGCGACCGCATCATCCGCTGCCCGCGCATGGAGGTCAAATCCTTCTGCTCCGCCTGCCCCGTCCACTGCTACAGCCGTGATATGCGGGAGCAGATTCGCACGGTCATGCGCTACAGCGGACCTCGGATGCTCCTCCATCGCCCCATCATGACCCTGCATCATATCTGGATTGACCTAAGGAGTCGCGGATAAATTCAGCACCGCCATCTTGGCGCATCCTTTTCGCCCTGCCTGTGTCAACAAATCCTCCACATAGCACAGCGGCTATGCGTCCGGTTTGTTTCCTTGGCAGGACAAAAAATCTGCACCAACCTGACGGACTTCATTTTATCAGCGATTCCCTTGGATTTATCGCTGCTGTAAAATCAGAGCACTTCCAACTGCACGCTCAGACCCATCCGAGGGAGAATTCACCACGCTCCCGCGTACGCAGAGCGCCGAGGAGCCGCCGCCGTCAAGGTTGATTGCGTTCTGTACGCCAAATTTCACGAGCAGCTCGGCAAACTCCGTCAGTGTCAGCCCGTGGCTGTGCGACTGGCGTCCATCGACGACGGCGAAGACAATTTTCCCCTCCTTCGTCACGCCGACGGCACTGCGCGGTGCACGCCCGTAACGGATATCGCCCGGGAACTGCTCCTCGCCCGCCGTCACGTGCACAGCTCCGTTCTCGACGAGCCGCGGTCCCGCGCCGACAATCTGGACGGCGCTGTTCCACATGCTCCCCATGTTCTCTGTCAGGACGGTGGGATCGCCGAGCCGTGTGCCCGCTGCCGCAAAAGCATCCATCGAGGAACCGTGGACGGAGACGACGTAGCCGTCCGAAGGAATCGGCGAATCATTCGTGTTGATCTCCGCGACGCGCCCCTCGCGAATCACATATTCCAAACCGTAAGGATTCGTCCCTGTCGATCTGCCATAGGCGCGGTTGTAGATGACGAGACCGTTCTCACCGCGCTCGGTGTTGACCCCCGACACGGGGAGCGTCACCTGATCGATCTTCACTGTCCCATCGTAGGACACCGTACCGAACACAAAGGAACCATCGGGCATTACACCGAACGCACTGCGGTCATAGTAGGTCGTGCCGACAATCATGCCGTCGATCTTTGTCACGCCGAGGATGACACCGTTTACCGCAAAATAGGAGGCATTGATCGCCGCCATGGCATTCGTGTCCTGCGCGATCCCGCTCACCGTCTGTCGGCCCGGAATCACGCCGCGCGCGAGTGCAGGACGCACGCTGTAGCGTGTCGGATCTGCCTCGACAAAGTACGAAGTTACCTGTCCATCCTCATCCTCATAGATGTAGGTGCGCTGCATCAGCCCTGCCGCAATCGGTTCTTCCTTCAGGATCGGCAGCTTCGGCGTTTCGGGCTGCGCCTGCGCATCGCCCGCCTCTGTTTTCGCCGGTTGTTCCGGGGGGTACGGTGCTGGCGGCGGTGTCACCGGCTTCACAGACGGCTGCTGCCCTGCCGTCTTCGGCGCAACATCAAGAAATACGCGGAACGGATTCGTCAGATTTCCGATCCGATAGCCCATCCCCTTTGCCAAGGTGACGGTCACATAGAAATGACCGTCACGCGCGGCATAGGCAACGGAGTCAATGCGCTTCGTCCGCACGGCAATACGTCGAAACGCCTCTGCATCCGTGTCATCAAAATCAAAGGTCAGCTCGCGTTCGTCCTCGGAGAGTCTGACATGATAGACCGGCATCTCCGTAAAGTCGAAGACGAGGCGGTCATGCTCCGCCGTACTCGACGTACGAAGATCATTCAGGCTTGCTGCCCACGCATAGGAGGATGCGGTCAATAGGAGCGCGGCTGCAAGTACAAGGATTTTTTTCAAAACACACATAGGATACTCCAAACTAACGCAATAGAAAAGGGGACGCTGCGCAAACAGCTCCCCTTGATTCTGCTCTTCTCTCATCGAGTCTTGATGGTCAACTGCTTATACATCATATCCGCGATGCCAATGCCGCCGCTCTTCGCCACGGAATTCATCAGCTCCGTATCGCGCATATCCTCGAATATCTCGATCGCGTTGGACTTTTTGCCAAAGAGTTCGCTCTCGGGCACCGTCGCACGCATCTGCTTATACATCATGCTGAGGAACATCGCCTCGAAGCCCTGACACGCCTCGCGCAGCTTCTTCGCCTCGATCTCCTCCGCCGTCATCGGATTTTTCGGCACATAGCCTGTCGCCTCTTCCGTAGAGACCGCCGCCTTGCGCTGAAGCTCATCCAGTGTCGCTTGAAAGGACTTGCTCTCGGCACTCATGCGTGCTGCATCGTAGGAGGATCCTGCCGCTCCGCCGAGGAGCGTGCTGTCACCTATCGGTTGTATCATCATGACCCTCCTTACACAATGTCCAGCTCAGCGTGCAGAGCCCCTGCCGCCTTCATCGCCTGCAAGATTGAGATCGTATCACGCGGGGTAGCGCCCACCGTATTGAGTGCGCCCACGATGTCGCTGATGTTCGTCGTTGCGGGCAGAACAATCGTGCTGCCCTTGGGCTCCGTCACCTCAACATCGGGATTGTCCGTCACGACCGTATTGCCATAGCTGAACGGTGCCGGCTGCGACACATCCGGATTTTCCTGAATGCGGATCGTCAGCCCCCCCTGTGTGATAGAGACGGCATCCACCGAAACATCGCCGCCCATGATGATCGTCCCCGTGCGCTCGTTCACCACAACGCGCGCCATATTGTCGGGACGGACGGGCAAATCCTCGATCGACGCGACAAAGCCAACCACGTTGCCGCGGAAGTAGGACGGGATCGCTACATCCACGCGCCCGGGATTGCTCGCCTGTGCGATGCTTCCGTACTGCGCGTTGATTGCCCCCGCGACGCGCGCGGCGGTCGTGAAGTCCGGCCGCGAAAGGGAGAGCGAAATCTGCCCGTTCGCACCGATATTATCATCCTCCACCGTGCGCTCGACAATGCCGCCGTTCACGGCAATGCCAACTGTCGGGAACGCCTTTGTCGTAGTGCTTCCGCCGCTGCCTGCCGTAAATCCGCCTGTGGAAACGCCGCCCTGTGCAACGACATAGACCTCGCCGTTGCCCGCCCGCAGCGGTGTCTGGAGCAGTGTCCCGCCGCGCAGGCTCTTCGCGTCACCGATGGAGGAGACCGTCACATCGAGGCTGTCCCCCTCGCGTACGAACGGGGGGAGCGTCGCCGTCACCATAACCGCCGCCACGTTCTTGAGCTTGATTGAGCTGCTGTTGACCGTGATTCCGTAGCTCGTGAGCATATTTGCAATGGACTGCACCGTCTCCCCCGAGCTTGAGCCATCGCCCGTGCCGTCAAGCCCCACGACAAGACCATAGCCCATGAGTTGGTTGGAGCGTACCCCCTGCACCTTGGAGATGTCCTTGATCCGCGTCACGGCAGAGTCTGCCGATGCAATCCCCGGCAGCGCCGTGAGCACAAGCGCGAGGAGGAGCAGAAGGACGGTAGTTTTCTTCATAAAAGCGCCTCCCGTCAGAACAGAATGTTGAAGATCTGTGTGAGAATGCCCTGCCGCTGCTTCGCGTTCAGAGGTCCCTTCCCATCAAAACGCACGGTCGCATCCGCTACCCGCGAGGAGAGGATCGTATTCGAACTCGATATATCCTCGGGACGGCAGGTGCCGCGGAAGACAATCTTGTGCTCATTGCGGTTCTGCCAGATGGACTGCGTGCCCTCAAGGATGAAATTGCCGTTTGGCGTCACATCCACCACGGTGACCGTGACATTGCCGGCAACGCGATTCGACGAGGAGGCAGAGCCCTTCGCATTGAACTTATCCGAGCCGTTCGCCGATGCCGCTTTGAGGAAGTCGAAAATACCAATCCCGGCACCGAGGCTGACCGACCCGCTCTTCTCATTTGAACTATTGCGCGACGCCGAGGTTATTGTCGACTCGCTGATAACGATGGTGACAATATCCCCGATGCCCGTCGCACGGTGGTCAGAGAACAGGTTCTTGGTCGGATGTCCGTTCGGATTGTTCCACAGGGATTCTGCCGAAACGGTGGGAGCAAGGCTTGCCGTACAGAGGGCGGCAGCCAACATCCCTGCGAGCCATTTTTGTTTACTCATATCGAACTCCTTATGGAAATGCTATCCGTACTTCTCTTATCCGATGATCTGCACAGTCGCAGCATCGATTACCTTGCCGCGCAGGATCTTGCCCGAGCGCACATTGCGCACGCGGATCTCATAGCCGATGCGTCCCGGCTCAAGTGCCACGCCCTCCGCACGGATGACTATGCCGTTTGTATCAAAGACCAGTTCCACCGCGTTGCCCGGCCGCATAACGAGCGGCATGGCGAGCACAGACGGCGTAATCGTGGCGTCCTTTTGAATATAACGCCCCGCAACACGCCCCGCAAGACGTGTAAAATCCGTGAGCGTCAGCTCCGGCGGAGTGTCCACCGTCCGCTCCTCCACACGCGCATTGGCGGCGGAGATCGGTTCCTCCGCGCGGATGTTCGTCATTGCCACGAGCACACGGTCATAGACCGTCACCCGGTAGTAACTCGTCGCACGCCGATAGAACACGCCGTCAATGTAGACGGCAAAGGAAACGGGGAACTCGCGACTGTAGGGAAGCCCGCGTGGAAACTCCACCACGGCGGTCACCTCTCCGGCAGGCAGATGCATGGTCGACGCCGCACGCTGAAGATGTAGCTCGTGCCGCCGTGTTTCGCCCATCTCCCCCAGTTTCTCCTCGATCTTCTGCACAGCAAGTTCCGAGAGCTGTGCGGAAGAGAGGATTGTCGGAAAGCGGTCACCCTGCGCACCGCCATAGGCGGCAGAAGCCGCTGTCGCCCACAGAAAAGCGAATAAGCCACTCCATAGGAATAGAATGGCTGTAATTGTACGTCTTTGAGAAATCAACGCTTGAGCGAGTTCGCAATCTCGAGCATCGAATCCGATGTCGTGATTGCCTTCGAGTTGGACTCATATGCACGCTGGGAAACAATCATATCGACCATTTCCTCAACGATCTGCACATTGCTCATCTCGAGCGTCCCCTGCGTCAGCGTACCCGCGCCATCCACGCCCGGATTCGACTCAATCGCCTCGCCCGAGGCATCGGACACGACAAAGAGGTTCTTGCCGACAGAGGTGAGTCCCGCCGGATTGACGAAGCGTGCGAGCGTGATCTGCCCTGCCTCCTGCTGCTGTGTCTGCCCTGCCTCACGGTAGGACACGCGCCCGTCGCCGGAGATCGTAATGGAGTCGAGCGGCGCATTCTCACCGATCGTGATGCCGTCGGCGAGCAGATAGCCGTCCGTCGTCACCATGCGGCGATTGCTGTCGAGCTTCCACGTCCCGTCACGCGTATAGGCAGTCGTGCCATCCGGCATCGTAACACGGAAAAATCCCTCACCCTGGATGCCGATGTCCGTCGGGTTGTCCGTCGTCTGCAGAGGCCCCTGCGTAAAGATACGCTGGGTTGCCGCAACGCGTGTGCCGAGACCGATCTGGAGCGCCGTCGGGTACTGCGAGTCCGCGCCGTTCTGGGCGCCTGCCTCACGCAGTGTCTGATAGACGAGATCCTGAAACTCCGCACGCACCTTCTTGCCGCCGTAAGTGTTGACGTTCGCAATGTTGTGTGCAACGACGTCCATATGCACCTGCTGCGCCTTCATGCCGGACGCTGCAGACCAAAGTGCTCGCATCATAGTCGATGTCCCCCTCCAAGAAATGATTCCATTTCGTTCACTCTTTTATATCGAATGAAATGCCCTATCTCTTAAATCATTTTAACTCGTACGCCCAAGATCATTGACCGCCTTGTCGAGCAAGGAGTCCTGTGTCTGTACCGCCCGCGAGCCCGCCTCATAGACGCGATAATTATTGATGAGCTCGACCATCTCTGTGACGACACTCGTATTTGACATCTCGAGCATGCCCTGTTCGATCACGCCTGTCGCCTGCTGCGGCTGCGCGCCCTCCTGTGGGCGGTAGAGGTTGTCTCCCTGCTTGATGACCGCATCGGGTGCATCGAACTGCACAAAGCCGAGCTGGGCGATCTGCGCACCGTTCGCATAGATGCGTCCGTCACTCGAGATATTCACGTGCGTCGCATCCTCTGGGATCGTGATCGGACGCCCCCGCGAAGAGAGCACCGCCTGTCCGCGCACGTTCTGCAGCTGTCCGCTGCTCGATCGATAGAAGCTGCCGTCACGCGTATAGCGCGGCCCCTGCGGCGTGCCAATGACGAAATACCCCTCGCCCGAGATGGCAAGATCATAGGTGTTGCCCGTCGTCTGCATCGCACCCTGAAGATGATCCGTTGCGATCTCATCCACGGCAGATCCCAACCCCAACGTGCCAACACGCGGCGGACGATTTCCATCGACGCGGAACCCCTTGAAGCTCGTCACCTCTGTGTCCGCAGAGTGATCGTTGATGCGACGCAGAAGCATCGGCTCGAACTCGCGGATCGCCATATCGTCGCGCTTAAAGCCCGTCGTCGCAGCATTGGCGAGATTGTTCGCGATCATATCCGTGTGCTTCGTCTCCGTGATCATACCGGACGCAGCAATATACAGTCCTCTCCACATATCTCATCCCTCTTTTTCCGAAAAACAGCCTTCTCGTATAATTTCGCTGTAAGATGCGTTTTTCCTGCCTGTTATTTTTTTCGCTCAAAACTCGTATTCGTTGCCTTGCCGTCAAATTTATCAAAGATGTCGAGCGCCTTGCCGCAGCCGAGCGCCACACATGTCATGGGCTCGTCCGCCACGAGTGTCGGTATTCCCGTCTCGCGCTGAATCAGCTCCGCCATACCGTAGAGCAGCGCACCGCCGCCCGTCAGTACAATGCCGCGATCCATGATGTCCGCCGCAAGCTCCGGCGGTGTCTCCTCAAGCACCTTCTTCACACAGTCGACAATGCGCATGACCGAGCTGTCAATGGCGGAAGATGCCTGTGCTGTAGAGATCGTAACATTTTTCGGCAGCCCGGTGAGGAGATCGCGGCCGCGGATGTCCATCTGCTCGCGCCGTGCTGATGTATATGCGGCACCGACACGCACCTTGATGTCCTCCGCCGTACGCTCACCGATCAGCAGATTGAACTCGCGCTTGACGTAGCCGATGAGATCCTCATCAAAGGAATCCCCTGCGACACGGATGCTCTCACTCGTCACGACGCCGCCGAGGCTGATGACGGCAACATCCGTCGTTCCGCCGCCGATATCGACGACCATCGCTCCCTGTGCCTCCACGATGTCAAGCCCCGCGCCCATCGCCGCCGCGAGCGGCTCCTCAATGAGCTGGATGTGACGTGCGCCCGCCTGCTCGGCGGCCTCCTGCACGGCACGCTGCTCCACCATCGTCACCCCCGACGGGATGCAGATCATAATGCGCGGACGAAAGACAATGCTGCGCCCGACCACCTTCTCAATGAAGAAGCGCAACATGCTCTCCGTAATGTCATAGTCCGCGATAACGCCGTCGCGCAGCGGGCGGATCGCGACGATATTGCCGGGCGTGCGCCCGATCATCTGCCGCGCCTCCTCTCCGATCGCGAGCACCTGATTTGTGTCGCGGTTCACCGCGACTACTGAGGGTTCTTTGAGAACAACCCCCTTGCCCTTGACGTAGACGAGTACATTCGCCGTCCCAAGGTCAATTCCGATATCCATTGACATACCGAACATCTACGGCAAGCCTCCTAAACTCTGTTTCAATCAATCATCCGCAGCGCTCTTGTCTGCTTGCTGCGGCGCTACGGGGACAAGCGCCGTGTGGATCTCTTCGAGAGACGCTTCGAGCGCGGTCAGGTATTCCGCCCGCCGAGCATCATCGTCCCATTCGGACTGCTTTCCATAGAGGAGAATGCCGTCGAGATACCGCAGAACCATATCCTTGACATACGCTCCTGCGACCTCGTTCGCCGTCACATAGGCATCCCTCGTCTGCAGTTCGAAGGCAATGCGGTCAATGTAGTGCTCGCCCTCGATGAGATACCCGAGCGCGCGTAGGCGCAATCCGATCTCTCGTACAGTCACGGCATCCTTCGTACTTGCAGAACGATCTGCTGCAATTTTTTCAAAAAGTGCCCACGCCTCGTTGCAGAGCTTGCCCACAGCGTCGAGTATCCGATCGCGCGCGCGTTTCTTCTTCCAAAGTACCTCACGCACCGATGGCTTTTTCTGCGCCTCCATACCCTTCCTCCCTTTTGATACACATTCCCTACTTGGTCCTTCCATTATAAGATGTTCGTCCCATATCGTCAATCTATAATTATATGTACCGCTGCAGACATCTTGCAATTCTATATCCATTCAATGTAAAATATAAGGAAATGATTGGAGCAAGGGAGGACATTATGTCTGACATACTGAAAGAGGGGCCGCACCTCTGGCTGCGCCGCGCTGAGGCAGGGGACATCGACTATATCTGTGGCTTGCAGGAGGCAGAGGAAAACAGAGACTTCATCGTCCCGTTCTCACGCGCAGATCACGAGACGATCGTCATGCAGGGGAAGGCGGCGATGGACATCATCGTCGAGGAACACAGCGGAGAACGCGTCGGCTATCTCCACGTCACGGGACTGCTGCTCGACTCGAAGGAGCAGGAATGGACACACGTCATCATCGCGAAGAAGGGGCTCGGCTACGGACACGAGGCAATGCGGCTGCTCAAGGCGTGGGCGTTCGAGGACAGGGGCGCACACCGCGCCTGGCTCGACTGCAAGGACTACAACGCGCGTGCCCTGCATCTCTACGAGAGCGAGGGCATGGTGCGCGAGGCACTCATCCGCGAGACGATTCTGCATCGCGGCGTCTACGAGAATCTCGTTGTCCTCGGTATCCTTGATCGCGAATATCGCGCGCGCAAACGCGCAGGTCTTGAATTATAAGGAGGAAATGACATGAACGACAACGAACTCATCGAATGCGCGGCTGCGTTCCGCCGTCATGCCTACGCGCCCTACTCGGGCTTTGCCGTCGGTGCGGCGCTCCGCGCGCGGAGTGGGAAAGTCTATGGCGGCGTCAATGTCGAGAACGCATCCTATCCCGTCGGTATCTGTGCCGAGCGTGCGGCAATCGCCGCGGCAGTTACGGCAGGCGAGAGGGAATTCGAGGCGCTCGCCGTCATCGCAGACAGCCCGGCCCCATGCGCCCCCTGCGGCATGTGCCGCCAAGTGCTCGTGGAGTTTCCGATTGCGCGCATCATCCTTGCGAATACGGCGGGCGATGTGCGTGTTCTCACTCCCGCCGAACTCCTCCCGCACGCTTTTGGCGCGGCAGCACTGCCCACAAAGGAACGCGAACATGAAGATACTGATTGTTGACGACTCGCGCCTTGTTCGCATCAAACTCAAGGCGGAGCTCTTTGACCGCGGACACACGGTCATCGAAGCGCGCGACGGCGAGGAGGCGCTGATGCTCATTGCGGACAAGTCGCCCGACGCGGTCTTCCTCGACATCATCCTCCCGAAGCTCGACGGCTGCTCGGTGCTGCGCCGCCTGCGTGCGGAGCACCCGAATCTTCCCGTCGTCATGCTTTCGACGGCGGCAAGCGCAGAAAACATTGCGTGCGCGAGCGAAAACGGCGCACTCATGTTCATCCAGAAGCCCTATGCCGATGACGAAATCACGGCGGCACTTACCAAGATGAGGCAGTACGTGGAGGGGCAATGAACGATTTTTTCAAAGCATACGCCGACACCTTTCTCACGGGACTCGCCGACTATGCGCATGTGACCGCTGCGTTTGCCGCAGGGGAAGGCGATGCCGCCTATATCACGATATCGCAGCGCCTCGATGCGAACGGCGGCCCCCTCATCGTCGCCCTCTCCGCCTCCGTGGACGCGTTCTACGCACTTGCGAGCGGCTACAGCGGCGTCTCTCTCGACGGAATGGACGAGCTTGCCGTGGATGCGGTCGGCGAGCTCTTCAACGTCATCAACGGACATTTCTCCTCGCGTATGCGTGCGGATGGCAGTGCCGTATCCATCGTCGATCCGCCGCGTCACGATCACGGGGCGGCGAAACCGCTCGCCCCCGAGCTCACCCTCCCGATTACAAGCCCCGTCGGCACAATGTGCCTCTTTGCTGCACGGGAGGAGTTTCTTACCGCCGAGGCACACTGATGTATTTTGAAAGGAGTATCCCTTGACCATATTCTCTCACACACTCAACTTCAACAACCTTGTCAACCTCCTCATCGTCCCCTGCAGCATCGTTCTTGCGGCACTCACGGCGGGCATCATCGCCGACCGACTCATCCGCCGCTACATCGGTCACCATATCGCAGTAGAGGAAAGCACATGGAAATACGTCCTCGTCCGGTCCATGCAGGGCGTCCCCATCTTTTTCAGCTTCGTCATCGGACTCTACTGGGCGATCGATGCCGTCGAGATCTCCCCGACGCTCACCAAGCTGCTCTCGTATCTCCTCTTTACGAGCAACGTCTTCTCCATCACGCGCGTTCTTGCACGTACGGTGGACGGTGTCGTCACCATGTACTTTGAGCGCTCGGGCCGGAATCTCCCGAAGACGACGCTCCTCAACAGCATCCTCATCGGTGTCATCTACGCCATGGGACTCCTCGTCATCCTCCAGTACTACGGCATCTCCATCGCGCCGATCCTGACGGCGGCGGGCGTCGGCGGTATGGCGGTCGCGCTCGCATTGCAGGAGACGCTTGCCAACATCTTTTCGGGGCTGCACCTCATCCTCTCCAAGCAGCTGCGCATCGGTGAGTACATCCGCCTCGGATCGGGGGAGGAGGGGCGCGTCACGGACATCACATGGCGCTTTACCACCATCATCCCGCTCGGCGCGAGCAATACCATCGTCATCCCGAACAAGACCATCGCGGGCGCGAACATCACGAATTTCAGCCGGCCCACGCTGAACATCAACGTCAGTGTTCCCGTCGGTGTCGCGTATGACAGCGACCTCGCTGCCGTCGAACGCATCACCATCGAGACGGCAAAGGAAGTGCTTGCGCGGGTCGACAACAATCCCGACGCGAACCCGCTCGTCCTCTACACAGACTTCGGTGACTCCTCCATCAACTTCAAGGTCATTCTGCCCTCAAGTATGTTCGACAATCAGGGCATCATCAAGCACGAGTTCATCAAGGCGCTCACCGACCGCTACCGCACCGAGGGCATTGACATCCCCTATCCCATCCGAACCGTCATACAGGAGAACGCAGATTCTGCGGAAAACGATCCACAGACCCCCGCTTCATAACCAATGTTATCCACAAAATCCACAGTTTATCCCTGGGGAAACTGTGGATAACTTTATGCCTGTCACCGAGCCCGCCATGCCTTTTCCCATCAATATTTTTGCTGAAAAACCTCCCGTTTTCCAAAAAATCCCTGTGGATAAGTTTGTGCACAAACAACTATATATAGATTTTCTATTGACGAGCATCCACTAGATGTTGTATAATCCTCACGAATCGGTGAACCATCGCCGAAGCGAAAAACGCGCCGGAAGGGCGCGTGTAAAAAGGAGAATGCAGCATGATCGTCAACGATATCAATGTCACAGTAAACGGCCTCTCGGATATCACTCCGCACGAGGTTGAGAACTACATTGCATATATTGAGGGACAGACCCATGAGAAACTGGATCGCCTCTCCATCACGGGGACGGACGACGGTCGTGTCACCCTCGGCTATGAGATGCGCCAGCCGAAGTTCGAGCGCGTCCGCCGCATCACGGGCTACCTCGTCGGCACCACGGATCGCTGGAACAACGCCAAGCAGGCCGAGGAGCATGAGCGTGTCAAGCACGGACTCCACTGAGATCCATATCTCAGGAATTGCGCGGGATTCCATCGTGGACGGTGAGGGCATACGGCTGACGGTCTTTACACAGGGCTGTCCGCGCCGCTGCCCCGGCTGTCACAACCCAGACACGCAGCCGCTTGTCGGCGGTCGCATGACAACCGTTGGTGCGGTGCTCGCGGAGATCGACGAGAATCCACTCCTCACGGGACTCACGCTCAGCGGCGGCGAACCCTTCCTGCAGCCGGCAGCATTGCTCCCGCTCGCACGCGGCGCACACGAGCGCGGCCTCGATGTGTGGAGCTACACGGGCTATACGCTCGAGGAGCTGCGTGCGCAGAAGAACCCTGCGGTGGATGCGCTGCTCGATGAGGTGGATGTGCTCGTGGACGGGGACTACCGCGCCGAGGAGCGCGACCTCACGCTGCACTTTCGCGGCTCGCGCAACCAGCGTGTCATTGACCTCGCGGCAACACGAGCGACAGGTCAGCTTACACTACGATATGCAGACGAATAAAACAGGGAATCGGTATAAAACCGATTCCCTGTTTTATTCGTATATCATGGAGCTTATGCACACTCCTAAGCAAACCCTAGTGGAGCAAACGGAGAAAAGCCTGCGCCCCGCCCCCTGCGGATTTCTTTCGTTCAAGCGAAGCGCGTTTAAGAAGTCCGCAGGTATTTAGGCGGACAAGCAGGCGACCGTTTGTGTAACTAAGCGTTTGCGTGGAGTGGGCAAGCGACGTTCATGCCCCGAGCATACTGCCGACAATGATGCCGATGTACGTGCCGATCGCGTAGCCGAACGTGCCGACAAGCATCGCAGGCCCCACGAGGCGCGTCCATCCCTGCGAGATCGCCATGCCCGCCGCCGTCGTCGGACCGCCAATGTTCGCATTGGACGCGATGAGGATCTCCTCGAGCGGGAAGTTCAATATTTTCCCGCCAATCAGGCAAAACATCATATTGAGGACGACCATGATGAAGCAGAAAACGAAGAGCAGCGGCGCATTCACCAAGATCTCCATGATGGAGGCGGGCACACCGATAACGAAAAAGAACATATAAATGAATAATGTCCCGATCTCCTGTGCTCCGTGCATGGCACTTGCCTGTTTTTCAAAAAAACTGGCAAAGATAACGGACAGCAATGTAATCCAGACGTACTGACTGCCGAGGAATGTGCTGCACATCTTCGAAAGCATCCCGCCGTCCGCCGGAACCAGCGTCGCAAAGGTACTGCCGATGAACTTCGAGATGGTCACGACCATAACACCATAGGTAATGCACATGGCGATGTCGCGGAGGGAGACATCCTTGCGCCCCCAGTATGCCGCCGCGAGAGTCTTGCCCTCTGCCGATACGCCCTTTTCCTCAACCTCGTCGATCAGGGGATGCTCATAGAGACGACGCGCGAGAGCATTGCTCGCAATCCCGAGCAGGATCAAAAAGTAGATCGCCATATTGAGGTTGTCGGCAACGATGGTCGACGAGACGAGCGTCCCACTGACCTTGAACGCATCCGCGAGTGCCGTAAAGTTCACGCCGCCGCCGATGTAGGAACCGGTCATCATCGCCGCCACCTTCGGCAGCCCGTCAATGGAGTGCTGCAGGAGGGCGCACCCGATCACCGCGCCCGCGATTGTCCCGATCGAACCGATGAGGAAGATTGCAAGCAGCTGCCCCGTCTCGCGCCAGATCTTGCGGATATTCGTCTGGAGCAGTAGGAGCGGAATCGCGAGCGGAACGAAATACCCCCAGACGACATCGTCATAGATCGATGCGGCGGAGGGAATGACACCCGTATTGACGAGCACCAGCGCAATGACGAGCGCAATGACAGCTCCCGTAACGCGCGATGCCCATGTATAACGCTGCTCGAGGTAGATCGAGGCAGCAACCGCCGCCATCATGACGGACAAAAGAACCCATGTGTTTTCGGGTGAAACCAGTGTATTCATTTCAGCTCCTATCTTCTATAAATGACGCCCTATGGAAACAGTACCAAAATCACCCCACCCGCCGCAATCATGGCAATCGCGACGCCGTGCATGAAACTCACGCGCTCGCCGAAGATGAGGACGGCAATCACGACGGCAAAGACAACGCTCAGTTTGTCGATCGGAGCAACCTGCGTCACCGCACCGTCCTTGAGCGCCAAAAAGTAAAACAGCCACGAAAGTGCGCCCGCGATGCCGCTGAGCGCAACGAAGAGCAGCGCCTTCTTGTCCGCGAACACCTGCGGCAGATCGGCCGTATGCCCCTCGGCGATGACGACACCGACGAGGAATACCGCCATAATCACGGCGCGCACAGCCGTCGCTGCACTGCTGTCGAGCCCCGCCACGCCCACCTTCCCAAAGATGGAAACGAATGCCGCACACAGAGCCGAGAGCAGCGCATAGATGAGCCATGAACTCATGTAGCCCCTCCTCTCAAAAAGCGCGTTTTAGTATAGCATTATTTTCTCATCGTCGCAAACGCTTCTTTCAAAATTACTTGCAATCGTGTAGAATAGGAGAAACGGAGGACGAGGAATGATACGACAAGCCACGGTGCAGGATATTCCCGCGATCCTGCGCATCTATGATGCGGCACGCGCCTTTATGCGCCGCACGGGCAACATGACGCAGTGGAGCGGCGGTTATCCGTCGGAGGAAATCGTACGCACAGACATCCTGCAGGGTGTGAGCTATGTACTGGAAAATGGGGCGGGGCATCTCCATGCCGCATTTGCGCTCATCCCCGGCGACGACCCGACGTATGCACACATCGAGGGGGCATGGCGCGACGACTCCCCCTATGCCACGATTCACCGTGCGGGCAGCGACGGAACGGAACGCGGTACATTCCGCGCCATACTCGCCTTCGCACGTGCGCAGCATGAGCACCTGCGCGCCGACACCCACGCGGACAACATCCCCATGCAGAACTGTCTGCAAAAGAGCGGCTTTGCTTACTGCGGCATCATCTATCTCAAAAACGGCGACCCGCGCCGCGCCTACGAGTGGAGCAGCGGCAGATGAGTCAAAACTGTGTATATTTAGGAGAGAACATCTATGGCAATTATCTTTTATCCAAGCTGCAAAATTCAGGCGGACTTCCCCGCCGAGAGTGCAGCCGTGCGCCGCTACCTCGAGG
>ERZ773099.1158-NODE-1158-length-19944-cov-3.467847_pt1 | contig 19944 bp, 10 predicted proteins | sample MGYA00511120_ERZ773099 | MGnify/ENA primary metagenome ERZ773099 (study PRJEB29015, sample SAMEA2738012) | human oral metagenome | biome: human oral; feature: human-associated habitat; material: dental | place: China | collected 2104 ...
GGGGATGAAACTGTCCGAAGCGTATTTTCCTGTACCGATAAAAAGGCGGCTTTGCAGCGAAATACCGCCGATGACAAGGGGATCGTGCATGGGATGGTGCCGGAAAGTTGCGGGTTGAAGACGTGCGGCAATGGCCGGAGCCAAGGGATGCGCCGTGCGGGGTGGCGGGGCTAGCCTCCGCCGACAAAGTGGACGATTTCCAAGCGGTCTCCCTCGTGCAGGAGGGTATTCTGCCGAGCTTCGTACGGGACAATCTGCCCGTTGAGTTCCGTGACCACGGTTTTGACCACGTGCCCCCGCTGGTGCAGCAAGTCCGCCAGATTGGTGTTTTCGGCGCAGGTTTCTGTTTCGCCGTTGACGATGACGTCCATACATTCTCCGCTGCGCTTGGAATGGCGGCAAAAGGCAACTGTCCGAAACAAGCCGGGACGGTTGCGAAAAAGGGATGTGCGGGAAAATTCTTTTCCCGCAGGGCGCGGGGGATGTATCGGTGATCCGGAATTTCTCCGCAGGGCAAAGGTAGCCCCGCGTGCGACAAAAGGCAAGAAAAGACTGGAAGGGGGAGAGTGCCCCGGGACTCCAGCATTCCAAAGCCCCGGGACACCTGCGGTGCATGCTTATGCCTGCTTCATTTCCTCAATCAGGCCGGAGAGGTTTTGCGCTTGGGCAGAGAGTCCCTGTACGGATTCGGCCGCACTGCGCATGGCTTCGGCGATCTGGCCCGACATGTCGTTGACAGTGGCAATGGTTCGGTTGATCTCCTCGCTGGCGGCGGACTGCTCTTCGCTGGCCGTGGCAATGGCGCGCACCTGATCCGCCGTGTTTTCGGCATAGGCCACGATGCTGCGCAGGGCTTCGCGCGACTGCTCCGTGAATCCGGTGGCCTTTTCCACCGCGGCAAGAGCTTCTTCCATCTTGCTGGCGCTCTGCCCGGCACTTTCCTGGATGGCAGAAATGGCTTGGCTGACCTCGTTGGTGGAGGCCATGGTCTTTTCGGCCAGCTTGCGCACCTCGTCGGCCACCACGGCAAAGCCTCGTCCGGCCTCGCCTGCGCGGGCGGCCTCGATGGCGGCATTCAAGGCCAGCAGATTGGTCTGGTCCGCAATGTCGGAAATGACGTTCATGATACGGCCGATGGCCTGGGTATGCTCGTTCAGGGTGCTCATGTTATTCTTGAGCTCAAGAGACACCTGATACGCCTGACCAACGCTTTCCAGAGAATCCAGCAGGATTTTTTCGCCCTCTTCCGCCTTGGCTCGTGTTTCTGCGGAAACCGAGGATGCGGCCGAGGCGTTGCTGGCAACTTCCCGCACGGTAGCGTTCATCTCGCCCATGGCTGTAGCGGCCTCGGCCATGTGCCGGGCGGCTTCCGCCGAGCTGTGGTCGGACTGCTCGATGGCGGAGGAAAGTTCTGCGGACCTGGAGGCCACAACGCCTGCCACGGTTTCCAGTTGTCCGGCTGCGGCCAGCATGCCTTCGCGTTTGGCGCTCTCGGCGCGGCGCGCGGCGTCCTCGGCCCGGGCTGTGGCGGCGCGGGCTTCTTCTGTGGCCGTGGCGGCCTCGGCGGTTTTTTGCGCGCTCTCGTCAAACAGCTTTCCGAGATTTTCCTGCATGACGCTCATGTTGCGAACCAGACGGCCGATTTCGTCGGAACGCAGGCTGTCTTTGTCCAAGGCGGCGGACATTTCCTGCGGCGTGTCCAGATGGCCTCCGGCCATGTGCTCGGCAAAGGCCGCGCTGCCGCGTATGGCTGTGGAGATGTTGCGGGAGAAAATGAGAATGATCACGGCCACGGCCACGGCGCACACGGCAAAGATCAGCAGGCTGCCGCGTATCAGGGCATTCACCGGGGAGAGCATTTCCTCGCTGTCCAGCGCAAGCACCATGAGCCAGTCGGTATGGGGAATCTCGGTGAAGAAGGCCTCCTTCTCCTGCCCTTTCCACCGGTAATGCAGGGAGCCGTTGCGCTCCCGGGTCATCTGGCGCACCCAGTCCAGTTCGCGGTGGTCATCGCCGATATACTGCTTGTGGGGGTGCAGCAGCAAAAGGCCCTCGCCGCTGTAGACCATGCCGTAACCCTTCTGGCCGATCCTGATGCTGTCCACGTTTTTTGTGCTGATCTCCTCAAGGTTCAGGGTTGTGTACAGCACGCCCACGACCTTGCCCTTGTCCAGTACGGGCGCGGACATGATAAAGGCGCTCTTGCCGGTGCTCCGGGAGACAACAGCCTGCGTGCCCGGCTTGCCCGCCATGGACTGCTTCCAGTATTCTCTGTCGCTCATGTTCGCGCCGAGCAGCTTGGGATTGGTGTGGGCAACAACCCGGCCCGCGGCATCGGTGAGACCCACATGTGCGAAAACCGAAAAATCCGTTTTCAGATCGTCCAGGGCCTTTTGCGCGGCGGGGAGATTTTCTTGGGCCTCCTCGGGAGTCCCGGCCTTGAGAAAGCGCAGGATGCGGGCGATGCGGGCGGTGTTGGAGGTGACTTCCTGCAGCAGTTTTACGATATTGCCCATCTGGACGGCCTGGGCGGAAACCGTCAGGGTGCTGTCGGCCGTGATTTTCTGCTTCAGGATGGTGGAGGCGGAGTTGTAGCTGAACAGGGACAGAGCCCCCAAGCCAATCATGACCGGAACCAGAATGAAAAGCAGCATTTTTCCCATCAAGTTGAGTTTCATGGCATATCCTCAGTGTTTGATCTCGGGCGCAAGACGTGCAAAACCGCGCTGTTCCTGTCTGATCGGCTTTTCTCTTTATTTCTTTATGGAGGGCGCAAAAAGACGGCGTGGCAGGCGCGGACCGCAAGATAGCGCTTGCGGGTGGCCCTGCCCGGGCGTACAAAGCCGGGCATGAAATCCCATCCGGACATTATTGTGCTGTTTTCCGGCGGGCTGGACAGTATTCTTGCGACCAAAATTCTGGAAAGGCAAGGGCTTTCCGTGCGCTGCCTGCACTGCACGTCGCCTTTTTTCGGCGCGCCCGAGGCCGTGAACTCCTGGAAGGCCCTGTACGGCTTGGATGTGGTGGTTCGCGATGTGGGCGAGGATTTTGCGGCGATGCTGCGCGCGCGCCCTGCGCACGGCTTCGGCAAGGCGCTCAACCCCTGCGTGGACTGCAAGATTTTGCTGCTGCGCAAGGCGCGGCTCTATATGGAAGAACAGGGCGCAAGAGCTTTGGCCACGGGCGAAGTGCTGGGGCAGAGGCCCATGTCCCAGCGGCGTGATGCCCTGCATGTGATCACGCGCGAGGCAGGCGTGGGGGATGTGCTGCTGCGCCCTTTGTGCGCCCTGCACCTGCCGCCCACAGGCGTGGAGCAGAGCGGCTTTGTGGACCGCTCCCGCCTGCTGGGCATGTGGGGGCGGGGGCGCAGTGCCCAACTGGAACTGGCCCGTGAATATGGCCTTGCGGACATTCCCACTCCGGGCGGGGGTTGCCGCCTGACCGAGCGCGAGAACGCCCGCCGTTACTGGCAGGTGCTCACGCGGCTTTCCCGCCCCCATGCCGGAGATTTTGCCTTGGCCAATATGGGACGCCAATTCTGGCACTGCGCGAACGCTGTCCACTACTGGCTCTGCGTGGGGCGCAACAGCGCGGACAACGAGCGGCTGGCCCGCGCCGCCGGGCCGGAGGATGCCCTGCTGCGCCTGCGCGACATGCCGGGGCCGCTGGCGCTGGCGCGGGGGGGGGCGCTGTGGCCGGAGGAAGTTTTGCGCTCCGCGGCGGGCATGGCGGCTTCGTATGCGCCGAAGGCTGTGGCGGCAGGCACGGCGCATGTCCGCATACGGCGGGGGAAGAGGAGCGAGGATGCGCACGTTCTGCCCGCACGGCGCTCCGACATTTGGGGCGAGCCTGCCTGGGAGGAAGTCAGGGGGCAGATCCGGGCCGAAGCCAGGGAGCGCGCCGCCCGGGAAGGGCGGAGATAGGGGATTTTGGGGGAGTGCCCGCATCCGTTGCCGGAATGTCTTTACAAAAGGGCTTTGCGCAGATATGTTGCGGGCTTTATGGTCATGACGCGCACTACAGCCTGCACGGTATTGGCGGAGGTTTTGTATGGACCACACGGATATGGAATATTTTCGCAAGCTCCTCACCGAAATGCTGGAAGAGGCCCAGCAGAAGGGGGACAGCACCCTTGAGGAACTGACCGACAGCAACGAGGTTTTTGCCGATCCGGCGGACCGCGCCACGGCGGAATCGGACCGGGCCTTCACTTTGCGCATCCGTGACCGTGAAAGGCGGCTGATCCGGAAAATCCAGGCCGCCCTGGCACGCATTGACGACGGCACATACGGCGTTTGCGAAGACTGCGGGGACGATATCGGCGTTCCGCGCCTCAAGGCTCGCCCCGTGACGCGTTTGTGCATCAACTGCAAGGCCAAGCAGGAGGCCGACGAGCATCTGCGCGGCGACTAGGCGGTTCTTGCCGCGCCGCACGCCTCCAACGCCGCGCCCCGCCGCGTTCTGCCTTTGTCGCGCGGGGTTTGGGGGACGCGCTTATGGACGCCCATCTTTTCCGTGCTTTCTGCCGGGCCGCCTGCCCCCTGCTTGCGGGCTCGCGGCTGGAGAAAATCCGCGAGCCGCTTCCCGGCCTGCTGTCCCTGACATTCCGCAAGGCCGGAGAAAAGCGCCAACTGCTCCTCCACTCCGGCCGCAAAGACCCTTTCTGCTTTTTTTCATCGGCCCGCCTCAATGCGGGCCGCGTGCCCTCTGCCGCGATCATGCGGCTGCGCAAACATGCTGCCGGGCGCAAGATCGCGGCCTGCGTGCCGCACGATTTCGGGCGCAGGCTGTGGCTGCTGCTTGAGGGCGGCCCTGCCGCGCCGCCGGAGAAAACCGGAGCAGAGCGCCTCTTGGTCTGGCTTTTGCTGGACATGCGCGAAGGTGCGTCCCTGCATTTTCTGGAAGAATCCCGCTGTCCGCAAGAGGAGCAAGTCTGCTGGCCGGAGCCGGAGCATCTGGCACAGGCTCTGGACTCCTGGCGCGACTGGCCCGTGCTGACTCCGGCTCTGCGGCGCGCTCTGCGCCATCTGGAAGAGGCGGAACAATGGGCCTTGCTGGAAGACCTGCGCCTCGGCGGAGGGGACGTGTTTGCCTACCATCTTGAGGGGCAGGCTTCTTTGCAGAAGGCAGGCCCTGTCAGGGCGATTTTTTGCTGGCCTCTGCCCGGCGAGGCGCAGCGGGCATTGCTGGAGGGGGCCGGGGAGGGCGCGCGCATACGGGAAGCGCGCGGGCAGGACGTTCTGGCCCTGGCGGAAAGGGCCGGGCACGACCTTGTGCTGGCGCGTCTGGCCGCCGATGCGGCCAGAGATGCGGCACGCCCGTTGGGCAGGCGGCGGCGCAAATTGGAGCGTTTGCTGCACAAGCTTGCGGAAGAGGAAAACCGCCTTGAAGGCATGCTGGTCGGGCAGGCCAACGGGCTGGCCCTGCAAGCCGAGCTTTGGCGCTGGCCTGTGGATTTTCGGGCGGAGAGCGTGCGCGTGGGCCAGGCAAACGGTCTGCCGGAGCGGGAGATCGCGCTGGACAAGCGGCTGACGGTGCGCCAGTGCATGCTGCGTTTTTTCCATCAGGCCCGCAGGGGACGGCGCGGGCTGGAGTGCCTGCGGCAGCGGCGCGCCCTGCTGGAAAATGAGTTGGCGGCTCTGGAAAGCGCCCTGCCCGTGGAGGTTGCCGCGCCCCCCGGAGGCAAAAGCGCTTCCCGGCCCGCAGCGCAGGGCGAGGCCGCCGTGTCCTGGCCGCGCGGGGTGCAGGTTTTTGTGAGTTCCGACGGTTTTGTGCTCCTGCGCGGGCGCGACTCCGGGGGCAACCGCACTGTCCGCAGGCTGGCCGCGCCCCACGATATCTGGCTGCATGTGGAAAACGGCCCCGGAGCGCATGTGGTCATTCGCCGGGCGCACGGCGTGCAGGATGTGCCTGCGCGCACGCTGGACGAGGCAGGCTGTCTGGCTGCCTGCAAAAGCTGGCAGAAGGACGCTGCCCGCGCCCGCGTCCAGTATGCCGAGGCGCGCCATGTGCGCGCCTTGCGCAACGCTCCCGCAGGGACAGTGCGCATCGACAGAACCCTGTTTTCACGCGAGGTTTTTGTGGATGCTTCTCTGGAGGAAAAACTCGCGCAAAAACCACCCGAAAAAAGTGGCGGAAAAGAATGAAGAAAAATTTTTTCTGCCGTACGCTTTTTTGACTGTTCAAACAAACAATTCTGGGGTATGGTCACAGCAATCCCGGAGAAGTTCCGGGTTTTTCCACCGGGAGTCCGGCGCTTTTTTGTGGACGGGCGCAGACGTTCTGGGATAGGATTCTCGCAAAAGGTTTCCGGCGCATCCGCAGTTTTGAATCCCGAAAATCCGGCGTTCACGAACTGGCGCGCCGTTCCGGCTTTGCAATCCCGCGGGGCAAAGGCGCCCCGAAAGCAACAGTGCCCACCTGCTCCGTACGGGCACAAGGAGGTCCAGATGGCTCACATGAAAACCATGGACGGCAACAACGCTGCGGCGTACATTGCCTATGCCCTGTCGGAAACGGCAGCCATTTATCCCATCACGCCTTCGTCGGTCATGGGCGAAGTCATGGACGAAATGGCTGCCAAAGGCGTCAAGAACCTGCTGGGGCAGACCGTCATCGTGCGGGAAATGCAGTCCGAGGCCGGTGCGGCGGGCGTTGTGCACGGCATGCTTGCCGGCGGTACGCTCACTTCCACCTACACGGCGTCCCAGGGCCTTTTGCTGATGATCCCCAACATGTACAAAATCGCCGGAGAGCTGCTTCCCGGCGTTTTTCATGTGGCGGCCCGCGCCCTGGCCTCCCATGCCCTGTCTATTTTCGGCGACCATCAGGACGTCATGGCCGCGCGCCAGACGGGCTTCTGCTTCCTGGCCTCCGCTTCGGTGCAGGAGTGTATGGACCTGGCACTGGTGGCCCACTTGTCGGCCATTGATGCCAGTCTGCCTTTCTGCCATTTCTTCGACGGCTTCCGCACGTCCCACGAAGTGCAGAAGATCGAAGTCATCGACTATGAAGACATCAAACCTCTTGTGGACTGGGAAAAAGTGGCCGAATTCCGCGCCACGGCCATGAATCCCGAGCATCCCCATGTGCGGGGCACTGCCCAGAACCCCGACATCTATTTCCAGAACCGCGAAGCGGCCAACCTCTATTACGACGCCGTACCCGGCATCGTGATGAAGAACATGAAGAAGGTCGAGGCGCTCACCGGCCGCAAGTACCACCTCTTCGACTACGTGGGCCACCCCGAAGCCGACCGCGTTGTGGTTTCCATGGGGTCGAGCTGTGACGTCATCGAGGAAACGGTCAATTACCTCAACGCCAAGGGCCAGCGCGTGGGTCTGGTCAAGGTGCGGCTGTTCCGCCCCTTCTCCACCGAGCATCTGCTGCGCGTTCTTCCCGCCACGGTTTCCACCATCACCGTGCTTGACCGCACCAAGGAAAGCGGCGCGCTGGGCGACCCCCTGTATCAGGATGTCTGCACGGCCTTCCTTGAAAAGGGTGAGGCTCCCACGCTGGTGGGCGGCCGTTATGGTTTGGGCTCCAAGGACTTCACGCCGGGCATGGCCAAGGCCGTGTTCGACAACATGCTGGCCCTGCAACCCAGAAACCACTTCACCGTGGGCATTACCGACGACGTGACTCACCTTTCCCTGGATGTGGAAGAAGAGGTGGATACCGTCCCCGCAGGCACGGTGCAGTGCAAGTTCTTCGGCCTCGGCGCCGACGGCACCGTGGGCGCCAACAAGCAGGCCATCAAGATTATCGGCGACAATACCGATCTGTATGCCCAGGCCTACTTTGCCTATGACTCCAAAAAATCCGGCGGTTTTACCGTTTCGCACCTGCGGTTCGGCAAGGAGCCCATCAAGTCTTCCTATCTTGTGACCAGGGCCGACTATGTGGCCTGCCACAAATCCGCCTATGTGACGCAGTACGACATTCTTGAAGGCATCAAGGACGGCGGTACCTTTGTGCTCAATTCCAACTGGTCCCTGGCCGACATGGAAAAGCATCTGCCTGCCGCCATGAAGCGCGTCATCGCCCGCAAAAAGCTCAAGTTCTACAATGTGGACGCGGTCAAGGTAGCACAGGAAGTGGGCCTTGGCGGCCGCATCAACATGATCATGCAGACCGCCTTCTTCAAGCTGGCCAACGTGCTGGACTTTGAAAAAGCGGTGGCTCTGCTCAAGGAATCCATCAAAAAGACCTACGGCAACAAGGGCGACAAAATCGTCAACATGAATATTGCCGCTGTGGACAAGGGCATGTCCGCTCTGGAAAAGATCGACTATCCCGCTGCTTGGGAAAATGCCACGGAAGGCGCGGAAACCTGCCACTGCGGCGACGACGAATACATCCGCAGCGTGGTGCGTCCCATTCTGGCGCAGCAGGGCGACAAGCTGCCTGTTTCCGCCATGGATCCGGCGGGCTTCATGCCTCTGGGCACGGCGGCCTGCGAGAAGCGCGGTGTGGCCATTGACCTGCCGGAGTGGCAGCCCGAAAACTGCATCCAGTGCTGCCAGTGCTCCTTTGTCTGCCCGCACGCCGCCATCCGTCCGGTGCTGGCCAGCGAGGAAGAGCTGGCGGGCGCGCCCGCGTCCTTTGTCACCCGTCCGGCAACGGGCAAGGAACTCAAGGGGCTCAAACTCCGCATCCAGGTCTATCCCGAAGATTGCCTGGGCTGCGGTTCCTGTGCCGAGGTCTGCCCGGCCAAGGTCAAGGCTCTGGTCATGAAGCCCCAGGAAAGCCAGATGGAAGCCGAAAAGGCCAATCTGGCCTTTGCCGAGGAAAATATCAGCCTCAAGGATGACCTCCTGCCCCGCGAAACCGTGAAAGGTTCGCAGTTCCAGCAGCCTTTGTGCGAGTTTTCGGGCGCCTGCGCCGGCTGCGGCGAAACCCCCTACGTCAAGGTCCTCACCCAGTTGTTCGGCGAGCGTATGCTCATTGCCAATGCCACGGGCTGCTCCTCCATTTGGGGAGCATCTTCGCCCACCACGCCGTACTGCACCAACAAGGACGGTTTTGGCCCGGCTTGGGGCAACTCGCTCTTTGAGGACGCCGCCGAATACGGCTGCGGCATGGCGCTTGCCTATGTGCACCGCCGCAACGGGCTGGCCCTGGCGGTGGAAAAAGCCCTGCAGGACGAAAGCGCCTCTCCTGCCCTGAAAGAGGCTCTGCAGGGCTGGCTGGACAACAAGGACGATGCTGCCGCTTCCCGGAAGTACGGGGAGATGGTGCTGGGCAATCTGGACGGCTTTGAAAACCATGCGCTGCTCCATCAGCTTTGGGAAAGCGAAGACCTGTACACCAAGAAGAGCGTCTGGATTTTTGGCGGCGACGGATGGGGATACGACATCGGCTACGGTGGTCTGGACCATGTACTGGCCTGCGGTGACGACATCAATGTGCTGCTCATGGATACCGAAGTGTATTCCAATACCGGCGGCCAGGCATCCAAGGCCACGCCTCTGGGCGCTGTGGCGCAATTCTCCGCAGCGGGCAAGCGCACCGGCAAGAAGGATCTGGGGCGCATGGCCATGACCTACGGCTATGTGTATGTTGCTTCCGTGTCCATGGGCGCGGACAAGCAGCAGATGCTCAAGGCCTTCCGCGAAGCCGAGGCCTACAAGGGGCCGTCGCTGATCATCGCCTACGCGCCCTGCATCAACCAGGGGCTGCGCAAGGGCATGGGCAGAAGCCAGGAAGAGGCCAAGCTGGCCGTACAGACCGGCTACTGGCCCCTGTACCGCTACAACCCCGAACTGACCAGGGAAAAGAAAAATCCCTTCCAGCTGGACTGCAAGGCGCCCACGGTGGACATTCAGGAATTCCTGCGGGACGAAGTGCGCTTTGCCTCTCTGGAAAAGAAGGACCCCGAAGCTTCCCGGCGTCTGCGCGAGGAACTGGCGCAGGCCTATGCCGAGCGCTATGCCATGTTCCGGCAGTTGGCGGATCTTCCCTTCCCTGATCCCGAAAACTTCAAATAAGACCATAATCGGGCACGGCCTCCGCAAAGGGGCCGTGCCCGCGCCGGGGCGCAAAGCCGCGCCGCGAAAAAGGCAATGCTGCCGCGGCGTGCTTCATGTTGTGTCGAACCGTAGCGCAAAGAAGGAAAAGCCATGTACAACGGCCTCTACATCACAGCGACAGGCTCCATGGCGGGCAAGAGCTCCATTGCGTTGGGAGTCATGCAGCTTCTCAGCCGCAACAGGCGCAAGGTGGCTTTTTTCCGCCCCATCATCAACGAACCGGTGTGGGACGACCGCGACCCTGACATCCATCTGATCCTTGAGCACTTCAAGATCAGGATGGACTACGCAGACACCTTTGCCTACACCCACCACGAGGCGCGTCAGATCATCAACAGCGGCTCACGCAATGTGCTTCTGGAAAATATTATCAGAAAATACAAAAAGCTTTTGGAAACATTTGATTTTGTTCTCTGCATGGGTACGGATTTTCTGGGCAAGGATCCGGTATTCGAGTTCGAGCTCAATGCCGAGATCGCGGCCAACCTTGGTTGCCCCATCCTGCTGGTTGTCAGCGGGTACGAGGCCAGCGCCGAAGACATTCACGATTCCCTGCAGGTTACCATGGAGGGGCTCAAACCCTACGGACTGGATGTGGTGGCCTCCATCATCAACCGCCGTCGCCTCACCCAGAGCGAACTGGACGATCTGCGCAACCACTTCAGCACCGAGGAGCGCCGCGCCCTTATCTATTCCGTGCCCAATGAGCCGACCATCGGCCAGCCAACCATGGCCGACGTTCAGAAGGGCCTGAACGCCAAGGTGCTCTTTGGTGAAAAACGTCTGGACGCTCTGGTGGGAGATTACCTTATCGCGGCCATGCATGTGGACAATATTCTGGGCTATATCGACAAGGATCAGCTTCTGGTCACGCCCGGCGACCGCAGCGACGTTCTGCTGGCCGCCATCGCGTCGCGCCTGTCGTCCTCCACGCCGGACATTGCCGGTGTGCTGCTCACCGGCGGTCTGGAACCGCCGGAAGTTGTGTGCAAGTTCATCGAAGGCTGGACAGGTTCGCCCCTGCCCATCCTGCTTACCGAGCTCCATACCTACAAGGCCATCATGGCCCTGCAGGAGATTTACGGCTTCATTGAGCCGGGCGATTCGCGCAAGGTCAACAGCGCGCTGGGACTGTTCGAGCAGTACGTCAACGGCAAGGAAATCGAAAGTCGCGTCGGGGGGCGGCGCAGCATGCGCATCACGCCCATGATGTTCGAGTTTGAACTCATTGAGCGTGCCAAAAGCCGCAAGATGCGCATTGTTCTGGCCGAAGGGCTTGACGAGCGTATTCTGCGCGCCACGGACATTCTGCTGCGCCGTGACGTGGCCGAAATCATCCTGCTGGGCAATGTGGAAGAAATCCGCGCCAAGGCCAATGCCCTGGGGCTGGACATAGACCAGGCAAAAATCATTGACCCCGTGCATTCGGAGCTTTTCGAGAAGTACGCCGCCTCCTACCACGAGCTGCGCAAGAAGAAGGGCATCACGCCGGAGCAGGCCCGCGATGCCATGAGCGACGCCACCTATTTTGCCAGCATGATGGTCAAGATGGACGATGCCGACGGTATGGTTTCCGGCGCGGTCAACACCACGGCCCACACCATCCGTCCGGCCTTCGAGTTCATCAAGGCCAAGCCGGGTTTCTCCGTGGTTTCCTCGGTCTTTCTCATGTGCCTCAAGGACCGTGTGCTGGTTTTCGGCGACTGCGCGGTGAACCCCAATCCCACGGCGCAGCAGCTTGCCGAAATTGCCGTTGCCTCGGCCTACACGGCGCGGGTTTTCGGCATTGAGCCGCGGGTGGCCATGCTTTCGTACTCCACGGGCACGTCCGGCAAGGGCGCGGACGTGGACATTGTGGTGGAAGCCACAAAAATCGCCCAGGAAATGGACCCGGAACTGGATCTGGAAGGCCCTCTGCAATACGATGCCGCCATCGATCCCGGCGTGGCCAAGACCAAAATGCCCGACAGCAAGGTGGCCGGAAGGGCCACGGTCTTCATCTTTCCGGATCTGAACACGGGCAACAATACCTACAAGGCCGTGCAGCGCGCCGCCGGAGCCGTGGCCATCGGCCCTGTGCTCCAGGGACTGAACAAGCCGGTCAACGACCTTTCGCGCGGCTGCACTGTTCCCGACATTGTCAACACCGTGGCCATCACGGCGGTGCAGGCCGCCGCAGAAAAAGATGCGGGCAAATAGCCGCGTGGCATGCGCGGCATCTGCCTCAAGGCTGCATAGCAAAAAAGGAAATTTGTCATGAAAATTCTGGTCATCAATGCCGGTTCCTCCTCTTGCAAATACCAATTGCTGGAGATGGAAAACAGCCAGGTTCTCTGCTCCGGTCTGGCAGAGCGCATCGGGCAGGGAGGGCAGGGCCGCCTCACGCACAAAATCGCGCCCGATACGGAGCGCGAAGAAAAAATCGTGCGCGAAGCGGCTTTCCCCACCCATGTGGAGGCCATGGAACTGGTGATTTCCCTGCTCACCGATACCGCCAAGGGCGTTATCCGCGACAAGTCCGAAATTGCGGGCATCGGGCACCGCGTGCTGCACGGCGGCGAAGCCGTGACGGATCCGGTGCTGGTGGACGAGAAGGTCAAGCAGATCATCAGGGATTGCGCTGTGCTCGGGCCTTTGCACAATCCGGCCAACCTCATGGGCATTGAAGTGGCGCAAAAGCTTTTTGCGGGCGTTCCCAATGTGGCCGTATTTGATACGGAGTTCGGCATGGGCATGCCCAAGGAAGCCTTCATGTACGCGCTGCCCTGCGAATTGTATGAGGAACTGCGCATCCGCCGTTACGGGTTCCACGGCACATCGCACAAGTATATTGCCCGCAAGACGGCGGAGTTTTTGAAAAAAACCCTTTCCCAACTGCGTTCCATCACCATGCATCTGGGCAACGGGTCGTCCATGAGCTGCGTGCGTGACGGCAAATGCTTTGACACCAGCATGGGGCTTACGCCTCTGGAAGGCCTGATCATGGGCACGCGCTGCGGCAGCATTGACCCGGCCATTGTGCCCTTTGTCATGGAAAAGAAGGGCCTTTCTCCGGGAGAGATGGACACGCTCATGAACAAGCAGTCCGGTCTTCTGGGCCTTTGTGGTTATACCGACATGCGCGACGTGCATGCCCAGGTGGAAAAAGGCAACGAGCGCGCCAAGCTGGCTCAGGACATGCTGGTGCGCAGCATCAGGAAGATTTTGGGCAGCTATGTGTTTTTGCTGGAGGGCAGGGTGGACGCGCTGGTCTTCACCGCGGGCATCGGCGAAAACGACGATATTGTGCGGGCTGAAGTCTGCCGGGGGCTTGAGAACCTCGGCATCTGCCTGAACATGCAGGAAAACGCCATCCGCAAGCCCGGCGCGCGGGCCATCTCCACACCGGACAGCAAGATTCCCGTGCTGGTTATCCCCACCAATGAGGAATTGCAGATCGCCCAGGCCACAGTGGAGGTTCTGGGCGCGTCACGGGGCTGAAGCCTGCAGTGCAACAGGAGAAATCCGGCGGCAAGCATGTGTTTGCCGCCGGATTTCTGTTTTGCGGCAAGGCGCATTCTCCATTCTTTTTTCGGGATGCCGCGCGGCCGACTCTTGCCGTTTTTTCCGAAGCCGTGCAGACTGTGCGCGAAAGCACATCCAACACACAGAGGTGAACCTATGGGAAATCCCGCCATTGAGGCGCTTGACGCCCTGATCGGGCGCGTATGCGCGGCGCAGCGCCGGTTTGCGGAATACACGCAGGAAGAGGTGGACAAAATTTTCCGCCACGCAGCGGCAGCGGCCACGGCACAGCGCATCAGGCTCGCCCGCATGGCTGTGGAAGAAACCGGCATGGGCATCATGGAAGACAAGGTCATCAAAAACCACTTTGCTTCCGAATATGTGTACAATCAGTACAAAAGCAGCCGTACCTGCGGCGTGCTCGAAGACGATCCCGTTTCCGGCTACCGGCGGATCGCCGCGCCTCTGGGCGTTGTGGCAGGCATCATCCCCACCACCAACCCCACCTCTACCGCCATTTTCAAGGCTCTGCTCTGCCTGAAAACCCGTAACGGCATCATTTTTTCCCCGCACCCCAGGGCAAAAGCCTGCACGCGCGAGGCGGCCATGGTCATTTTGCGGGCCGCGGAAGAAGCGGGCGCTCCCGAGGGCATCATCGGGCTGGTGGAAGAACCCAGCGTGGAACTGTCGCAGCATCTCATGGGGCACAGGGGCATCAGCCTCATTCTTGCCACGGGCGGCCCCGGCATGGTGCGCGCTGCCTACAGTTCCGGCACTCCGGCCATCGGCGTGGGCGCGGGCAACACGCCCGTGGTCATTGATGCCACGGCAGATATCCGCATGGCGGTCAATTCCATCCTGCTGAGCAAGACGTTTGACAACGGCATGATCTGCGCGTCAGAGCAGGCTGTGGTGGTGGAAGCCCCGGTTATGGACGCGGTGCGGCAGGAGTTTGCCTGGCGCGGCGCGCATTTTGCCAGCCCGTCCGAGGCGGAGCAACTGGCGGCTGTGATCTTCAAAAACGGCAGCCTCAACAGCGCCATTGTGGGGCGTTCGGCGTGCGATATCGCGCGGTTGGCGGGTTTTTCGGTCCCTGAAGACACAAAGGTGCTCATTGCGGAGCGGGAGAGAGTGGATGCGGCGGATCCTTTCGCGCACGAGAAGCTCTCTCCGGTTCTGGGCTTCTACCGCGCGGAGAATTTCAGCGCGGCGGTGGACATGGCGCGTCAACTGGTGCTGTTGGGCGGTGCGGGGCACACCTCCGTGCTCTATACCGACGAGGCGGAGGACGGGCGCATCACCGAATTCCAGAACGCCATGTGCACGGGGCGGGTGCTGGTGAACATGCCCGCTTCGCAGGGTGCCATCGGCGATGTGTACAATTTCCGCATTGCCCCTTCCCTGACGCTGGGTTGCGGCAGTTGGGGAGGAAATTCCGTCAGCGAGAACATCGGAGTCAAGCACCTCATGAATATCAAAAGCGTGGCCTGCCGTCGGGAGAATATGCTCTGGTACCGTGTGCCCAACAGGGTCTATTTCAAGCCGGGCTGCCTGCGGCCGGCGCTGGAAGAATACGGAGACCGCCGCCGCGCCCTCATCGTGACCGACGCCACCATGGAAAAACTCGGGTACGTTGGCCGGGTGACGCAGATTCTGGAGAGCATGGGCGTGCAATTCCGGGTTTTCTCCGACGTACAGCCGGACCCGGACATGGTCACGGCCCTCCGGGCGCTGGAACTGGCCAACAGCTTTCAGCCGGACATGTTTATTGCCCTGGGCGGCGGCTCACCCATGGACGCCGCCAAGATTGTCTGGCTGATGTACGAGGTTCCCGGCATGCGCCTGGGCGACATTGCCCTGCGTTTCATGGACATTCGCAAGAGGGTGATTTCTTTCCCCGAACTGGGGCGTAAGGCGGTCATGGTTGCCATTCCCACCACATCGGGAACCGGCTCCGAGGTGACGCCCTTTGCCGTCATTACCGACGAAACCACCGGGCAGAAATACCCCGTGGCCGACTATGCCCTGACGCCGGACATGGCCATTGTGGATCCGGAATTTGTCACCGACATGCCGGCTTCTCTGGTGGCCGGGGCGGGCCTTGACGTGCTGACCCACGCCATCGAAGCCTATACGTCCACCCTGGCCAGCAATTTTTCCGATGGTCAGGCTCTGGAGGCCATCCGGCTGGTTTTCAAGCATCTGCGCACCTCGTACCGCAACGAGGGCAATGCCTTGCAGGCCAGGGAAAAAATGCACTATGCCGCGAGCATTGCGGGCATGGCCTTTGCCAACGCCTTTCTCGGCGTATGCCATTCTCTGGCCCATGCTTTGGGCTCTGCCTTCCATTTGCAGCACGGCCTTGCCAATGCGCTGATGCTTTCCCACGTCATAGAATACAATGCTACAGACAAGCCCACCAAGCAGGGCATGCTGCCCCAGTACCGGTATCCGTGGGTCAAGGGCCGCTATGCCCGCATTGCTGACATGCTGCATCTGGCCGACGATCTGGAAGGGGATTCCCCGGAAATCCGCGCGGAAAAAACGGCGCGGCTGGTGCGGGCCATCGAGCAGCTCAAGCGGGATGTGGGCATCCCCTGCTCGCTGCGTGAAGCCGGGGTCAGCGAGGGAGCTTTTCTGGAAAAACTGGACGCCATGGCCGAGCTTGCCTTTGACGACCAGTGCACCGGCGCGAACCCGCGCTATCCCCTGATCAGCGAATTGAAAGAATTGTACCGCAAGGCTTTCTACGGGGAGCCGCCCGCAGCTCTGCGCGGGGAGTAGGGATGGTTGGCATTTCACTCCGGGGGCAGAGCAGCCCCCGGAGTGAAATATTCCTAATCGCGGCCGTGCTTACGGTTCCAGGCCCATTTTTATCACCGCCTGCATGCCGCCCGTGGCATTGACCACATCGGTGATGCCGTTGCGGGCCAGAATGAGCAGGCTGTCGTAGGCGCGCAGGCCGGTATTGCAGATGATGGCCACGGGCCTGTCTGTGGGGATTTCGCCGATACGCGCGGCAGTTTCTTCCAGCGGGATGGAGTGCCAGAGGGGATGTTTTTTCTGCACGGCCTTGCCTGCGGCAGCCGGGCGGGCGTCAATGAAGAAAATCTGGTTGGAGTCCCGTTCTGCCCAGAGTTTCATGAACTGGTCGGCTCCCACAGGCGTGAAGCGCCCCGCCAGGGCATTGTCCGCCACGTTGGCCACCACATTGACCACATCCATGGCCGAGGCAAAGGGCGGGGCATAGGCGATTTCCAGATTGGAAATTTCCTCCACCGTGGGGCGGGCGTACTGCAGGGCGGCGGCCACGGCATCCACACGGGCCTTGAGGCTTGCGGAGTCAACGCAGGCTCCCTGCATGCCCAGCACACGACGGCTGGCCCTGTCCACCACCAATTCCAGGCTCATCATGGATTTTTCCGGATAAAAATGGGCGCGGTCCAGTTGTTCCACGCTCACGCTCAGGGCATCAAAGCCTTCCTGCCGGGCGCGGTCCACCGTCATGCCCACCCCGCAGAAGGAAAGGTCAAAGAGCTTGACAGCCCATGTGCCCACATAGCCGGGAAAAACCGCCTGCCCTCCGGCAAGGTTGGTGCCGATGACGCGGCCCTGACGGTTGGCCATGCTCCCCAGAGGCAGATATCCGGGTTTGCCGGTGAGGAGGTTTTTGACAGACGCGCAGTCGCCCCCGGCAAAGATGCAGGGGTCTGTGGTGCGCATCTGTTTGTCCACCACAACCGCGCCGAAGGGCGTTACCGCAAGCCCGGCGTCTTTGGCCAACTGGCCGTTGGGCAGAAAGCCTGCGGCAAAAATGACCAGTTGCGCCGGGATGCGGCGTTTGTCTGTCACCACGGCAGAAACCGCCCCGTTGACGCCTTCCAGGCGCAGGACTTTTTCGGTGGTGTGCACAGCCACCTTGTGGCTCAGGCAGTCGTGAACCGCCATGCGGGCCAGGGAGGCGGAAAGCGCGCCGGGCAGAAGCTGGTCCGTCATTTCCACCACGCTCACGGCCACGCCCCACATGTCGGCCAGAGCCACGGCCGCCTCAAGGCCGATAAAGCCCCCGCCCACGATGGCAGCTTCGGACACCCTGCCTTCCTGACAGGCTGTGCGGATGCTTTGGGCTGCTTCCAGCCGGGTGAGGGAGAGCACATTGTCCAGATCTTTGCCCTCAATGTCGGGCACGCGCGGGCGGGCGCCCGTGGCCAGCACCAGCTTGTCATAGGGCAGATCTTCTTCCGCCCCGCTCCTCAGGTCTTTGACGCGCAGGGTTTTGGCGGCGCGGTCAATGCGCAGGGCGCGGGTTTGGTCCCGCACGGCAACCCCCTTCATGTCGCGGAAAAAAGCCGCATCACGTATGGTGTGGTAGGGGGTTGCGCGCAGATCGTCCAGGTTTTGGACTTCGCCCGAAACATAGTAGGGAATGCCGCATCCTCCGTAGGAGATATAGGAATTTTCGTCCACCAGCGTGACGTCGGCATCGGGCATGAGCCGCTTGCAGCGGCAGGCCGCCTTGGGACCAAGGGCCACGCCGCCCACCACCAGGATTTTTTCAGACATGCCATACTCCTTTGGGGCAAAAATGCCCCGTGCAATTTTTTGCGGCGCGGTCAGCGGCCGCGGTAGCGGCGTTGGTCGCCCACGCGCACGGTGATATGCTCGTTGTCCATATATTCCAGCAAGGCAATGAGATACTTGCGCGAAAGCCCCAGAATGTCCTTGAGGGAGGCCACGTCAAGATTGTCGTGGCTCTGGAACCAGAGGCGCACGCGCTCCAGAATGTCCTCCAACGCAGGGCCGTGGTAGTACATTCCCTCGCGGACGCAGACCAGCAGCCTCTCCCTGACCAGCAGCCGCAATACGGGTGCGGCCTCCCTGGGGGAGATATGCAACTCTGCCAGCACATCGCCGATGTTGGGAGGGGCCAGACCGGCGGCGGCGTGGACGTCCAGCAGCTTTTGGCGCACGGCGGTCTGATCCGCCGCCAGACTCACGCGGTGGGAGCTGACGCGCAGGCCGTCGCCTTCTGCCGCCAGTTCTCCGCTTTTCAGCAGATGATCCAGAATTTTTTGTGCCAGGCGCTGGGGGAGGCTGTTGCTCCAGCCGGTGCAGAGCGCGCCGCGCGAAAAAGCGGACGCAAGCGGGCTGCGCCGGTGCAGTTCGCGCGCCCTGTCCAGACAGGCGGCGGCCAGTTGCTCGAAGGCCTTTTTGCCGATCCAGGCGCGGTTTTCCTTGTCCCAGCAAAGGGCTGCGCCGCATGTGGACAAAAGATGCAGCCCGCTTTCCAGAGCGGGGCGGGCAAGGCCCGTGAGCACGCGCAAATGTGCTTCGTCAGCGCCGTGTCCGGCCTGCACCTCCAGCACAGCCTCCAGCAGCGCAGCGCGGGCCTGGTCGCGGTTTTTGTTTCCGGCCTTGCCGTCGCCGGGGGCATCGGCGGCATCCCGCAGGGCGGTCAGGCCGCGCAGCACTTCCAGCTTGCGCTCCCTTTGCGGGTCCTTGCGACGCAGTTGCGGGGGCAAGGGGCTGACCAGGCTTCCGCCCGCCACGGTGCGTAAGGGAGAATAGGCGCGCAGGACGCAGTGATCGCCAAAAATTCCCACCAGGGGCTCCCGGAAGCGGAGTTCAGCCAGGGCTTCTTCCCCTGGAGCCAGCTTGTCCCTGTCCGGAAAGACCACACGGGCCAGACATTCCCGCGTACCGTGGTGAAAGTGGATTTCTGTGCGCTGGCGCAAGGGGCGGGGAGCCGAGGACAGGCAGGCGAGGTTGACCAGCCAGCGGTCGGAAGGCAGCAGGGTTCCGGGATGCGCCAGCACCTGGCCGCGTTCCACCTGCGCCACTTCCAGCCCCTGCACGTTGACGGCGCAGCGTTGGCCGGGGCGTACTTCCTGCACGGAGGTTCCGTGGTGCTGCAAGGTGCGGGCGCGGGCAGGCAGCCCGGCGGGCATGACGCACAGTGCGTCCCCTGCCCGGCACAGACCGGAAACAACGGTTCCCGTGACCACGGTTCCGTAGCCTTTCATGCTGAAAACACGGTCTGCGGGCAGGCGAAAAATATCGCTGCGTCTGCGGTCGGGCAGTTCTGCGGCAAGACGTATCAGGTGCGCGCGCAGGGCGTCCACCCCTTCTCCTGTCTGGGCGGAAACAGGAAAGACCGGCGCGTCTTCCAGAAAGCTGCCTTCCAGAAAGAGGGCCAGGTCTTCGCGCACCATTGCCAGCCAGTCGGCGTCCGCCATGTCGGTCTTGGTCAGGGCCACAAGGCCGCTGCGGATGCCCAGCAGGGTGCAGATTTCAAGATGCTCGCGCGTTTGGGGCATGACGCCCTCATCCGCTGCAACAACCAGCATGACGCAGTCCACCCCCGCAGATCCGGCCACCATGTTTCTGACAAAACGTTCGTGGCCAGGCA
>ERZ773099.1159-NODE-1159-length-19932-cov-11.284802_pt1 | contig 19932 bp, 12 predicted proteins | sample MGYA00511120_ERZ773099 | MGnify/ENA primary metagenome ERZ773099 (study PRJEB29015, sample SAMEA2738012) | human oral metagenome | biome: human oral; feature: human-associated habitat; material: dental | place: China | collected 2104 ...
CCCCTATCCTCGACTGCCCGCGCACCACCGACCTCATCCGCCTCATCGCCCACCCGCGCCGCGCCCGCGGCGAGTTGCGCACCCGCACCCGCGGCATCGCCCAGGGCTCCTGCCTGTCCCCGCTGCTGGCCAACCTCGCCCTGAACGACGTCGACCACGCGCTGACTGACGCCGGCCACGGCTACGCCCGCTTCGCCGACGACATCGTCGTATGCGCCCCCACCGAGGACGACCTGCTCGCCGCCCTCGACCTGCTCGCCACGCTCGTTGCCGCCCGTGGGCTGCGCCTCAACCAGGAGAAGACCACCATGACGACCTTCGACGACGGTTTCTGCTACCTCGGCGTCGACTTCTCCCGCACCCGCCCCGCCGTCGACCCCCACCACGACATCAAGGGCGCGCCCGACCCCGACCGTGTCGTCTACGTCGGCCGCGACGGCGCCCGGGTGCACGTCAGCAGGGGCCGCCTCATCGTCGACGGCGCCGACGGGCTCCCGCAGGTCTCCATACCCCGCAAGGCCGTCAGCCGCATGGTGCTGACCGGCAGCGTCGGCCTGTCCGCCGGTGCCCGCTCCTGGGCGCTGTACAACGACATCGACGTCATCTTCCTGTCCCGCCACGGCGGCTACCTCGGACAGCTCGCCGGCCCCCGCTCCACCGCCAGCGCCCGGCGCCTCCTCACCCAGGCCGCCTTCGCCGCCGACGACGGGGCCAGGCTGCCGCTCGCCCGCGCCATCGTGCGGGCCAAGCTGCGGCACCAGGTCAGCGTCCTGCACCGCACCGGGCGGCGCGACCGGGGCGTCGACGTCGCCGCCGCCTGCACCACCATCCGGGGCCTGGCCGCCGACGCCGAGCGCGCCGGCAGCGTCGAGGAGCTCATGGGCGCGGAGGGGGCGGCGTCGCTCGCCTACTTCCACTGCCTGTCGCGGCTCGTGCCCGACGATGTCGCCTTCAACGGCCGTAGCCGCCGCCCGCCCAAGGACTTGGCCAATGCCGCCCTCTCCTACGCCTACGCGATCCTGCTCGCCGAGTGCACCGGCGCCCTGCTCGCCGCCGGACTCGAGCCCTCCCTCGGCGTCCTGCACGCCTCCACCGACAAGCGCCCCAGCCTGTCCCTGGACCTCATGGAGGAGTTCCGGCCCCTGCTCGTGGACCGCACCGTCATGGCGCTGCTGCGCTCCCGGCGCCTGCGCCCCGAGCACGCCACCGCATCCGACGACGGCGAGGGCACCTGGCTGAGCCGCGACGGCAAGAAGGCCCTCGTCGACGGCTACGAGGCCACCCTTCAACGACAGGTCAAAGGTGCGCTGCCCGGCTTCGCCGGCACCTGGCGGCGCCACATCCACCACGCGGCCCAGCTGCTGGGGCGGGCCATCACCGAGCCCGGCTACCAGTGGGCGGGCACGTCATGGCGCTGACCGTCGTCCTCGCCTACGACGTGGCCTCCGACTCCCGGCGCACCCGGCTCGCCTCCGCGCTGGAGGAGTGGGGCTACCGGCTTCAGGAGTCCGTCTTCCAGCTGCGCCTGGAGAACGGGGAGCTCGACGAGGTGCGCGAACGCGTCGACGGGATCATCGACGCCGACGACGACGTCGTCCACCTCTACCCGCTGTGCGCCGCCTGCCTGAGCCGTGGCGAGGTCCACGGCACCGCGCCCGCCCCCGATGACGCCGGCCTCTACCGCGGGGTGTGGTGAGGGGGCGCCGTTGCCCCGATGCGGGGGGGGGCGCATGCGCCGTCACCGACGGCGGTAGACCTCGCGTCGGTGGCCAACGGCGAGGACGAGCACCAGGAGCATGCCGTCCCTGATTTCGTAGATGATGCGGTAGCTGCCAGTACGTACGCGCCACTCGCCTTCTCCGCCGACCAGCTTCTTCGCGCCTGCAGGGCGAGGGTCCTGTCCCAGGAGCTCAATAGCCGCTTGGATCCGACGGCGAGCCGGTCCGTCCAACCTGCGCAACTGTCTTGCGGCGCTGGGGCTGATTCCGACTCGGTAGCTCATGCCAGGCCGAGATCGCTCTTGACCTGGTCCCAGGGGATGGCTCCTTGAGCGGCTACTTCAGCGCGCGCCGCCTCGGCCGCCTTGATGTCCGCCAGGTCCTCGGCGGCCTTGGTGAGGTGCTCCAGGTCCTCTGCGTCGATCACAGCGGCTACGCGCCGACCGCGTCGCGTCAGGAATACCGGGGCGTGGCGTACACGGGCCTCGTCGATGACATCGGCGAGGCGGGCACGGGCGTCCGTGACGGTGAGCTCGGTCATGATGACCATCATGCACGAAGATGTCGTAAATGTACATCTCATGTCGCGGCGAGGCGGTCGACGGGGCGGGAATACAGATTCCCATCTTATTGTCAACCAATTATAAATGTGATTTGTGTCATTTTATGGATGAGGGTGGGGGCGCCTTCCGCATGGCAAGATGACTGACGTCACAACTCGCTGGAGGGGCCTCCCTTATGCACCTGGTCATGCTCGAGACGAACGGCAACCAGCGGTTCGTCTTCACCTCGCCGCGTCAACGCGAGAATATCGGCGCCTCCTACCTCCTGACCATGCTCGCTCCCTGGACGCTTGCCGTAGGTGGAGAATTGGGCATCGATGCCGTCCCCGTCTCGGTGTCCTCCGGCAAGATCATTCTCACGGTCCAGGACGAGTCCGCTGCCAGGGCCCTCATCGGCGCTGTCACCCGCCGGGTTCTCGCAATCGCCCCCGGCATGGACGTCAGTGGCGTCTTCAAGAAGATCGAGGCCGTTACGGAGGACGAGCTCAAAAGCATCCACGTCATCGCCAACCGGTACAACCTCAGCAGGCCGCCGGCCGAGGCGCGCTTCTCCCAGGCCCCCTATCTCGAGCGCGCCAAGGACTCTGCCCTGCCGACAGCCCCCGTGGCAAGGATTCTTGGTTCCAGCCTGAAGAAAACCGGCGCCTACTCCCTGCCCAGCCAAGTCAAGCGTTCCTGCGCCCCGCGAGCCCGCGAGCGTCTCGTGGCCCAGGCCCGGAGGAGCACAGAATTCAGACACGAAGATCACCTCATCGGTCTTCTTGCCGAGAGCCTGAAAGCCTTGGAGGACGCCTTTGACGTCGACGATGCTTCCTTAGATGGGGACGCACACCAGCAGGAGGGAGACGACTGGCAATCCGCAGGTCAGAACTCTGCTTCCGAACTGTCCAAAGTCGCCGTCATCCATATTGACGGCAACGGCGTCGGCGCGATAATGCAGGACCTGGAGAAGAGCAGGAGACTCATCCCGCCTGAGGACTTCGAGGAGGGCGCCGGCTGCCCGAAGGAGGCCCCCGACTCTCTTCGGGCCTTCCTCTTGGCGGTCAACGAGCGCCTCGACTACTGCGTCAGGGAATCATTCTTCCGGGCCTGGCGCGCCGTCGCCCACTGGTGGCAGCGGGAGCACGAGGACGGAGGCCCCTCGTCCGGAGCGATCCCCGTCGTCCCCATCCTCCTGGGCGGGGACGACCTCACGGTCCTTACTGAGGGGCGCTACGCCCTGCCCTTCATGGACGCCTACCTCACGGCCTACGAGGACCTGACGGGCCGGGACCCGCTCCTCAGGCACCTCAGCCCCCGGGCCTGGCGCACCGGCGCCGCCACCCCGATGACCGCCGCCGGCGGCGCCGCCATCGTCCCGCGCCCCTTCCCCTTCCACCTGGCCTACACCCTGGCTGAGCGGCTCGTCTCTGAGGCCAAGAGGATCGGCAAGATCGAGGGCCGGGAGTGCTCCACCCTCACCTACCACGCCCTGTTCGACTCCACCATCGCCGACGCCAGCGAGCTCCTCAGGGGCTACGAGACCTTCACCGCCCGCCCCTACCGGCTCCACGAGGCCCCCGGCGCCGCCCCCACCGCCCGGGCGGACGACGGGGCCGGGCCCGCCGCGCAGGATGAGGCCGAGCCGCCGGAGGCCCCGCTCCACGGCACCACCTGGCAGCGGATGCTGGCCCTCAGCAGGTGCTTCCGCGGGCTCGACGGCGACCCCGCCCTTCCGCCCTTCCCCAAGACCCGTTCCGCGCGCATCCGCAAGCTCCTCTCCGACCGCGCCGCCGCCCCCGGCGAGCGGGCGGCGGTGACCAAGAGGATCCGGGACGAGTGGGAGGACGCCCGCCGGGTGCTTGGCCGCGACCTCGTCGACGCTATTGGCGACCCCCGTTACGTCTTCGACCTCATCGAGCTCACCGAACTCCTCCCCGCGGTCTGCCTCGACCCGGGCAGGGAGACGACCCGGCCCAGCGTCGGCGCAACCGCCCAGGAGAACCAGTGATGTCGGAGCACAGCGCAGCCACTTTCACTCTCCGCCTCGCCCTGACCTCCGACTGGGGCGTGGCCACGGGCGCCGGCGTCGCCGGCGGCGTCGACGCCGTCGTCGAGCGGGGGGAGGACGGCCGCCCCATTATCCGCGGCACGGTCATCACCGGCATTATGCGCGAGCAGGCCCTCAACGCCGCCCACGCCCTGGACGGCGGCCGGCGAGGCGGCCCCTGGGCCCGCCTCGCCACCGCCCTGTTCGGCGACGCCACCCGGCCGCGCCTGGTCGCCTTCTCCGACGCTCCCGTCACCGTCGCCCCCGCGGAGGACGGCGGGCCGCGCCCCGCGACCCACGAGGCCATTGGGGTGTCCATCGATAAGGAGACCGGCACCGCCAAGGACAACTTCCTGCGCCTGTTCGAACGCGCCGGATCCGGCAGCGGCGAGTCCGCCGTCACTCTCCTCGCCGAGGGCCTGGACCGCAGCCCCATCGCCTGGACGCAGGGGCAGCGCGACGACGCCCGACTCCTGCTGGCCCTGGCGGCCCGGCTCGTCACCGCCGTCGGCTCCGACCGCTCCAGCGGCGACGGCGACTGCGAGGCCGCCCTCCACGACGGCGACACCGAGCTGGGCGGGACGTGGTGCGCCGACGCCGTGCGCGGGCTCCGGACGGCGGGGGAGGTTCGCGCCCCCGCCGTGCCGGAGGCGCCGCGCAGCGCCCCCGCCCGCCTGAGAGAGCCCGCCGCCGGGGCCCCCGCCATGGCGGTCTCCCTCCCCCTCACCATCCGCGCGGACGCCCCGCTGGTCTCCTACGACGTCCCCTACTCCAACGAGGTGCGCTCCCTGGACTTCCTGCGCGGCACCGTCCTGCTGCCCTGGGTCCACTCCCGCCTGCGCCACGCCTTCGTGGGCTCGGACCTGGTGCGCGACGCGGTGGTCACCGGGCGCCTGCGCGTCAGCGACGCCACCCCGGTGGTGGGCGGGGTGCGGGGCCTGCCCGTGCCCCTGGTGCTCTCCCGCCCCAAGGTCCCCGGGGCGCGCCAGGAGACCCTGGAGATCTGGAACCGCCTGCTCCGTGGCGAGCCGTCGGAGGTCCACGTCCCCCTGCGCTCCGGCTACGTCTTCTACCCCGACCCCGGGGCGGACGCCGCCACCGGCGCACCCGGCGGCACGACCCCCGGCAGCGCGACTGCTTCCGGCCCCACCGTCTGCCTGGGCGCCCCCGTCCTGACCGGGCGGCAGTCCACCGCCATGGACGCCGCCACCGGCACCGTCGCCACCGGGCAGCTCTTTATGGTCCGCGCCATCCCCGCCGGGGTCACGCTCCAGGCCCAGGTGAGCCTGTCGGCGGACCTGTACGACGCCGTCGGGCCCCGCCTGGACGAGCTCCTGTCCGTCCCCGCCAGACTCGGCTCGCGGCGGTTCTCCGGGAGCTACGGGCAGGTCGTCTGCCAGGCCGGGCGGGCTGACACCGGTCTTAGGGCCGGGGGCCACCCTGAGGCCGGGGGCCGCACCGAGGGCGGGCGGGCCACCAGCCGCTCGGGTCCCGGTGGTGCCCCCGGAGGTACGGGTGGTGCTGGAGGTGCGGGTGACGCCGCCGGGGACGGCGTGACCGTCTGGTGTACCTCGGACCTGCTGCTGCGCTCGCCCCGCCTGGGCCCGGTGGACGGGATGACGGGCCTGCTGCGCGCCCTGGGAGGGGGCATCGAGCTGGAGCTCGTCGGCTCCTCAGGCCCCGTCGCCCCTGGCCCCCACCTCACCCCGGCCCCTCGGGGCCCCGGGGGTGCCCGCGCCCTTCGCCCCGGCGGCTCCCCGGGCCTGCCCGCGGTGGTCGGCCGGGCGCAGGACGCCCGCTACTCGGCGGGCCTGCGCTACCGGCGGGTGGACGGCTGGTCGGCGGCCGACCAGCAGCCCCGTGCCAGCCGCGTCGCCGTCCAGGCGGGCTCCACCCTCCGTGTGCGCCCCACCGACCCCGGTGCCATGGGCTCGCTGCGCCGCCGCCTGGCCCGCCTGGAGCGTGACGGCGTCGGGCTGCTGCGGGAGCAGGGCTACGGGCGTATCGCCGTGGGGCACCCGTTCCTGGGGCCGGGCCCGGACGTCATCCGGGCGCGCGTCCTCCAGCAGTCCGACTTCACCACGGAAGGGCAGGGACAATGAGCGTGACCCGCTACGAGGTGGACCTGCGTCTGGTCACCACCTCGCCCCTGCACTCCGGCGGGGCCGAGCACCAGGTCGACCGCTCCCCGTCCCGCCGCTCCCGGCCGGGACCGGGCCAGGAGGCGCCCCGGCGCGAGAGCGAGCCGCGGCGTTTCGTCCGCGACGGCTGCGGTCGTCCGGTCCTTCCCGGGCGCTCGGTCAAGGGCGCCCTGCGGGCCGCCTGGGTGAGGGCCTACGGCGGGCGGGCCGGTGGGGACGGCACGGAGCCAGCCGGTTCTGACCGGCTCCTGCCCCTGTGGGGCGGCCCGGAGCGTGCCGGTTCCCTGAGGGTCCACACGATCGCGCTCGACGGCGTGGAGATGGTGGAGCGGATGGGCAACGCCGTAGACCGCTACTGGGGCAGCGCCGGGGACACCGCCCTGTTCAGCCACGAGATCGTGCCCGCCGGCGTACCGCTCAGGCTGCACCTGTCCGGCCAGGTCGGCAGCGTCCACGACGACGGCGACCCCCAGGGCCTGGAGAGGCTGCTGGGCCAGGTCCTGGGGCTGCTCCAGTCCGGGCGGGTCAGCCTGGGCGGGCGCCAGAACGCCGGGTGGGGCGGGGTGCGGCTCAGTGACGCCGGGACGAGGAGCGTGGCCGTCGCCCGCTACCGCCTGGACGGCCCCGACGGCCTGCTCGCCCTCCTTGACGGTAGGGGCAGTACCGTGGCTGTCCCCCTGGTGGCGCCGCCCGACCCGGGGCAGCTCACCGTGACCGTGACCTGGGACAGCCCCACCGGCATCCTGGTGGCCGAGCCCCGGGACAAGGAGCAGAGGGGCGACCAGGAGACCGTGGACACCCTCCCTCTGCGGACACGCTCCCGCAAGGGCCGCGACCCCCAGGACGCCGGCACCCTGGTCCTGCCCGGCAGCTCCGTGCGCGGCGCCCTGCGCAGCCGGGCCAGCCGGATCGCACGCACCGTCCTGCTGGCCGGTCAGCAGCTCCCGGGGCAGGCGGACTGGTCCACCACCGGCGTCCACGACCAGCTGGCCGAGGACCCGCCGCTGGTGCACGCCCTCTTTGGCAGCACCGAGCGCCGCGGCGCGCTGCGCGTCCTGGACACCCTCGCCCTGGGGCGGACGCAGACGCTCAAGCGCACCCACAACGCCGGGGACAGGTGGACCGGGGGCGTGGTCGACGGCGGCCTGTACGCCGAGCAGGTGCCCGCCCCCACCACGCGGTGGGACAGCATCACCCTGGTGGTGGACCTGGCGCACCTGGGGGGCCCGGGCCGGCGTCGGGCCGCGCTGTGCCTGCTGGGGCTGGTCCTGGCCGAGCTGGCCACCGGCTCCCTGCCCCTGGGCAGCCGGGGCACGCGCGGACTGGGGGAGGTCAGCGTCAGGGCCCTGAGCCTGACCGGTGACACCAGCCTGCTGGGCGGGCCCTGGGAGATCCGGGCGGGGGCCGACGGCGGCACCGGCGTCGCCCGCGACCTCCTGGCCCGCCTGCGCACCCTGAACGACGACGTCGGCGGGGCGGGCTGGACGGACTACCTCGTGGACGCGCCGCGCACGGCACAGGACGGTGAGTGAGATGACGCAGGAGCAGGACGCCGGGCACACTGGCCTGTTCGTCCAGGACATTAGACAGGCCCGGGACCTGGCCCAGGAGCTGGGCAGGTCCGGGGACCTGCCCGCCCTGGAGGAGGGCGCCTGGGGCGTGGAGGTGGACGAGGCCGCCACCCTGGACCACGTGCTGGGACGCCTGGGGACCGGGGAGTGGACGGGACTGGCGTTCACCACCCGGGGCACCCACGTCCTGAGGACCGTGGCGCCGGACGGCCTGAGGGACACCGCCGGCGCCGTGGTGGAGCGGGACACCGTCTACGAGCTGCGGCTCTGGCAGCCCGACGGCGGGCCGGAGCCGGGGGTGGCGGCCCACGAGCTGCGCTGGCTCAACGGGTCAGGGTGCGCCGAGATCCGGGTGTACACCTCCCCCAGGGCCGACGGCGCCCCTGCCGGGGCGGGTACCGGCGCGAGGGAGGCGGCGCCCCCCGGCCTGCCCCTGGAGAGCTGCTGGTACCGCCGGAACCGCTACCTGGAGCACCGCAGCGCCTCCCGCTCCGGCGCGGCTGGCCGTATGACGGCTCTCGAGGTCTTCACCAGGGAGCCGGTCTACGGGAACACGGTCTTTACCGACGAGATCCTGACAGGAAGGTGGACGTGAGATGGGTGAGTTCCACTCCGCCGTCAACCGGATCCCGGTCCTGCGGCGGGCAGCGGCACAGTGCGCTGACCGCGGCAGGCTCCCCACCGCCCTCTTTACCGACCACGAGGCGGCTGGGCACGACCACCTCCACCCCCGCAGGTGGTCGGGGACCATCGACCTGCGTATGACGCTCATGACCCCGCTCGTCCTGGGTGAGCAGGATGCGTCACCCAACGGCAGGCAGGCGGGCACCGTCCACCTCCCCCGGGACACCAGCGGGGGCGTCGTAGTCCCGCCGACCATGGTCAAGGGCATGCTGTCGCGCGCCTACGAGGCCCTGACCGTCTCACGGTTCCGTGCCCTCCAGCCGCGTGCTGACCGACTCACCTACCGCTCCGACGCCGCCGACTCACTGCGGCTCGTGCCCCTGCGGGTGACCAGGGTCAACGAGGACGGCAGCCTGGAGGCCGAGCTGCTGGCCGGGTCGTCCACACAGACCGTCAGACACGACGGCAAGAGGATCCCGGTCATGCGGGCGGCGGCCATGCAGACCGGCTACAAGGGCAGCGCGACCCTGGTCCTGGATGGCAGGGGGCGCAAGCTCACGGCCATGACCCACCACGGCAAGCAGCTGCGCTGCCACCTGGCCCTGTACGTGCACGGCAGCGGCAAGTACGCCTTCTGGCACGTGACCCACCTGGGGGTCGGGGAGGCGGAGCCGGAGGAGGCCTTTACCGTCGGCGGGGAGTCCGCGATCCCCAAGTACGTGAACGAGTACGACGTGACCGGGTACGTCTACCGGACCGCGAGCGACCAGGACGCGGAGCAGCCCTGGCTGCTGTACGAGAAGAAACGCTACGAACGAGTGTTCTTCACCACCGAGAAGGAGCCGCTGACCGTCACCATTACCCCCGAGGTGGCCAGAGGCTACACCATTGTGGCCAACAGCTACCGTGAGCAGCGCGAGGAGGAGAAACGCCGGCAGGTCAAGGCGGGCCGGACCCAGAGGGCCAACCGGGTGACCGAGAAGGCCCTCGCCGGCAAGGAGGCGGGGCACCCGGGGCTCGCCGAGGGCGACCTCGCCTACGCGCTGCTGGGAGAGGAGAGCTACCGGGAGGACAACACCCTTATCAGGGGCAGGGCGCACAAGGTGGTCCAGCTCGTCCCCACCATGATCGGACGACGCGCCTACGAATCCTCCCCCCAGGACCTGGGACGCGCCCAGGGGGTCCTCCCCCTGGCCTCCCGCTGTGAGGCCAGCGCGGCGGACCGGCTCTTTGGCTACGTCGTCCAGGACGCCCCGGAGGGGGCCGTCGGAGGCGACGTGGCCGCCAGGGGGCGGGTCGCCGTCGGGGTCGTGGACACGAGTCAGGCCCAGGTCACGCGCGGCAGGGATGAGCTCCTGGCACCCCTCCTCAGCCCCAAGCCCGCCTCGGCACGGCGGTTCCTGACCGACTCCGAGACCGGCCGGACACCGGTCGACGGCGGTCGTCCCCTGCCGCGCCCCGGGCTCTTTACCCCGGGCCAGTACCTGGGCCTGGCCGCCTATCCGGTCCACCGGGGCGTCCTGGGGAGGAAGGGGCTGCCGCAGGAGGCCACGAGCGTGCCGCCCCAGGAGGGGCTGGACGTCCCCGCGGACACGGTGCGCCTGCGCGTGCGCGACTGGCTGGAGACGGGCAGCGTCCTGACCTGCCGGCTGCGGGTGGACGACGTCGAGCCCGAGGAGCTCGCGGCGCTCCTGTGGCTGCTGGACCCCAGGAACCTCGTCCCGGCCTCCGAGCGCACCGGGCAGGCCGTGGGCTTTATGCGCATGGGCCTGGGCAAGCCGCTGGGGCTGGGGGTGATTAAGGTGGAGGTCCCCGAGGGCGGCGTGCGCGTCCACACCGGGCAGGCCCTGGCGGACGGCTACCGCAGCCTGGAGGGGTGCCTGGGGGTGGTGCCCACGGCCCCGCCCCCCACCCTGCCCGACGGCGTCCTGGACGTCCTGGACCGGCGCCCCTGGGTAGCGGCTATGCAGCGTGCGGCCTACGGCTACACCGACGGGGTCCCCGTACGTTACATGAGCCTGAAGGAGAACCGGGCCAACAACCAGACCGAGAGGGGTAGGCCCAGGGAAGGACGCGGGCAGTCCCCTACGCCACTGGCGGACCCCCCGAGGCCGCTCAGTATTGAGATCCCGGCCCGGCGGCAGGGCAGGCAGGTCCCGGGCCCGCCGCAGCGGCGCGGAGGCTACGGGGGCCGTGGGGGCCGTCGATGGTGAGCTACAGACTGGTCAACCTCAACCCGCACGAGGTGGTGCTCATAGGCGACGGGCAGCAGCTGGTCCTGCCGCCGTCGGGCACGGTCCCCCGCCTGGTGCTGGGCGGTGGCACCACGGTTGCCGTGGGCACCCTCGGTGCCGGGGACGGTGCCGAGGGCGGTGAGGCCGTAGCTGAGGGCCCCGGAAAGGGCACCGGGGACGAGGCTGAGGGCGCTGCCGACGGGGCGGGTGGTACCGGGCGTGCCGTGGCCGAGGGCGGCATCCAGCGCGCAGCCGGGGCGGCTGACGCGGGCGGGGCGGCCAGCGTGGCTGACGTAGCTGGCGCAGCCGGTACCGGGGAGGAGACGCCGGTGACGCTGTCCCTCACCTACGGGGAGGGCCTGGTAGGGCTCGACCCGCCCCTGCCCGACCCGCAACCAGGGGTGTTGTACGTCACCAGTAGGGTCGTCGCTGAGCACTGCCCGCAGCGGGACGACCTGGCCTGGCCCCACGAGCTCGTCCGCGATACGGCCGGGCGCCCCGTCGGCGCTCGCGGCCTGGCTACGGTGGGACCCCCTCCCGGCCAGAGCGGGAGGAAGAGCTTGCCATGACCATGCTCATTCACGTTGTCGGCCGCTCGGACCTTGGCGTCGGCACTGGCAGGAACGCCGGTGAGCTGGACCTGTACGCCCTGCGCAGGGCAGAGAAGCTGAGGGCCCTGGTGGGGCGGCTCCGGTCGTCCCGCGAGCCGGCCGGTGACGGCCCGGGCCCCCGGTGCCCGGACGGTAGGGGTGCCGTCGGCGACGCGGTCATGAGCCCAAGCCCCCGGCGTCCGGACGGTAGGCCAGCCCCTGGGACGGAGCCCCCCACCGAGCAGACCCTTCCTGAGGAGGCTGTCCGGCGCGTGGTGCAGGCGCTCCTTGACGGCGTCCACCCCGACGCCAAGACCGCGGAGCAGGCCGACCGGGTCGAGATCGTCCGCCCTCACGAGGGGACGCCGCTGTACAAGTACCTTAAGGCGCTCGTCCAGTGCGGGCGCGCGGACATTGACCTGCTGCTCGTGGCCACCCGTGAGGGACGCGGGGCCACTAAGCCGTACCTGAGGGCCGTGCACGAGTGCCTCAGTGAGCCCGGGGTGCGTGCCGGGCTGCGCGACCGCACCGGCGCCACGCTCCGGCTCCGGGAGCCGGTCCTGGTAGCGGACCTGGGGGAGCTGGAGGACCTCATGAGCCAGGTCGACCACCGCCTGACCGACTACTGCGGCCACGTGGCGCTCGCCTTCGGCTCGGGCGCGACCGCCTTCTCACTGTCCCTCGCGGGGACCGTGGCCGCCGCCCAGGCCGACGAGTGGTCCCTGATCCTGGCCGGTGAGAGCGGGCCCGCCCGTATTGAGGACATGTCCGTCACCGGGGTGACGGCACACCACCCGGAGCGGGGCTGGTTCCTGGGCCTGGGGCTGCCCACCTGCCTGGAGGACCGCGACAACGACGACGTCGTCAAGGCCGCCGTCCAGGTAGCGCGCCGGGCGGCAGGGGATAGAGGCCACCCGACGTCGCACGACCTCGGTGAGCTCCTGCTGTGCGACCTCGCCCGGGGGGACCAGGCAGCGGGGATGGCGGCCAGGGCCTGGCTGGTGGCCGAGTACCGCAGTCGCAGGAAGCAGTACATGAGGGACTCCGGGGAGGCCCCCGAGCAGGTTACCGACCAGGTGAGGCAGGGAAACCGAGACCGCCCGCTCGGCTACGTCCTGGGGGACCTGGAGAAGGAACGGAGCCGGGGCAGGGTGCTCCTGCCGCACGACGAGTGGCTGCGCACCAAGGGTTGGCTCAATGATATTGGCAAGCACGCCACCCACGAGCTTGGTGTCATTGGGGCGGGAACCGGTTCCAGGACCAGCCCGGGCACCGAAGGCGACCAGGAAGACCTTAAGGATCAGGCGGAGGCCGGGGTGGATGCCGGGACCAGCCCGGACAATAAGACCGGCCCGGACAATGGGACAGACCCGGGCGCCGGGCCCCGGTCCGGGGGCTACCCTGGGGCGGCCGTGAGCCCGGTGGACCGCGTGGCCGACCTGCTGAGCAGCTGCGGGATCGAGCGGCCCGACTGGCTGTCGTGGCCGGGCGGGGACATTGCCATGGTCTGCGCGCAGTCCCGCCCCCAGAGCGACCGCGGTACCGGGTGGACCCGCCCCTCCCCGGCGGAGCAGATTCTCCACGGCCTGCCTCACGCAGAGGATCTGGCCCAGGTGCGCCAGGCGACGGGTAGCGGCGGGCCGTTCACGCTCCACCTCATGCTCCTGGCCTCCCAGGACATGGAGGACTACGCCCAGAAGGAGAGGCAGAAGATCAGGTGCCTGACCGCCAGGCCAGAGGGCCACCCGGCGGGTGAGGGTTCCGGGCCCGACGGCCTGGCCGGGAGGGGCCCGGGTACGTGGCCCTCCGGCCAGGACCAGGGCTCTTCGACGGCACCGGCAGCGTCGACCTGGTGTAGGTGGTCCTCTAGCCAGGACCAGGGGCTGGCTGCCCACTGGGAGCCCGCTGACGTGCGGGTGACCCCTTACGGGACGGCTTTTAGTCGGTATAAGGACGGCAGACGCCAGATGGCGGCCTTTAACGGCCTGCGTGAGGGTGTCAAGGACTGGCTCGACTCCCTGGACCCCCGGCCGCGGGCGGTGGTCGTCTACGCGGCGGGGGAGAAGCAGGCCCTGCTCGCGGCACTGCGGGTCGCCCAGGAGTACGGGGCTGGGCACGGGGTGCCGGTCTTCCTGGTCTCGGGCACCACGCGCCCGCCTGCCAGCTCGCAGTCCTCCCAGGGGCGTGAGCACCTGACGACCCACCAGTTCGGGCTCGATAAGGACGCGCGCCAGGTCCTGATCGAGGCTGCGCATTTCTGCCTGCGGCGTCTGGACCTGCTCACCGCCGCGCGCCTCCTGCGCCTGGGATCCCCCGAGGCGGCCTCGCTGGCCGACCAGGCCCAGGACCTGGCCCGTGGGCTCGCGGAGCCAGCGGGTGCTGACGACATTGACGTCTACGCCCCCCGGCTGCTCTCGGTCATGTGCGGTGTGGCCCGGATGTGGCCTTCTGTCACCAAGCCCGATGCCCGGGCACGCCTTATGACCATAGTCGGCGAGCTTATTGCCGACCCCCCGAGACGCCACGCTTGTGTCCTCCAGAAGTCCAACGTGGACAACCTGGAATCCTGGAAGAGAGCAAAGGCGGCGGACCTTCTCCGTGTAGTGGTGCGCGTGCGTGATAACACCACGGTCACCCACGGGCCGGGCGATAAGGATCCGTTCGCCGTCGCCTGCGCTATTACCTTCGCAGGCTGGGGCCGTGAGAACGTCCCGCCCGGGGACACCTTTGAGGGGGTTGACTACCCGGAGCTGCTGGAGCGCGCCGTCGCGGCGGTGCGTGACAAGCACGGCGTCGAGCCTGACGACTGGGCGCAGCGGCTTGCTGACCTCGATGAGAAGATGGGTCAGCTGGTGAGCGCGTCCCCGTCGGGCTGCGCGCCCGCCTCCACGTCCACCACCCCCATGCCGTAGGCGGTGTGCGATCCGGCGCTGGTAAAGCCGGCCAGGGCCATGAGCCGGGAGAGGACCTGCGCTGTCGCCCCGGGGCGTGCGCTAATACGCAGCTCGCCCTCGTAGGCCACGATCCGGTTCGCGGAGAGCCTGCCCCGGCCGTCACCGCGCGGCATGGCCAGGCCCACCTCCACGGGCTCGGTACGGTCCACGGTGGTGAGCGCCTCCGCCAGGGCCTGACGGTCGGGCAGGCGCAGCGGTCCCGTCGGGCTGTAGGCGCACCAGCGGGCGTGCAGGCTCGCCGCCAGGGAGGCTGGTGAGACGCCCGGCACGTGCCTGCCCCGGCTCGAGAACACCGTGGGGGTGAGCAGGCGCACCACCCATGACGTGTCGGTGTTCTGCGCCTCCAGCTCGGCCCAGGTGCGATGCTCCACCACCTGGGCACTGCGCGCCGCCAGGGCCACGGTGCCCCGGCCCCCGTCACCTACCGGCAGCACGCCGCCCCAGGTGAGCCAGCCGTCGAGGGTGTCCACCAGGCGGTCGTCCAGGAACCGCAGCTCGAACCCGTACGTCCTGCCCGACGCCGTCGTCTGCCCCACGCAGTACGGCTTGGGGCCGCCCAGGGCGTGCGGGGGCCGGGGCGCCAGGGCTGGCAGGGACCGGGCCCGCTCGGGGCTGACGCCCTCAGGCAGGTCCAGCACCCGGCCCCAGGCCGCGTGCAGGCGGCGGGGCGTGGCCTCCACGGGGGCGGGGGAGTCGAACTCGATAAAGACGGTGGTGGGCATGACTGACCTTCCTGGCCCGTGAGGGCCGGACCGCTGCCGGGGTGAGGGCCGGACCGCTGCCAGGACACCGTGTCACACGACGTGCGTGGTACCTGACATGTGACACAGTAGACCCATGAGCCCTGAGCCTGCCGTGACAGCCTTTATGAATGTCGGTGGCCCCGGTGACGCACGCCTGGTGATCGTTATCGAGGGGCACGCAGACCGGTGCTGGGACGAGGCCTTCCCAGCCGGCCCGGGCCGTCCGTGGCACACGGGGACCGCCACCTTCCGCACCCGGGCCGGGGCCAAGAGCCCCCGTGACGTCAGGCGGCAGGTGCTCCACCGGGAGGTCGCCGAGAGGCTGCTGGACAACGACGTCCGCCACCACGTCGTCCTCGACGCGCAGGAGGCTCCTGAGCTAATGCTGCCTGACGGGTGCGTCCTGGTTCTCGGTGCCCTCGAGGTGCTCCATATCGGTACGCAGTCGGTGCCGGGGACAGCTTTTATGGTGGTGGTCCACGCACGTGCGGCCAGTCTGCCGCAGCGGGCGCTCCACGACCTCTTTCAGAGCAGGTACCGGGAGAACTTCCTTGCCGTGGTCGGGGACCTGCTGGGTGCGCACACCACGCACGACGTCGGTTTCAGGCTCCAGTACAACGCCATGAGCGACCGCACGGTCCCGCTGTTCACCGCGGTCTGGGTCCCCTACCGCGACGCCGTGGCGGCGGTGGAGGGGGCGTCCGCGCGCCTCCCCCTGGGCCAGGAGGTCCTCGCCGGGATGAGGCCGCTGCCGGCGGGGGCGCGGCTGGGTGTGCATGAGTGCGTCGTCGTCGGGTGGCAGATGGCGTGGCTGCCCACGCCGATCTCCACGGAGCTGGGGGAGGAGAAGCTGGCCGAGGTGCGCGGCGCCACCCACCTGCTCTCGCAGAGCTGGTCGGTGACCATGAACGAGAACGTCGTCGCCTACGTACAGCGCCAGGAGGACGCCTGGGGGCCGCGCGGGCGCCTGGCCATGGTCACCACCCACCTGGACATCTACCTCCTGGTGCTGCTGGGCCGGGCGCGGGTCAAGGAGCTCTCCAGCCGTCTGGGGCAGGCCGCCGCCGAGCTGCGCTCCCTGGTGGGCTCGACCTCGGAGGGGGTCGCCAGTGCGCGCCACCGGCCGCATGCCGACGTCGGGGACGCGGACCAGGTGGCACGAGGGCGGGGCGCAGGCCTGGCCCCCGGGGCGCAGGCCGTGCCGACGCTCGACGCGGCTATCGACAAGGCCATTACGTTGGACAGCGAGGCCGTGGTCTTCCTGGCCGGGGAGTGGTGGACCGACGTCACCGACGCGCCCCTGGGCGACCGGCTCCTGCGGTGGATGCAGGCCACCGGCGGGCTGGAGCGCTCCGTCCAGCAGGTCGTGGAGCAGGTCCACCAGCTCCGTGAGAGCGTCCAGAACCTGCTGGGGCGTCAGGAGCAGCGCATTGAGCTCGAGCGCCAGCGCTCCAGCCGGGTGATGGAGAAGGCCCTGGCCGTCCTGGCGTTCGTGGGGGTGCCGCTGAGCGTCGTGCTGGAGCTGTGGGTCAACTGGGACCCGTCCCACGGCCTGGGAGAGCGGGGGTGGCCGGCCTGGCTCCTCCTGGCGGGCATGATCCTGGCCAGTATCGGCGTGGGGCTGGCGCTCACCGTGCTCATTGGGGGCCGGTCATGGTCGGATCACCGGTCCCGCTCGGACCGGGGGTCCCGGTCGGATCGGGGGTCCGCCGGGTCCTGAGCCGCGGGGCCCAAGCCTCGCACCGACCCGAGCCCCGTGCCGACCCGAACTGCGGGGCCCGTTCCTGACGGGAGGCGCGTCAACGCCCTGGAGGGTGGGGCTAGCGCCCGGGCGGCCCGTTTCCGATAGGAGGTGCACACCGCCGTCGTCTGTTACGATACGGTTACGTCTTGATCGTCCCGACGACAGGAGATGACGAGCGTGACCACGCCTGAGACCGCGTCCCAGACCACACGCAGACGTGTGGTCGGCTCCCTCAGCGCCCTCGTCCTCATCCTCATACTGGCCGCCTCCGCCGTCATATCGCCGGTTATGCACCCGGGTCCGGGCGCCTCGGGCGGTCCCCGGCTCGACAGCACCGCGGACCTGCTGTGGGTCAGGGGCCTGTCCGGCACCATCACCACCCTGGGGACTGTGAGCGCCGGTGACGGGGGCGCCATGTCCTACTCGGTCACCGACTCGTTGCCTGCCGGTGACCTGGAGGACATCGCGGTGCCCCTGGCCGACGGGCGGTGGGCGGTGCCCGAGGGCCTGCCCACCGCGCCGCGGACCGTGCCCGACCCGGCCGCCGTCGAGGACACCGTGGCCCGTGCCATGACCTTTGCCGCCGCCGGGGAGGCCCTGCACTGGGACTCCGGGCGCGCGACACCCCTGTCCGACCAGGTCGTCCACGACACCCAGACCCGCCCCTACGCCGTGACCGCCTCCGCGTTCGTCGGCATGGTCCTACGGGGCTGGGACTACGAGCACACCACCTACGTGGCGGGCGGGAACACGCAGGTGGGCCAGGCGGTGGACTTCGGGACGACGTCGGGGACGGAGCTGGGGCAGGCGAGCAGGCTGGCCCGGTGGTTCTACGCCCACGGGGACCTGTGGCTCGACACGGACGGGCAGTACCAGCGCGGGGACGTCCTGTTCTTCTCCAACCAGGAGCACGCCGGGACCCAGCCCGGTGGCGCCCCCTACTTCGGCAACGTCTACCACACCGCCGTCTACCTGGGGGACGGCAGGCTCGTCCACGCCACCGGCCCCACCACGTCCGCCGGGGTCCACGTGGACGCCCTCTCACCCAGCCTGCAGGCGGACCTGACCTTTGTGGCCCGGCCCCACGGCGTCACCGTCTCCACCGGCCTGCCGGACCAGGGCGACGGGCAGCCGGCCCAGGGCGACGGGACCCCGGGCGGGGCCGCCTCCGCGCAGGGCGACGGGCCCCAGGCCGCCCGCACCGCCTCCCCCGACGGGGCGCGGGGCCGGGGCGCCTCCTTAGCGCGGGTCTCCCAGGACGGCCCGACGTCGCAGGGCACGCCCCTGGAGGCCGACCCCGCCGAGGGCACCGTGCCGTCCACGCCGACGGCGACGTCCACCTCCCACGGCACCGACCAGATCCGGGGCGGCGTGTCCCTGGCGGCCATGATCGAGGAGCGCCGCCGTCACCACCGGCTGGTCAGGAACGTGACCGGGACGGGGGTGGCGACCATGGCCGCCTCTGCCAGCGGCCTGATCCTGGCCCGGTACCGACGGCACCCGGGGCAGCAGGACGATAACGACTGAGGGGCTTCAGGCACCCCACGTGGATACCGTCCAGGACGGCTTTCACACACCCCCGAGCGCGTTCATCGCGCACACCGGGCCCGGCCGGGGGCGAGCGGGGCCGGGGCGCCTTGAGGCCACGCCGGGCGCGAACGAGGGGGCAGCGGGGGCGAACGCGGGTCGCCGTATCGGCTACCGTCGGGTCAGCAACGCGTGAAGGGATACCTCGCATGAACCACACTGGTCGGCCTCGTCAGAGCCGCCCCTCCGGCCACCCGGACAAGGGGGGCGCCAAGGGCCAGGGCCCCAAGGGCCGTAAGAAGGGTCTGGCGAGCGGCCCCCTGGGCAACCCGCTGACCTGGGTCCTGCCCTTCGTCCTGCTGGCCGTCCTGGCCTGGAGCCTGCTGAGCGCCATGAGCGGCTACCGCAGCGTGGACACCTCCGACGGCCTGGATATCCTCAAGAACAGCGCCTCCACCGTCAAGTCCGTGACCGTCATCGACGGCACCCAGCGCGTGGAGCTGGATCTCACCGAGCCCTACACCCTCAAGGCCAAGAAGGAGGGGCAGGCCGACCAGGAGATCGGTACCAAGGTCCAGTTCGTCTACACCTCCGCCCAGGCCAAGCAGGTCGATGAGCTCGTCCAGGCCGCCAACCCGTCCGGTGGCTACAACTCGGTGGTGCCCACCTCCAGCTGGTGGGGCTCCACGCTCCAGCTCCTGCTGCCCATGGTCCTGTTCCTGGGCCTCATGTGGTGGCTCCTGGGACGCATGCAGGGCGGCGCCGGGGGAGCCCTGGGCTTCGGCCGCTCCAAGGCCAAGGTGGGGGAGAAGGAGATGCCCGACGTCACCTTCGCGGACGTCGCCGGGGAGGACGAGGCCGTCGAGGAGCTCCAGGAGATCCGTGAGTTCCTCTCCGAGCCGGAGAAGTTCCAGGCCGTGGGCGCCAAGATCCCCAAGGGGGTCCTGCTCTACGGTCCTCCCGGCACCGGTAAGACCCTCCTGGCGCGGGCCGTGGCCGGGGAGGCCAGCGTGCCCTTCTTCTCCATGAGCGGCTCGGAGTTCGTGGAGATGTTCGTGGGCGTGGGGGCCTCGCGCGTGCGCGACCTGTTTGAGCAGGCCAAGGAGAACGCCCCCGCGATTATCTTCGTGGACGAGATCGACGCCGTCGGGCGCCACCGCGGATCCGGTATGGGCGGGGGCCACGACGAGCGCGAGCAGACCCTCAACCAGCTCCTGGTGGAGATGGACGGCTTTGACGCCACCACCAACGTCATCCTCATTGCCGCCACCAACCGCCCCGACGTGCTGGACCAGGCCCTGCTGCGCCCCGGGCGCTTTGACCGGCAGATCTCCGTCGAGGCCCCGGACATGGCCGGGCGCGCCGCCATCCTGCGCGTCCACGCCAAGGGCAAGCCCATGACCCGCGACGTCGACCTGGACCTGGTGGCCAAGCGCACCCCCGGCTTCACCGGCGCGGACCTGGCCAACGTCCTCAACGAGGCGGCCCTGCTCA
>ERZ773099.1161-NODE-1161-length-19925-cov-6.636990_pt1 | contig 19925 bp, 17 predicted proteins | sample MGYA00511120_ERZ773099 | MGnify/ENA primary metagenome ERZ773099 (study PRJEB29015, sample SAMEA2738012) | human oral metagenome | biome: human oral; feature: human-associated habitat; material: dental | place: China | collected 2104 ...
ATTCTGAACTTTTTGAATATGCTATAGATTTAAGATCAATGACTCAAGCAAGAGGGGATTTCTCAATGGAATTTGATAGATATGAAGAAGTTCCTGCTAATATTGCTGAAAAGATTATAGAAGAGTCAAAGATAGAAAAATAGATAATTCTAAGAATCCCACCCTTCAACGATGCTTCGCATCAGGTGGGTTCCAGATAACCTTGTTGGTTCACAATAAATCCCATCCTTAAAAAATTAAGGATGGGGTTTTTTAAAATAAATTTTACATAATTAGGAGTAAGTAAATGCGTAATGAAAGATTGCCTGCAGAAGAGAGAAAATGGCAGATAAGATATAGTGCTAAAGACGTTTTTCTTCGTAAGGGATTTCATAATACAACTATGGAGGATGTCATTGCAAATAGTGGCATGAGTAAGGGTGGAGTTTATAAATATTATAAAAATACTTCTGATATGCTCTATGACTTAATGGAAGATGGTTGTGAATATAGATATAATATAGTAGATAAATTTTTGACAACTAATAAAAATTTGAACAAATATGATGCTGTTGCAGAAATGATTATAGATAAAATTTTAGATGATAATGAACTTTCTAAAGTTTATGCTATATTTCTTCAAGAAAAGCAATACGATGAAAATTTAGAAAAGTTATTCCAAAAGTTGAAGGAAGAAACTTTTATTTATTTGAATAAACTTTTTGAAAAATTTGGTTTTGATTTTAATTATAATGAGTATGATTTTTTAACGGATTTTATGAATAGTCTTATTTTAGGAAGAGATATTCTAAAGGTAAAAAGTAACTTTATAAAGAATAGAGCGATAATAAAAAATGTTATAATAGAATATTTAAAAAATTTGAAAGGGTAGTTTGACTACTCTTTTTTTGTGAAGTTATGGGGGTATTAGAAGATATTAAATTGAAAACAATTTATTACAATTTTGTAATATTATTTTTGGAAGAAATTTTTAATGAAATATTATAATTTTAACTATATCAAAAATTTTACGGAAATTTTTTAAATAAAAGTTTTTTAGTAATAGCAATAGATATTCTTAATTATATAACGTTTTTTATCTATATAAATTGATTTATATATTATTTTAGTTTTTATGCTTTTTTATAAGTCAAAAATTACACGAATATAAATGTCAATTAAAAGTAATATATCAATGATGATAATTGTGAAAAATAATTTTTATATTTTCACCGGATTATTGTATATTATTTTTTTATTATCAACTTTATGATAAAATAATAAAAAAATCAAGGAGGATATATATGAACCAAAAAATGTTAAAAAAATTTCTAGTTGGTTTACTGGCATTTAATATTTTTACTACAACAGCTTTTTCTACACAAGGAAATGATAGTAAAATTACATATGCACAAGAAAAACAAGATTTTACTTTTGTTGTTTCAGACCAAAACGGTCCTATTATGAATAAGGACTTTATTTTTGAGATTCTAAATGAAACGGGTGAAATTACAGAATTACAAAGTATGATGTCTATGCTGAATTTAAAACTTTCAGACGGCAAATATACTATAAGATTAAAAGATGCTGAATATACTATGAAAGATGTAAGTTTCACAGTAACAGATGGGGAAATTCCTAATTATGATAGTATTGTAAACTTAATGCTTACAAAGAAAAAAGTTGAAGAAAAAGCAAAAGAAATTTCTTTTACCATTATGCTAACTACTAAAAACGGGGATAAGAAAGACGTCGTAATGGGCAATTATGAATTTGAAATTTATAATCAAGAAACAGGAAAGTTAGTTACAACAGCAACTTCTGATAAATCAATGTTAAATTTAAAGCTTCCTGATGGAATTTATACATTAAAACTTAAGGAAAATAAAGATTATACAATGAAAGATGTAAGATTGGATGTATATGAAGATGATGGCTCTTACACTATTGATGAAAAAGAATCTATGGAGTTGGATTTAGTTAAAATTACATCTGAACCTGAAAAGCCAGAAGTAAAAGTACCTGTAACTTTAATGTTAACTACTCAAAAAGGGGATAAGAAAGATTTTGTAATGGGTAGTTATGAATTTGAAATTATTGACAAAAAAACAGGAACATTAGTTACGACAGCGACTTCTAATAAGTCAATGTTACAATTAAGTCTTCTTGATGGAATTTATACATTAAAACTTAAGAAAAATAATGACTTTACAATGACAGATGTACAATTGGATGTATATGAAAATGATTTAGCATATACAATTAATGGTAAAGAAACTGTTGAATTAGATTTAGTTAAAATTACTTCTGAACCGGAAAATCCTGTTGTTCCGGAAACTAAAGGCTCAAAAGAAGTTTTAGTAAGAGTATTATTTGACGGCAAACCTAAGGCTGATTTTAAAATTGGTTTAATGGAATTTGACCCGATACCTAATATAATTCAACAAGGTTCAACAAATGAAAAAGGTGAAGTTAAATTCAGTGGTTTTAAGAGCAATACTAAATATCAATTAAGACTTAGAAGTACAGATAAAACAATGACTTTTGAGACTGAAGTTTTTGAATTTACTACAAATGAAAAGGGTATGATTACAAAAATCAATGATAAAGAAGTAAATAGTGTTGAAGATGCTGTAGCTGAATTTAGAGGATCTCATAAAGATTCTGAAAAGTTTGATACTTTTCCTGTAGAATTTTATGCTAAATATAAAGACGGAACACCTGCAAAGGGAGTAGAGTTCTCAATAAATAGACTTTCTCCAAGATTATCTTCATATAGAAAAGCAAAAACCGATGAAAATGGAAAAGTTGTTTTTATGCTTGAAGGAGAAGCTCCAAAAGATGCTTCTTTTGGAAGATTATATAATATTACAATTTCAAAAATGGAAATGTTTAAACATAAATCTGTTCCTTTTGGAATGGACTTTAATGTTGATGACAAAGGAAATATAAAAGTTATAAGTGTTGAAAGAGAAATAGACGACAAGGAAACAGATACTTCAAATCCTGATAAATATAATAAGACATTTACTCTTGAAAAAGTAGATAGAACACAAATTTATAATGATTTTAAAGCTCTTTATGAAAAGGCTGTTGAATATTTGAAGAATACTAAATTTGAAAATAGCAAAGATGCTGATAAAGCAAAAAAAGATTTGGAAAATATAATTGATGCTTCAAAGATAGAATTGGAAGAAACTATTCCGGAATATGCTCTTAAAAAGATTGAAGAATTAAATACTGCAATGGATAATTTGAAAAAATTTGAAATTAAAGATGAAGAGCCAAGCAAACCTGAAGAACCGGGTAATCAAAATAATCCAAATATGCCCGGAGATTCAAATCAACCTGACGAAAAAGTAAATAAGATTGTAAATGTTGAAGAAAAAGTTACTGTTGAAGGCGATGGTTTAAATGCTAAATTAAAGCTGATTGTTAAGAGATTGGATAAAAATACGGTTGATGCTTTAAAAAATAAAAATGCGGATTTGTTTGATATTTTCTTCACTCTTAAAAATAATACTGAAAAAATGCCAAACCAAAATTATAAGGTAACATTGGAAAAACGAAAAGGTGAAAGAGTTAAGGAAGTTTGTTATGTAAATGAAGATGGGAAATTAGAAAGTCTTGATTTTACACAAGATGATAAAAATGTTACATTTACAACTACTCACTTCTCAAAATACTCTATTGTATATGAAAACAAAAAAGAAGTTAAAAAGGAAGTTAAAAAATCACAAAAATTACCTAGAACTTCTATTGCAGGAATAAGTTTAGCTGTTCCGACATTACTTTTCGGAGCAATGATTGCTATAAATAAAAAGAGAAATAAATAGTTAATTTAAAAATCTCAAAGTTAAGGCTTTGGGATTTTTTCATTGACATAAAAATTTTTATCGGTTATAATTTGTTTTAATTGATTTGAAATTTTATATAAGAGAGAGATTTATGAGAGATATTGAAGTTAATATAAATGATTCTGGGCAAAGAATTGACAGATTTTTAAAAAAATATTTGAATAATGCAAGTACTTCTATGATTCAAAAATTTTTGAGAACAAAAAAGATAAAAGTTAATAGAAAAAAGGTTGATTCAAGTTATATTTTAGCCTTAAATGATGTAATAAATATTTTTATTTATGAAGAAGAATTAGAAAAACTGATTGTTTCAAAGTCAAAGAAATATTCATATTCTAAAAAACTTGATATTGTTTATGAAGATGAAAATATTATTGTTATGAATAAACCTAAAAATTTATTGTCACATGCATCTTCTAAAGAAGATTATGGAAATAATTTGGTGGATTTTATGATTGGATATTTACTTGAAAAGGGAGATTATAATCCAAGAGCTGAAAAGACTTTTGTTCCTGCGATAATTAACAGATTGGATAGAAACACTTCAGGACTTGTTATAGGATCTAAAAATTCAAAGGCTCTTAGACAGTTAAATAAATTAAAAGAAAATTCAATAGAAAAATATTATAAGACTATTGTAAGTGGAAAAGTTAAGAAAAATTTTATAATTAATGAAAAGCTTGAAAAAGACGAAGAAAAAAATAAATCTACTATTTCTAAAAACGGTAAAGACTCAATAACAGAAGTTTATGTCGAAAAAAATAATGATGATTTTAGCCTACTAAAAATAAAACTTATAACTGGAAGAACACATCAGATTAGAAGTCATTTAAGCAGTAAGGGTTTTTATATTATTGGCGATATTAAATATGGAAATGTAGAAGTTAATAAGTTTTTTAGAGATAATTTTGATTTAAGAAGCCAATTTTTACATGCTGAAACAATAATTTTTAGAAATATTGATGGGGATTTAAGTTATCTTAATGATAAAGAATTTTTTGCTCCTATGGATGAAATTTATAAAAATATAATCAGAAAAATATTTTGATAAAAAGTTAAATAACTTTTTTAGTGGGTATATTTTTCCTATCAGAACGTTAGGAGAGATGATTATGAAAATTATAATTGATGAAAAAGCAAAGAATTTTTTAAACAAAAAAAGCAACAGTGTTATCACTGTTGATGTTAAAGGTTGTAGTTCCTGAAGTGGAATTGTTTTAAAACCAATGGCTTCATTAGGTAAACCTTTAAATGTAGATAAGTACACATTAGAAAATATAGATGGAATTGATGTGTATCTTATGAACGGTATAAAAGCAGTCAATGATACTGTTACTGTTTCAACTATAAGTTTTCTTTTTATGGAAAATTTAGTAGTTAATGGAATAATTGTTTAAAAAGACTGTTAATTCAGTCTTTTTTGTTTGGAGGGATTTTTATTAAAGTTGTTATAAATAATAATGCAAAAAAACTTTTAAAAGAAAATCAAAGAGATATAATGGTTGAACTAAAAGGTTGGAGTAACTGAAATTGTTCAACTGAATTAAAACCGTCGGTTTCGATTGGTATACCAAAAAATACAAATGCTTTTGACTTTTTTGAGGTTGATGAATATAATGTATATGTAAGTAGAAAGATTTCTGAAGATGCATTTGTTGAAATATCTTCAGCAAATTTTTATGGTTTAGAATATTTAATAGCGATTATAAAATAATTATTATGTATGACCAATTTTAGAGATAAGGGTGATAATATGGCTAAAGATTTTAAATTGATTAAACCTACAATGGAATATGAAAAAGAAATACAAAATTTTAGAGAAGAATTTATAATAAATGGTGGAGATATGGACGGCTGTCTATCTTTAAGAAGAATGGAAAATATTTCTGACTGGATAAAACAGGTTGAAGATTTTTCCTCAGAAGATACCTGTCCAAAAGAATATGTTCCACAAACTCAGTTCATCTTTATCAGAGAAGAAGATAATAAAATAATAGGTGTTATTCAAATAAGACATTATCTAAACGAATTTTTTGAAAAATATGGTGGGCATATAGGATATTCTGTATGTCATTCTGAAAGAAGAAAAGGTTATGCGACTTTGATGTTAAAAGAGATTTTGCCTATATGTAAAGAAATGGGATTTAAAAAAATATTGGTAACATGCTTAAAAGGGAACGAAGCAAGCAAAAGAGTAATAATAAACAATGGAGGAATTTATGAATCCACTGTTTATGAGCCAAAAGATAAAGTTTATTTAGAGAGATATTGGATAGATTTGTCTGAAAAATAATCAGCATTTTTAGGAGTTAATAAATATGACAGATAAAATTAAAGATTATTGGGGAAATTTTTGTAAGGAAAAGAATATTTCTATGGATGCAAAATATGAGGCATGGAGTTTCGGTAATACTAAAGAAATGGCAGATGAGTTAGCAGATTTGGTCAATAAGGGAATCAAAACTGCTACAACTTCTGCATATGAGCTTTATGAAAATGATGAAGAAATTCCAAAAGTGGGTGAATACAATATTATTTTAAATGGTTCAGGAGAGCCAAAATGTATTACAATAACAAAAGAGGTATATATTTTAGCATATAATTTAATTAAGTCTGATTATGCTTTTCTTGAAGGTGAGGGCGATAGGAGTTATGAGTATTGGAAAAAAGTTCATGATGAATATTTTAAGGAAGAATTTAGAGAGTGTAATAAAGAGTTTTATGAAGAAGCTCCTATGGTATGTGAAGTATTTGAAAAAGTGTATTAAATAGTAAATTGTAAAATTTTCTTTTATGAATATATTTTTTATGAAAAATATAATTAAATTAGTTTTGCTTCAATAATAAATTAATGTAAATTTAATTAAATGATAAATTTTCTACTTGCAAAAAATTGCAAAATATGATAACATTATTAAATAAGTAGCAGTAGAATTAATAAAAGGAGGAAATTTTATGTGCGGTATTGTTGGATATATTGGCAATTCAAATGCTATTGATAAGATTTTAAACGGACTTGAAACTTTAGAATATAGAGGATATGATTCATCAGGAATTGCATTTTTAGATGATAATAAGATAGATGTAGTTAAAACTGTTGGTAGAATTAGTAATTTAAGAGAAAAATTAGAAAATGAATATAAAAATAAAATTTCAAATATTGGTGTAGGACATACAAGATGGGCTACACATGGAGTTCCATCAGATGAAAATTCACATCCACATTTGAGTATGAATTCTAAATTTGCAGTTGTTCATAATGGAATAATTGAAAATTATTTACTTTTAAAAGAAGAACTTTTGAAAAAGAAATTTGATTTTAAATCTGAAACTGATACTGAAGTTATTCCACAATTATTGGAAGATTTAGATGATGGAGATTTCTTAAGTACTGTTTTTAAGATGAAAGAGAAAGTTAAGGGAAGTTATGCATTTGGCATTTTGAAAGAAGATACAAAAGAACTTATTGGAACTAGAAAAGAAATTCCATTAGTTGTAGGTATTGGAAAAGATGGGTTTTATATAGCTTCTGATGTTATTGCTATTTTAAATTACACAAGAGATGTTATCTATCTTGAAAACAGAGATTTAATTCATTTTAAAGATGGAAAATATACTATATACGATGCAAAAAATAATGTTGTAAATAGAGAAATTACACATATTGATTGGTCTGTGGAAGCTGCTACAAAAGACGGATATGATCATTTTATGCTAAAAGAAATTTACGAGCAACCAAAAGTAATTGAAGCTACTTTCCGTAGAAGATTAAATGACAAAGATGAGTTAATTTTGGATGGAATGGATGGTTTATTAGATGGAAATTTAAGTAAATTTAACAAATGCTATATTGTTGCTTGTGGAACAGCTTATCATGCAGGACTTGTAAGTAGAGAAATTTTGGAAAAGGCTTTAAGATTTCCGGTAATTGTGGATGTTGCTTCTGAATTTAGATATTCAGACAGAATGATTGATGATAAGACTTTAGTTATAATAATCAGTCAATCTGGAGAAACTGCAGATACTTTGGCAGCTCTTAGAGAGTCAAAAGCCAAAGGAGCAACTATTTTGAGTGTTACAAATGTTGTAGGTTCATCAATTGCAAGAGAATCTGACAATGTATTCTATACTTGGGCAGGTCCGGAAATTGCCGTTGCCAGTACAAAGGGATATACAACACAAGTTACAGCTCTATATATGATTGCTTTAAAATTTGGTGAAATTTTAGGAAATATTTCTTCAGATGAATATAAGAATATAATTGCTCATCTAAAGGAATTGCCAAATAAGATAGAATTATTATTAAAAGATACAGAAATTTACAAAAAAATTGCATTGGAATTAATGGATAAGACTACTTGTTTTTATTTAGGAAGAGGTCTTGACTACTATACTGCTATGGAAAGTGCATTGAAATTAAAAGAAATATCATATATTTATACTGAAAGCTTTGCGGCGGGAGAATTAAAACATGGAACTATTGCATTAATTGAAGATGGTACACCTGTTTTTGTAATTGCAACTCAAGAGAGATTATATGAAAAAGTTATTTCAAATGTAAAAGAAGTAAAGGCTAGAGGAGCTAAAGTTTTTGAAATATCTCAGTTAGATAACAATTTTGGTGTTTCAGATGAAAGAATATTAATTCCAGGTACTATAGAAATTTTAATGCCTATTATTTCTGTTGTTGCTAGTCAACTTATTGCTTACTATGCATCATTGGCAAAGGGAAACGATGTTGATAAGCCAAGAAATTTAGCAAAATCTGTTACGGTTGAATAGAATTAAAGGGACTGGGAAGTCCCTTTTTTATATAAAGGAGAAAATTATGTATAAATTAATAGCTCTTGATATGGATGGAACTACTTTTAACGAAAATCATGAAATATCTGATGAAGTTAAAGATAGTTTATTTTATGCTATGAGTAAGGGTGTAAAAATTGCATTTATTTCAGGTAGAGAGGAGTTTACAGTTAAAGAGATTTTAAAGAGTTTAAAGCTAGATACTTATTATGGAGCTTTAAATGGAAGTTTAGTTTCTACAACTTATAGTGAAACTCCAAAATTTGTAAAGAGTTTAGAAAAGAAGTACCTTTTTGATATTTTAGAAATAATTGAAAATAATGGTTTTTCACCTATTGTTTTTTTAAAGGATTTTATTTTTACTAAAGATTCTAATGATGAATATGTTGAAATTATTTCAAAATTTATAAATCCTAAAATAGCCAGAGTTAGAGATGTAAAACAATATATTAAAGATAATAAATTGGAAGAAAAAGTTTTGAAAATAGGAATTTGTCAAGAATATGATGTATTAAAAGAATTGAACGATAAATTTACTGATACAATAAAGAATGAATACACTATTTCTTTTTCTCTTCCTTTTTTTCTTGAGTTAATGGCAAAAGATACGGATAAAGGCTCTTGCTTAAAAGAAATATGCAGACTTAATGATATTGATATATCAGAGACTATTGCAATGGGCGATGGAGAAAATGATATACCTATGCTAAATATTTGTGGACTTTCTGTTGCAATGGGAAATGCAATGGAAAATGTTAAGAAGAATGTGGATTATATAACTGATACTAATAAAAATGACGGGGTTGCAAAAGCCATAAGAAAATTTGTTTAGAGGAAATTATGGAAAAGAATTTTGTTGAAAAAATTGAAAATGTAGAAAGTTTTGTAAATGAAGTTATTTTAAATGCAATTAAAAATAATGCTTCAGATATACATTTTGAACATAGAGAAGATAATTTTTATATAAGATATAGAATAGACGGAGAACTCATTGATGTCTATCAAATAAATAGTTTTAATGCTCCTATCATCATTTCTCGTATAAAAATTATTTCAAAAATGGATATTACAATTAAGAGGATGCCACAAGATGGAAGATTGGATTTTGATTATAATGGAAATTTGGTTGACATTAGAGTTGCATCAGTTCCTGTAATTTTGGGTGAAAAAATTGTAATGAGAATTTTAAATGCGGGAAATTTTAAAATTGACATAGAAAATCTGGGATTATATGATGAAGAGAGACAATTAATTGAGAATATAATAAAAAGTCCAAACGGAGTTCTAATTATAAGTGGTCCTACGGGAAGTGGTAAGTCATCTACATTGTATTCATTTGTAAAAAAATTACAAAATGAAAATATCAACATAATTACTTTGGAAGATCCTGTTGAAGTTAGGATTAGCGGAATAAATCAAATAAATATAAATTCTGCTTTAGGGCTTGATTTTGCAACAGGTCTTAGGGCGATGTTAAGACAGGATTTTGAAGTTGGATTAGTTGGAGAAATGAGAGATAGAGAAACTGCAAATATCGCTCTAAGGGCAGGAATAACGGGACATCTTATCTTTACAACTTTGCATACTTCAGATACAATTTCATCAATAATCAGACTTTTAAATTTAGGAATTGAAAATTATGTTATTTCATCGGGTGTAATAGCAATTCTGTCTCAAAGACTTGTTAGAAAACTTTGCCCAAAATGTAAAATTAAAAGAGATTTAACAAATTTTGAAAAAGAGATTTTTAAGAAAAATAATCTTGAATTACCTAATTATATTTATGAAAAATGCGGTTGTGAAGATTGTAATAGAGGATATATTGGTAGAACTTTAATTTTGGAATCATTAATTTTAGATGATGAAATAAAAGAAATAATAAATGGAAATTGCAATAGTGTAAGACTTTATGAATATTTTAAGAAAAACGGAAATGAAAGTTTATACAAAAACGGACTTAGAAAAATAGCAGACGGAATAACGAGTTTTGAAGAAGTAAATAAAATTTTATTTTCGTTAGGAGAATTTTAAAATGAGCTTTAAAGAAAAAGTTTTTAATATTTTAAATATGGAAATAGGAAATAAACACAATTTATTGGATTTAAGCATTTCTTTAAAAGAGGCGGGACTTCTCTTAAAATCAAATATTAATACTGCAGAAACGATAAACTTACTTTCAAAAACTTCTCCTAATAAGAATTTAAAGAGAATTTTTTCAGAAGTTTATGAAAATTTATTGCGTGGTAATGATTTGTATAATTCTTTTTTAAAGGTCAATAAATTTGATAATTTGTTTTTATCTTTAATAAAATCGGGAGAAAGCTCTGAAAGACTTTCAGAAGTTTTTTTATATCTTTCATCCTATTATGAAAAAAAGTATAAACTAAAACAAAAACTTATAAATATATTAACTTATCCGATTATTTTGTTGTCGGTTACAGTTGTAGTTTTAATTTTTCTTTTGAATAATGTAATACCTGTATTTTTAGATATTTTTAACGACAGCAATATTGAATTACCGGCTATTACAAAACTTTTAATTAAAAGTATGGATTTTATTAAATATAATTATTTATTTGTAATTTTAGGAATTTTGGTTTTTATTGTATTTTTAAAACTAATTTTTAAAAAATATAAAGTTAGAAAATTTTTTGGAAAATTGCTTTTTAAAATTCCATATATAAAGTCACATTATCAAAACTATATCACTTCCATAATTGCAAAGAATTTTACTATTTTATTAAATGGAAATATAAATATAGTTGACAGTTTGGAGATAATAAAAAATTCTACCGGAAATGTCTTTATAAAAGAACATTTAGAAAATGCTATTCTGGAAATAAAAAGTGGTAAATTAATCTCAAAGTCTTTAGAGGACGATTTGATTTTTAATCCGGCATTTATAAATATGCTTGCAATAGGAGAAAGTAGTGAAAATTTAGTTGAAATACTGGAAAGTGCAACGGAATATTATGACTCAAAGATAAATTATTCAGTTGATAAAATTTTACAATATTTACAACCAGTAATAATTATTTTAATTTCTCTATTTGTTGCATTTATAGTATTTGCAATAGCAATACCGATTTTTGATTTATCTAATGGAATAAGTATAGAATAGCAATATATGAAAAAGCAAGTTGGCTTAGCCAACTTGCTTTTCTATTTTATTATTTTTTTACTCCTGTAACATTAAATGTACCGTCATCATTTTTATAGCCTGAGATTTTAAATTTATCATTTTCTTTTGCAAAAATTAAATCATTTGAAATGGAAACTCCAGCAATATAAATTAAATTATCTTCTTTTGTAGTAAAGTAGAAGAATGTATTTCCCTCTATATTAACCGCTTTAATTTCTTTTATAGTTCTCTCTACAGATGAATTGTTTTCTGCATCGGGATCAATTAAATCTGCATTTAATTTATTATAATTTTTTACAGTTTCATTAATGTCACTACCTACAGCAACATTTTGATATTTTTGTGCATCTATAAGTGCGAAAAGTTTTGTAAGTTCTGCTCCGTCTTTTAAACTCATAAAATATGTTGGTCGATTATTTAAGTTTATTAGAATAGGGAATGTTGAAGTATATCCCTTCTCTTGAACACTACCTCTTGCACTTTCCATAACTGAAAATTCTTCGGCAGAGGAAACAGGATAAAATTTTGTCTCTTTTGTTCTCATATTTACAAGTACGAAACCGATATTTGATTTATCTGAAAGAACAGAAGTTATTCCTGTATAAAAATAAATATCTTCACCAATTGATAGATAATTATATCCCTTTGTAGGTTTTGTAACACCGGTTTGTTTTATATATCTATTTATAAATCCTTTTTTATAGACACCGTTAAAAGTAAGCTGTTCTTCAATCATTTCTGCAGGATAAACTCTATCAATCCAAGCAGGAACATCTTTTTTATCGTATTCTTTAATTTCTCCGGAATTAGCATCTATAATTAAAACTTTACTTACATCCATACCTCCAACTAAATTTATAGTAGGTTTTAGAACTGATGCGACCCAGAAAGGATTACCTTCATCATCTATCTCAAAATTTATTTCTCCGATTATATAAGTCGGCCTTTTAAGACGAATATGTCTTTTTATATTTCTATTTAATTTATCTGAAAAACTATAAAAAATTGGTTTTTCAAGCTTTACAAGTTTTGTATCTTGACTTGCCATATCTACAGAAATATAATATCCAAGTCCTTTTGATTGATTTACAAACCACTTAACAAGTCCGGAGTAGGTAAGAGGAGTAACTCTAAAAGGCTTGCCTTTTATATTTATTTGAGGATATGTCGGATCAATATCATATTGCGATACTAAATCTCCTCCAATTTCTCCAAGTTTTCTTGAGCCTAATCTTTCGGCGGTTGTCTTGTCAACAACGGGAATTTGATTAAAATTAATAGGTTTAACATCATCTTTAAAAATGCCTTCTTGTTTATCAATAAGGTTTGAATATCTCTTCGCGTTGAAAACTTGAGAAGAAATTAAAAAAGCAAAACCATAAAAAATTAGTGAAGCACCTAAAATTGAAATTAATATCTTTCTAAAAGCCTTACTTGTTTTGTCATTTACATTTTTTGCATTTTCCAAAAAAGAAGAAAAACCAATAAAACTCAAAGTGATTATTCCAAGAAAAAAGTAAAATGAAATATGAGCATAGTTTATAATAGGTAATGAAATATAGAAAAATAGAGCTGAAACTATAAGCATAAATATTAAACTTTGTATAAAAACAGAACCATTTGTTCTAACTTTCTTTTTTTGATTAAATTCAAAAATTTTTTCTCCATATTCATTTCGCTCTGATGATTGTTCAAATTCATTCTTTAGTGAAGATAGAATTCTATTTATAAAAATTTTCATATAAATACCTCCTTTACAAGATTATTTTAACATATTATTATAAAAAAATATACTTAAACGAAATATAATAATATAATTTTTTATTAAGAAAAATAAAACGAAAAAAGAAAATTTTAGTATTTTTATTAAAAAAAAGTAGCTTAAGATGTATAATTTAATTAACGACGATAACGTCTTTATTTTAAAAAACAATTAAAATAGATAATTTTTTAAAACTTGTTATCGATAATAAATATCGATATTAAAAATATTAATTTTATTGTAGACACTAAATTTAATAATCTTTTTTTCTATTTAAGTACTTTAGTTGTTCACATTTCTTTTTTTATATGTTACAATATATGTGAGGAAATTTTGGAGGAAATGTGTTGAGTAGAGAAAAGATATATGTAAAAAACCATTATAGATATGATGCAATATTTGTATTTTCTATTTTGGCAATGTCTGTCGGTTTGCTTTTTGACAGTCCTAGTGAAATTTTAGAAGGTTATATTAATATTTTAAAATCTCCAAGTCATTTACTTACTGATTATATGGCAGTAGGTGGAATAGGAGCAACTTTTTTAAATGCTGGTTTACTTATGTTGTTAGCATCTTTTGTGTTGTGGAGAAGACAACAATTGTTGACAGGACCAATTATAGCTGCACTTTTTACACTTTTCGGTTTCTCTCTTTTTGGAAAAAATTTATTTAATACAATTCCAATAACTTTTGGAGTCTATCTTTATGGTAAAATTGAGGGCTTAAAATTTAATACTCTAACAATGAACAGTTTGTTTGGAACAGCATTAGGACCGGTTGTAAGTTATCTTTGTTTTGGAATAGGGCTACCGTTTTTTAAAGGATTACTTATTTCTTATGCTGTTGGGATTATAATTGGAATGCTTATTCCTGCGTTATCAGCATCATTTTTACGTTTTCATCAAGGTTATAGTTTATATAATATAGGTTTTACTTGTGGAGTTATCGGACTTTTTATTCAAGGAGTTTTTAAATCTTTTAATTTGGAAGTTAAAAATGTAAATGTTGTAAGTAAAGGAAATTTACGGATAGCAATTATAATGTATGTATTTTTTGCAGTAGTATTTGCTCTAGGATTTTACTTAAATGGATATAGTTTTAAAAATTTTGGAAACTTAATAAAAAATAGTGGTAGAGCGCCTTCCGATTTTGGGAATATATACGGTAGAGGTGTTAGTATGATTAATATGTCTGCACTTGGAATTATATACACAACTTATGTTATGATTATGAAACAACCATTAAATGGACCGATATTAGGTGGGATATTTACAATATTCGGATTTGGAATGTTTGGGAAACATATAAAGAATGTATTTCCGATTCTTGTTGGAACAGTTATAGCTTATTTTTTAAATATTTACGATCCACATAGTGTATCAGCAACAGTTACAATTTTATTTGCTACAAATTTAGCTCCTGTTGCAGGAGAATATGGATTTTTTGCCGGTATTTTTGCAGGTTTTTGCCATGTTTCTATTGTTTCCAGTGTTGGACTTCTTCATGGTGGTTTAAATCTTTATAATAATGGATTTTCAGGAGGATTTGTTGCCGCAACATTAGTTCCGGTTTTTGAAGCAATCAAAAATTCAAGATTTTTTTATAAATTAGAGGAGGAATAATTTTGAATATAATTAAAAATGAAGAGCATTACGCTAAATTAATAGTTAGCGGACTTGTTCATTATTATTTTAGTAAAAGAGTTCAAGATTTAAAAATAGATTTTAAAATAGAAAAGAATTCCTTGAGAGTTATAGCTGAAGGAAATGTTAAAATAAAACCGAAAGATTTGGAAGAATTAAATAGAATATCAAATTCTGCCAGACTTCCGGAGTTTGAAAATTATTATGATAATCTAATTGGATTTGGAAGTGACTCTAGCGATATGTCTAATATAGATGCTTTGGGTTCTATGGTTGACGAAGCTATTGTTTCTTACTCAGAAGATGGTCTTTTGACTATATTATTAGTTAGAAATTTCTAGCCTTTAATATTTGGAGAAACGTACATATTAGTTTATTGTTATATGCTCTGGGTATTATAACAATTATGCTAAATAAAACTACTATAAGGAGTAACATATATGAAAATATTAGAGGTGAAAAATCTTCATGTTAATGTTGGAGATAAGGAAATTTTAAAAGGTATCAATTTAGATATCTTTGAGGGAAAGGTTCATGTCATTATGGGACCAAATGGAGCAGGAAAATCTACACTTACAAATTCTATTATGGCTCATCCTAATTATGAAGTTACAAAGGGCGACATATTTTTTAAGGGTGAAAACATAAATGAATTAAGAGCAGATGAGAGGGCAAAGCTTGGGATGTTTATGTCTTTTCAAAATCCGGAAGAAGTTCCTGGAGTTACAGTTTCTAATTTTATAAGAGCTTCAAGAATGTCAATAACAGGAGAAAAAGAAAGTGTTATTGAATTTCAAAGAGAACTTGAAGAAAAAATGGAAAGTTTAACTATGGATGCTTCTTATGCTCAAAGATATTTGAATGTCGGCTTTTCCGGTGGAGAAAAGAAAAAAACTGAAATTTTACAAATGGTTATGTTAAATCCTGCACTTGTAATGTTGGATGAAACTGATTCCGGACTTGATATTGATGCAGTTAAGGTTGTTTCTGAAAATGTTGAAAAATTTAAAAGTGAAAATAAATCAATTTTGATTATAACTCATCATAGGGCAATATTATCAAGAATTAAACCGGATTATGTTCATGTTTTATATAATGGTAAAATTGTAAAAACATCAGATGCCTCTTTGATTGATAAAATTCAAAAAGAAGGTTATTCTTGGATTGAACAAGAGGTGTAGTTATGACATCAGAAAGAAAAAAAACGCAAGTAGAAGAAATGGACAGAGGTGTCTATGATATAAAAAACGAAGTAAGGTATTTTTCAAAAACTGAAAAAGGCTTAACTCGTGATATTGTTAAACAAATTTCCAAAGAGAAAAATGAACCGGATTGGATGTTAGAATTAAGACTTAAAGGATTGGAAGTTTTTGAAAAATCTAAAAATCCAAATTGGGGACCCGATTTGTCTCCTGTTGATATAAATGAGATTACAACATATATTCGTCCGGACGCAAAAATGAGTGAAGATTGGAATGAGTTGCCTGAGGATATTAAGGGAACATTTGATGCACTTGGTATTCCGGAAGCGGAATATAAAAGTGCACTTTCAGGAGTTGGAGCTCAGTACGACAGTGAAGTTGTTTATCATAGCTTAACTGAGAAAATGAGGAAACAAGGAGTTATTTATACAGATTTTGAAACTGCCGTAAGAGAATATCCTGATATAATAAAAGAATATTTTATGACTTGTATAAAACCTGAAGATCATAGATATGCTGCGCTACATTATGCAGTTTGGAGTGGTGGCTCTTTTGTTTATGTTCCAAAGGGAGTTAATGTAAGTATTCCACTACAATCATATTTCAGACTTAATGCACCGGGAGCAGGGCAATTTGAACATACTTTAATCATTGTTGAAGAAGGAGCGTATTGCCATTTTATCGAAGGCTGTTCCGCACCGAAATATAATGTTTTAAATGTTCACGCCGGAGCAGTTGAACTTTTCATAAAGAAAAATGCAACTTTAAGATATTCTACAATAGAAAATTGGTCAAGAAATATGTATAACTTAAATACAAAAAGAGCAATTGTTGATGAAAATGGAACTATTGAATGGGTTTCAGGATCTTTCGGTTCAAAGGTAAGTCTATTATATCCAATGAGTGTGTTGAGAGGAGAAGGAGCAAAAAGCGAATTTACCGGAATAACTTTTGCAGGTAAAGATCAATATTTGGATACCGGTGCTAAAGTAATTCATGCAGCTCCAAGAACAAGCTCATCAATAAATTCAAAATCCATATCTAAGGGTAATGGAGTTGCAATTTATAGAGGCCTTGTAGATGTAAAACCTAATTGTCCCGGCTGTAAATCAACTGTAACTTGTGAATCCTTAATGTTGGATCAGGAATCTCAATCAGATACAATTCCTGTTATAAATATTCAAACATCAGATATTGACTTAGGTCATGAAGCAAAAATTGGTAGAATTGACGATGATGTAATTTTCTATCTAATGAGTCGCGGTATTCCTGAAGAAGAGGCAAAAGCTATGATTGTTAGAGGTTTTGCTGAACCGATTGCAAAGGAATTACCTTTGGAATATGCTGTTGAAATGAATGCTTTGATTAATCTAGAACTTGAAGGAACTATTGGTTAGGAGGTGTCTGTATGAGAGGAAATTTTATACCAAGTAATACTTGGAATGCAACAAGAGTTAATAATACAGAAGTACTATTACCTAATTTAAATCCAAAAGAATATTCTTTAGTTAAGGATGAAAATAAAAATCTTAATTTTTCTTATGAAAAATTTTCTTTTTCAAGTGAAATAACTGAAAAATTAAAAGAATTTACAAATTTAAAAATGGATTTTGTTTCAACGAAAGAAAATTCTTTAAATCAAGTTGTTTCATTAGAATTAAATGAAGAAAACAATCAATTAGTTGATATTATAAAAATAAGAGCTGAAGAAAATTCGACTTTAAATTTAACTTTGGATTATTTTTCAGATGAAGCTGTTAAAGGCTTTAGACATTCTATCATAGAAGTTGAAGCTGAAGAAAACAGTGATGTAAAAATTTATATTTCTCAAAGATTTTCCTTAGATGTTTTGAGTATTCAAAGTGTTTACTATAGAGTTAAAGAAAATGCTAATGTTGAATTTGTTCAAGTTGATTTAGGAGGCAGAGAAAATTATGTTTCCTATATAGGAGATCTCGTTGATAACAATTCAAATGTCAACGTAAATTCTATTTATTTTGGCAAAAACGAACAAAAATTAGATTTTAATTATGTGGCAACTCAAAGAGGACGTGCTACAAATTATGATTTGGCGATTAAGGGAGCATTAGCTGATAGAGCTCAAAAGACTTGTAAAGTTACTATTGACTTTAAACGTGGTTCATCAACTTCAAAGGGATCCGAAGAAGAATATGTAACATTACTTTCTGATGATATAAAAAATGTTGCAGTTCCTATTTTACTTTGTACTGAAGATGATGTTGAAGGAATTCATGCAGCGAGTGCAGGGAAAATTAATGAAAATATACTATTTTACATTATGAGTCGTGGTTTTAGTGAATCAGAAGCAAAGAGATTGATTTTAGAATCAAAATTCGCCGAAACTATTGATTTGATAGAAAATGAAGAAATAAGAAAGAGAGTTTATACAACTTTGTCCAAAAAACTTTCGGAGGTATAATATGACTAAAACTGTTATTGAAATTAGAAAAGATTTTCCATTTTTGAATGAAGAAAAAGTTGGGAAAAAAGTTATTTATTTAGATAATGCAGCTACAAGTCAAAAGCCTCAAGCTGTTATTGATACTATAACAAATTATTACTCATATCAAAACGGAAGTCCACATAGAGGTAGTCATTTCCTTAGTATGTCTGCGACTGATATTTATGAGGGAACAAGAAAGAAAGTTAAAAATTTTCTTAATGCAAAGAGAACTACAGAAATAATTTTTACTAAAAATGCAAGTGAGGCACTTAATCTAGTTGCATATTGTTATCTTAATAAATTAAAAAAAGATGATGAAATAATGCTCAGCATTATGGAACATCATAGTAATTTATGTACTTGGCAATTTTTAAAAGAAAAGACAGGTGCTAAACTTAACTATATCTATCTTGATGATAATTTCCAATTGGATATGAAATCTTTTGAAGAAAAAATTTCTAATAAAGTAAAATTAGTTTGTATAACTGCTGCTTCAAATGTAGTAGCTACAATGCCTGACATCAAAAAAATTATTGAAATAGCACATAAAAACGGAGCTAAAGTTTTAGTTGACGCTTCTCAAATAGTTGCACATAAAAAATTAGATGTTCAAGAATTAGATGCAGATTTCTTGGCTTTTTCAGGACATAAAATGTTAAGTGCAATGGGCGTTGGTGTGCTTTATGGAAAGTTTGAGCTTTTAAAAGAAATGGATCCTTTCCTTTATGGAGGAGATATGATTGAATATGTTTATGAGGACCATTCAACATATCTTTTACCGGCAGGTCGTTTTGAAGCGGGAACACAAAATGTTGGAGCTGTTGCTTCACTTGGTTCTGCTATTGACTATCTTGAAGAATTGGGATTTTATTATATAGAAAAATTGGAAAGAGAACTTATGAATTTTGCTTTTGAAGAAATGAAAAAGCTAGATTTCGTAAAGACTTATACTACAGAAGACGAAAATAGATGTCCTGTAATAGCTTTTAATGTAAAAGATGCACATCCTCATGATGTTTCTTCAATACTTGATAGCTTTGGAATTGCAATAAGAAGTGGGCATCATTGTGCAG
>ERZ773099.1165-NODE-1165-length-19892-cov-7.411353_pt1 | contig 19892 bp, 9 predicted proteins | sample MGYA00511120_ERZ773099 | MGnify/ENA primary metagenome ERZ773099 (study PRJEB29015, sample SAMEA2738012) | human oral metagenome | biome: human oral; feature: human-associated habitat; material: dental | place: China | collected 2104 ...
AGGACAACCAGAACACGCAGAACGGCAACAGCATGATGCGTACCGCTGAGGGCGCAGTTTCCAACACGGTTGAGATCCTCAAGACCCTGAAGGAAAAGGCGATCAACGCAGCGAACGACACGAACACGGACGACGACCGCCGCACGATCCAGAAAGAGATCAACCAGATGGTTGACCAGATCGACGACAACGCGCTTGCAACGTACAACGGCAAGTACCTCGTCGATGGCTCGCGCAATGCGAAGGGCGATGCAACCTGCACGACGCTCACGAACAACGCGCTGAGCACGGCTTCGAAGTGGAGCTCGGCTCTGACGGATCTCAAGAGCCGCACGGATGAGAGCCTCAACATTCAGTCGACGGATAACGTCACGGTCTCCTATGTCCGTCAGGGTCGCACCTACACGACGACGTTCTCGGTTGGTACGAATGGTCTCTCCGACATCATCAAGAGCACGGCGTTCAACGGCACGGAGTCTCTCGCGGGCGACAAGCTCGTCGGCGGCACGAAGAACGAGGCTCACATCGGTCTTGACAAGGCGAAGAACAGCGTCTACACGGCGGACAACAAGACGGCTCTCTCGATCTCCGCTGCCGGCACGGGCACGACCTACCAGATCTCCTCGTTCACGATGTCGATCACGGACAACACGGGTGCCCTCCGCAAGACGGCGAACAATGCTCTCGATGCGTTCAACGAGCGCATCCGCGCAGAGAACAAGTCCGAGGACAATGCTCTCGTCCTCCAGACGGGCGTCAAGGCAAACCAGGCGATCAAGGTCAGCATGACCGATATGCGCTCGCTCGCACTCGGCGTGAAGGGCACGGACGGCTCTGTCCTCAGCGTTCAGACGCAGGAGAAGGCAAACGCTGCAATCAACACGCTCGAGACGGCGCTCCAGAAGGCTCTTGATGAGCAGGCGAACATCGGCGCAATCCAGGCTCGCCTGAACTACACGAGCTCCAACCTCACGACGGCGTCCGAGAACGTTCAGAACTCCGAGTCCACGATTCGCGATGCGGATATGGCGAAGGAGATGACGAACTACACGAAGAACAACGTGCTGCTCCAGGCTGCGCAGTCCATGCTCGCGCAGGCGAACCAGAACAGCTCGGCTGTCCTCTCGCTCCTCCAGTAATTCGCTTCGGCAGTTACCTACGGATAATCAGAACCTCTCCCCTTTGGGGAGGGGTTCTTTTCTTTGCTAATTTTACCTATATCGCGTATAATAATTCTTTAGAAGCATTGAAAGGATGTGCCGCATGAGGATCTCCGCCTGCTATATCGTAAAGGATGAGGTGCATGAACTGCGCCGTTCGCTTGCCTCTCTCAGGGAGGCGGTCGATGAGATTGCCGTTGTCTCAACGGCGGGGAATGTGGCTGTGGCGGAGGCAGCGGCAGAGTTTGGGGCACGTCTCTATGAATTCCCATGGCAGGATGATTTTTCTCTGGCACGCAACTACGCACTCGAACAGACTACAGGAGAGATTGTCGTCTTTTTGGATGCGGACGAATTTTTCTTTCATCCCGAGGACGTACGCAGCGCAATTCTGGAGATAATGCAGGAGCATGATGATTCCGATCTCATGATGATTCCGCTGTGGAATTACATGACGGAAAATTCTCTGAGAGATGCGCAGCGTATCATGAGTCCGCGTATTTTCCGCAGAGCGGGGCTGCATTACGAAGGGCTGATCCATGAGCAGCTTGTGCGCGATGATGGGGGAGAGCGAGTCATTGTCTATGGGGATGAGCGGCTTACGATTGGTCATACGGGGTATCTCAAGGAGCGCGGAGAGGAGAAGATCCGACGGAACATTGCCCTACTTGAGCGTGATGCACAGCTGCACGGGCGCACGCCGGCGCACGCATTCTATCTTGCGGACTGCTATTTCGGACTGAAGGACTATGCGCAGACGCTGAGATTGTCAGAGGAAGCGCTGCGCAGCAACGCCGTATTTATTGGCGAGGAGAGCAAGATCTATCACCAGATGATTGAGTCCATGCGTGCCCTCAATTATTCCGATGAGGAGATGCTGCGCCTTGCGGACGAGGCGCTTGCCAAGTATCCCGCGCTGCCGGATTTCTACGCACAGTCCGGCATGATCCTCTGTGGTCTTGCGCGCTACGAGGAGGCGGCAGAGCGTCTGACGGAGGCTCTCGCGCACTACGACGAGGGCTTTTCAGAGGTGCATGACAGCTCGTTCTTCAATGACTCTGTGGCAGCCATCGTGGCGGAGCGCATTGCGCAGATCTATGCACATCTGGGGGCAGCGGTGCAGGCGGATGATTGGCGAATGCGGGCAAAAAAATACAGCGGGGAGACAAGCGTTGTGGAGGAAAAGAGGCTTCATATCTCTGCGTGCTATATTGTACGGGATGATGCACGGCATCTGAGAACGTCGATTGAGAGTCTGCGTGATTCCGTGGATGAGCTGATTGTCGTCGATACGGGATCGCAGGATGATTCGCGCGGCGTTGCCGTATCCTATGGTGCTGCTGTCTATGAGATTCCTTGGGCGGATGATTTTGCCGCTGCGCGCAATGCCGCATTGGAGCGTGCTACAGGGGACTGGGTTGTATTCATCGATGCGGATGAATATTTCTCGGCAGAGACACGCACGGCGTTGCGCGCCGTGATTGCGCAGGTGGATGCAGAGGGACTCGAAGTGCTCCTTGTGCCGTGGCACAATATCGACGAGGCAACGGGAGCAACCCTGCTTGATTCCTATGCACCGCGCATCTTCCGCCGCCGCGCGGGACGACACTATGTGGGGCGCATTCACGAGGAACTGCGCGAGGCGGACGGCTCTGCGCCGCCGTCCCGTCCCGTTGCACCGGAGCTGCTGACTCTTGTCCATACGGGATACTCGGCTGCACTCTCGCAGGAGAAGGGGGAGCGAAATCTTCGCCTCCTGCTTGCGGAGGCACAGAACTCCGACAACCCCGAGCGCTGTTGGCGCTATCTTGCGGAGACCTATGACAATCTCGGCGATGAACGCATGGCGGAGCACTATGCCCTGCGCGACATTGCGCTTGGACGCCGCTCCGTTGTCTATGCCGCGCGTTCCTATCGGATTCTCCTGCGCCTCTATGGCGAGCATCCTGCGCGCAGGGAGGAGCGCCTCGCCGTGGCGGAGCAGGCGGTACGCGATTTCTCCGAGCTGCCCGAGATGCACGCAGAGCTGGCGGAGGCACTTGCAGCATACCACCGATACACGGAGGCGATTGCGGCGGCAGAGGGGGCATTTACGGCGGTGCCGACGGCGATGGTGACGGAGCCGTCCCTCTTTACCGAAGAGATGGGCGCGGCGCTCAGGCGGCGCATGGCGATCTGGGGGCGCATTGCGGCGCGTGCGAAGGAGCTGCGCATTGCTGCGGCGGTCTTTGTGCGCAATGATGCGCGCGATATGGAAACGTGGCTGCAAAATACAGGGGTCTATGCGGACGAGTGCGTTGTTGTCGATACGGGCTCGACGGACGGCACGCGTGCGCTTGCTAAGCAGGCGGGGGCGCGCATTGTCGACTTCGCGTGGCAGGATGATTTTGCCGCCGCGCGCAATGCCGCGATTGCGGCGGTCAATGCGGACTGGGCGGCGGTCTTGGATGCGGATGAATCCTTCTTTGACCCGTCGGAACTGCGCGCCTATCTCGCGGTGGTGGATGTGACGATGCCCCATGTGGACGCCGTGCTCCTTCCGATTGTGCACGTGGACGAGGATGCGGGGGAGCACGAGACGGGACGCGCGCCGCACATCCGCCTCCTGCGCATGGGACGCGGGCTGTTCTACGAGGGGCGCGTGCACGAGGCGCTGCGGAAGGTGGGCGGGGAGCCGATCCTCTATCATGAGAAAAACGCGCTCTCCATCCGTCATGTGGGCTACTCATCGGGGCGCATCCGCGCAAAGCATGCGCGGAATCTCGCCCTGATGGAGCGGCGCATGGAGGAGACGGGGCTACTGCCCGGGGACTGCCGCTACCTCGCCGATACCTACTACGGTCTCGGGGAATATGCGGTGGCCCTCCTCTATGCGCGTGCCGCCTTGGAGGAGAATGTGACTTCCATTGGCGCGCAGAGTCATCTGCATCATCTCCTGCTGGATGCAATGGAAAAGGAGCATTGCCCGCTCGCGGAGCAGATTGCTGCGGCGCGTCAGGCACGTGATGCCTTCCCGCAGCTGCCGGACTTTCACGGGCGGCTTGGGATTCTGCTTGCGGCGGCGGGGGACGCGGCGGCGCTCGAGGAGCTGACCGAGGCACTGCGGCGCTCCGAGCAGCACGCTGATGCGGACGGTGAGGCAAGCGCATTCCCCGCGTGGGCGGGCGCTGTCTCTGCCGCGCGTGCGCGCCTTCTGATGGAGGCGGGCGAGAGGTCAGCTGCGGAGGAAGAGCTCGCGCGTGCCCTCGTCCTCGATACAGCGCGTGAGGAGGCTCTCGATGTCTTTGTGGAGCTGCACGGGCAGAATTTGGACGCACTGCGGGAGCTGTGTGGTACGGATGCGGCGACGCTCTCCTATCTTGCGCGCTTTGCGGACAGCTACGGCTGGCTTGCGCTCGCCGCACAGGCGCGCACGGCACTCTCCTCGGCGACGGGGAAGGCTGTGCCTGCACCCGAAGTCTATGGGCAGCTGCAGGGGATTTCGTCTGAGGATCAGGGGCGGCTGCTCGTGGGGATGTTGGCAGAGCATGTGCGCGAGATGCCCGAAGTTCTCCTGCATCTGGAACGTGATCGGCATGCGGAGAGTCCGCCTCTCTATGCGCGTCTGCGCGATCTCCTGCCGGAGGCGATGCGCGCGTTCTGGCGGCACTACGACGAGCCGGATGCCGTCTCGTTGCCGGAGAGCATGGAGGGGTACAATCTCGTGCGCGAGGCGTTTATTCACCATGCGGATGCAGCACAGGCAGAGCGCTTCCTGCGCGCTGCTGCGGGCTATGGCGCGCCTGTCCTGCGTGCGGCGGCAGAGGCTTTTGCCGCTGCGGAGCGCTGGGAGGGGGCATTTATCGCGTGGTCGTTCGTTGCGGCGCTCGTAGGCGAGAGTGCGGACACGCTCTATGAGATTGGGCGCGCCTCTCTGCATATGGGCGCGCGGGATGAGGCACGGGGCTATTTGACGGAGGCGCTGCGCAGCGATGCGGGGCATCGTAAGGCAAGGGAATTGATGGAGCTGATACAATGAAGATCTCGGCGTGTGTCATCGCAAAGAATGAGGCGGAGAATCTGCCGCGTTGGCTCCGCTCGATGCGCGTTTTTGCCGATGAGATGATTGTGGTCGATACGGGCTCGCAGGATGCGACGGCGGAGATTGCGCGCGCGGGCGGGGCGCAGGTCTTTCATTTCGACTGGATCAATGATTTTGCCGCGGCAAAGAATTTCGCACTTGATCAGGCGCAGGGCGACTGGGTCGTCTTTACCGATGCGGATGAGTATTTTACCGAGGAGAGTGCGCCGCGCGTGCGTCCGCTGATCGAGGAGTACAGCGGGCGAAGTAAATTCGACGGCTTTATCGTCCACCTCGTCAACATCGACATGGACACGGGTGCGCTGCTCGGCACGACTGCCGAGGTGCAGCGCATCTTTCGCCATGCGCCGCACATCCGCTTTGTGGGCAGCATCCACGAGCATGTGGAGAATCTGAGCGGGGATGCGGGGCGCGAGATGGCGATGGCACCGGGGCTGACGCTCTATCATACGGGGTACTCGCCACGCATCATCAAGGAGAAGTCACGGCGCGATCTCGCGCTGCTGCTCGCGCGACGTGCGCGCGGGGAGAAGAAAAAGCTCGATGAATATCATCTGATGGACTGTTACTATACGCTTGAGGACTATCCCGAGGCGGCGCATTATGCGCGTCTGGCGCGGGACAGCAGCGACCGTCCCGTCGGCTCGGAGGATCGGCCGCACGCCGTCCTCCTGCAGTCGCTCATCCTCATGGGCGCAGCGGATGAGGAGATCACGGCGGCATATGAGACGGCGCGGGACGCGCTTCCAAAGAAGGCGGATTTCCCCCTGATCTACGGCACATGGGCGTGGGAGCAGGGCTGTTTTGCCACCGCGCGAAAGGCATATCAGGCGGGGCTGCACCTGCATGAGGAATACTACCGCGAAGGGGACTACTCGGGCATCCTCGCGCCGAGCGCCTATGCGCGCCTCGGGGAGGCGGCGGCGCTCGCGGAGCAGACGGAGGCGGCTGCTGCATGCTATGAGCGTGCGCTGCGTCTCAGCCCCCGCTATGCACCGGCGCTTGCCGCGCTCGTGCGTCTCCTCCATAGGGCAGGGGCAGATGATCCGACGGTCATCGGGATGCTGCGGACACTCTACGATGAGGAGCGCGATGCGGATTTTCTCGCCTCCGTGCTCGCGGGTATCTTTCCACGGGCAAGCCTCTACTATGACCGACGCGCACATCGCCATTTCCCGCTGCGCCGCCGCTTTCTTCTTGCAGGGGATGTGAACTCTGCGGCGGCATCGCTTGTGGAGGATATGGAGCGTGCGGCGGCACTGGCGGCAGCGCATGGGTCGACGTTTGCGGCTGAGAGTCAGGGGGCGCTTGCTCTCCTTCTGCCGAACTCCTGCAAGGAGGTCTCGGCTGCTCCCGAGGCCGCACGGATGCTGCGCCGCATTGGACGGCTGGCAGGGGGGACGGCATGAGGCGGTCTGCGCTTGAGGCGCTGCGCGATGCGATCTTTGCGGCGCTGGCGCGCGGTGATGAGGCATCGGCGCGCCGCGGTATAGAGAAGCTGCGTCCTCATGCGCCCGCCGAGGCTGCGGGGCTCCTCACTGCGCTGCACATCGAGGCGGGGCGCGCGCAGGAGGCACTTGCCGCGTGGGCGGAATGTGAGAGATGTGCGCCGCACGATCCCTATACCGTCTTTCTGCGCGCGCGCATTGCACTCCTCGACGGGGAGCGGCATGCCGCGCTCGATCTGCTCCTGCCGCTTATGGATGCACCGCTGTCCCCCGCGATTGCGGAGAAGGTCTATAACATCGCGGGGCAGTGTGCGCGTTTCCTCGGGCGCGCGCAGGAGGCGGTCGCCTTTTATGCGCGGGCGCGCGATGCTGCCCCCGACCTTGTGCTCAAGGCGCTCAACGCGAGCAATGTCCTCTTCAACCGCCACTATCTTCCCGCGACGCTTGCCGAGGATCGGGCGGCGGCGGAGGAATACGGCGCGCTCTTTGCGGCTGTGCGGCAATTCGATCACGCGGGACACCGACGGGGCGCACGGCTGCGGATCGGCTATCTGTCCCCTGATGTGAGGGAGCACGTTGTGCTCTCCTTTTCGTATGCGCTGATGACGGCGCTCGACCCCGCGCGCTTTGAGGTGACGGTGTACGCGCTGAACGCGGAGGACGGCTATACGGAACAGGTGAAGGCGGGCGTCGCACACTTTCGTAATCTCGCGCGTCTTTCGGCGGAGGAGGCGGCGCGGGTCATCTATCACGATGAGATCGATATCCTCGTCGACCTCGCGGGACATACGGCGGGCAGGACGCTGCCGATCCTCGCATACCGTCCCGCACCCGTGCAGATTTCGGGCATTGGTTACTTTGCCTCGACGGGGCTTTCCACCGTGGATTACTTCCTTGCCGATCCGATTCTCGCGGCGGGGGAGGCGGAGGCGGGCTTCACGGAGGAGCTGCTCGTCCTGCCCGCGACGCATTTCTGCTGGCAACCGCTGCACGGCGCGCCTGTGCCCGATCATGCGCCGGCGGCGGGGCGCGGCGTTGTCTTTGGCAGCTTCAACAATTTCACAAAGCTGAATGATGCGGTGTTGCGCGTCTGGACGGAGATCCTGCGCCGCGTGGAGGGGAGCCGCCTCTTTCTCAAAACGGATGTCTTTTCCTGCGAAGATGCGCGTGCGGAGGCGCTGCAGCGACTCGAGGCAGCGGGCATTCCGCTCGCATATGTCGATACGGAGGGCGCGTCGCGCGACTATCTTGCGGCGTACAATGGCGTGGATATCGCACTCGATCCCTTCCCCTATCCGGGCGGCGGTACGACCTGCGACGCACTCTACATGGGCGTGCCCGTTGTGACGTTGGCGGGGGAGAGCCTCGGCAGCCGCTTCGGCGCGTCCCTTTTGGAGAATATCGGGGCGGGGGCACTTGTCACGCGGACGACGGAGGAATATGTTGAGCGTGCTGTTTCTTTGGCACGCGACACGGAGCTGCTCGACGCACTGCACGCAGGGCTGCGCGGGATGATGGCGGCCTCGCCCGTGATGGATCGGACGGCGTACGGCAGCGCCGCCAACGCGGCGTACGAAGCCATATGGGCGGCGTATGAAGCTCGTACGGGTCTGTTAAAGTCCCCTGCGCAGAATGACGATAGTATGAGTATGGATATCAAGGAACTCAAGGAACGTATCTTTGTCCTGCTCGAAGCGCATCGCTATGCCGAAGCGGAATCGTATGCGGCAGATGCCCTGCGCGCGGGGACGGCGGATGATATGATCCGCTATCTGCACGCCTATGCCGTGGAGCGGCAGGGCGATCTGCCGCGCGCCATGGCACTGGCAGAGGAATATATCGCGCAGGGGCGCAGGAGTCTCCGCCATGAGTTCATGCGGCTGCGCGCCGCCGTTGCCTATCGCGTGGGAGATGCGCGGGCGGCGGAATTCTACAGATGTGCCTACGAGGAGGAGCCGTCCGATACGGCGCTCTACAGTTCGTTCCTCCTTGCGCAGAACGCGCAGAATGTGGCGGCGGACGAGCTCTTTCGCGCGCACCGTGCCTATGGTGCGCTTTTCAAAGAAACGCCGCGCCATACCTATGCTGTGCCCTATCGGCATGAGAAGATTCGCATTGGCTACATCTCTCCCGATTTTCGCCGCAATGTCATGCAGCATTTCGTGCAGCCGCTCCTGACGGCGTATGATGGCGCGCATTTCGAGGTCTATGTCTACAGCACGGCGGCAGAGCCGGACGAGGTGACGGCGGCGCTGCGTCCCCATGCGGACGTGTGGTATGATATGGGCGGGACTGCACCGGAGGGGATCGCCGCGCAGATTCATGCGGATGAGATTGACGTGCTCGTCGATCTGGCGGGGCATGCGTCGGGCGGTGCGCTGCCCGTGCTTGCGCACAAACCCGCGCCCGTACAGGTGATGGGGCTCGGCTATACGGCGACCTCGGGGCTGGATGCCGTCAACTATTTCCTGACAGATGCACTTTGCGATCCCGTTGGGGGGGAGAGCGAGCAGTATTTTACGGAGCAGCTCATCCGTCTCCCAAGTCAGTTCGTCTATGTGCCGCGTGCAGGACTGCCCGCCCCCACGGGGACACCTGCGCGCAGGAGGGGGCATATCCTCTTCGGCGTGTTCAACCAGTATCGCAAATTCACGGATGAGATGCTGCTCCTCTGGCGCGATATCATGGAGCGCGTGCCGCACGCACAGCTGCTGCTGAAATCGCAGATCTTCTTTGCGCCCGCAATGGTGGAGGAGGCGCGGGAGAGGCTCACGCGTCTCGGATTCGATCTCACGCGCGTGCTCCTCGAACCTGCAACAACGGACTATATGGAGCGCTACCTCGATGTGGATATTGCGCTCGACACATACCCTTGGCCCGGCGGCGGCACGACCTGCGACGCGCTCTACATGGGCGTGCCCGTTGTGACGCTGTATGGGGCGCGGCGTAGCACGCGCTTTTCCTATGCGCTGCTCTCACTCGTTGGGCTGGATGAACTGGCAGTGCAGTCCCCTGCGGAGTATGTGGCGCATGCCGCCGGTCTTGCGGGCGATCTCGACAGATTGGATCAGCTGCATGTCAGTTTGCGTGCACGGATGGAGCGCTCGGCAGTCATGGATCAGGAGGGCTATATGCGCGCCTTGGAACAGGCATATGAGCATGCGCTTGCGCGTTGGAGTGAAGGAGAGAGGGCATGAAGAAACGAAAGCAAAAGCAGATACGCAGGGCGGCAAAGGGACAGCCGCAGAAGCTGCGGATCGGCTATCTCTCCTCGGACTTCGGCGCGGGGCGTACGCGGGATCTGCTGCCGATGTATTTTTTCTCCTATGATCGTCTGCGCTTTGAGGTCTACGCCTATCATACGGGGGCGGGCGGCGATACAGAACTGTTCTCGAAGGAGGTGCCGCTGCGGGAGCTCGGAGCGATGAGCGCACAGGAGGCGGCTGCTGCGATTCGCGCGGATGGCATAGACCTCCTCGTTGATCTCTCGCTGCGTGCGCCCAATGCCATGACGCGCGAGATCATGGCGCTGCGTCCTGCACGGCACATCGTATCGCTTGCGGCGGACTGCCCCGCAGGGCTTGCGGCTGCGCTTCCATTGGTCGAGGGTGCACCAATCCTCGCGCACTGTTATACGCCCTTTCAGCGTGTGCATGACTATACCTATCGTACCCCGCTGCTCGATGCGCCGATGCCGACGATTGGTGTCGTGGGGGCATGTGCGGAGGGGGCGGCACAGACTCTGGTCGGGCTGCTCTGCAGTGTGCTGCAGGGTCTGCCTGCCGTCCGCCTGATCCTGCCCGCCGCGATTGCGGCGGCACTTTCCGAGGCGGATATGGAGCGCATTGCAGCGGCGGGGACGGAGGAGTCTGTGCTCGAGCTCGTGGACGAGCTGCCCTATGCGCAGCTCGATCTGGTGACGGCGGTGGACGCCGATCTCGTGGATGTCTGCCGTGCGGCGGAGCGCGGCGTGCCGCTCGTAACGGCGGCAGAGTGCGTGCATGGCGCTGACGCCGCGCATATCCTCACGCAGCTCGGACTGGAACCCGTGTGGGATGCCGCGCATCTCGGCGCAGAGATCTGCGCGCTGTGTGCAGACCGCGCACGTCTTTCGGAGCTGCACAACTGTCTGCATTGGCAGCTCTACGATCTCTGCGATGCGGATGCAATCCTCTTTTCAGTGGAGCGTGCCTACGACCGCCTCCTTGCAGAGGGGCGGGGGGAGACGGCGGCGGAACTTGCCGCGTGTCTCGCGGACGCTGAGGCGCGCGCGGATTGGAAGGCAGTGATCACAGCTGCGCACGCACTGGACGGGCTGGATGCGCTCGCGCCCGAGCAGCGCATGAGTCTGGCGTGGGCATATCTTTTCTCCGATGCAAAGACCCTCGCAGGGCACTGGGCGCTCCTGGCGGAGGGCGTGTCGGAGGATCGCGAGGCTGCGCGGATCTATCTCTCGGTTGTCAGTCCGGAGCCGCCCGGGACGAAGCAGGAGATCTTCGCACGGGCGCAGGAGGGGCTTGCCCGCATCGGGGAGGGGCTGCCCGCTGTGTCCGATGTACGCACATTGCTCCTCAAGGTATGTGCGGGGCATGGGGATCTTGTTGTAGGATCTGAGGCGGCATCCGCCTACTCCAGGCTCTGTGCGGAGGAGGCGGAGGACGATGCCATGCGCCGCTACTATTACGGCGTGAGCCTCTTCCAGCTGAATGCGGTGGATCTCCCGGCAGAGGAGATCTATCGGCGCAGCTGCGGCTATGGGACGTTCTTTTCCGATGTGAAGCAGTTCTCCCATCGCGGGCGGCGCAGGAGGGAAAAGCTCCGCATCGGCTATATCTCGGGGGATTTCCGACAGCACGTCATGCAATATTTCATCTGGCCGTTCCTTGCGGGATTCGACCGCGATGCATTCGAGGTCTATGTCTACAACATGGGCAAGGAGGATCAGTATTCGGACTTCTTCCGCACGCTCGTGACAGCGTGGCGGGATCTGCGGTCGTATGAGAAGGATATGGGGCGGATCGCACGCGCAATCTACGATGATGAGATCGACATCCTCTTCGACCTTGCGGGGCATACGGGAGACTCGGGTCTTGCGGCACTCGCATGGAAACCTGCGCCCATCCAGATCTCGGGGCTCGGCTATATGGCGACAACGGGGCTGCCGGCGGTGGACTACTTCGTGACCGATCACTACTGCGATCCGCCGGGCAATGAGCGCTTCTACGTTGAAAAATTACTGCGCCTGACGAGTCAATTCTGCTATAATGGATATACGAGTCTGCCCGCATCGCAGGGGACACCTGCGCGCACGCGCGGCTATGTCGTCTTTGCCTCGTTCAATCAGTATACGAAGCTGACGGATTCGATGCTGAGGGCATGGCGGGAGATCATGGAGCGTGTGCCGAACTCCCGTCTGCTGCTCAAAACAAGCGGATTCTGCAGACGCGGCATCGCCCGCGCGGCATGGGAGCGCCTCGGGCGGCTCGGCTTCGATCTGAACCGCGTCATGCTCGAGGAGGCGACGCGGGACTATATGACGCGCTATCTGGATGTGGACATCGCGCTCGACACCTTCCCGTGGCCGGGCGGCGGTACGACCTGCGACGCACTCTACATGGGCGTGCCCGTCGTCTCCTACTATACGGAGCGGCACAGTACGCGCTTTACCTACAGTCTGCTCGCCAATATCGGACTCGGCGATCTTGCCTCGGAGCGCATGGAGGACTATGTTGAGACGGCGGTGGCTCTTGCAGGTAATCCGGAACTTCTGGATGCGCTGCACAGGGAGCTGCGCGATCGCATGAAGGCATCGCCCGTCATGGATCAGGAGCGTTATATTCGTGAGATGGAGGGATGTTACCGTGCGATTTGGGCGCAGTGGGAGGCACACGCAGAAGACGTTTGAACGCGCATTCAAAGGCGTGCAGAAGGCGCTTGCCGAGGGGCGCATGGAGAAGGCGCTTGCACGCTTGCAGGAGATGGAGCACGCTGATCTTTTCCCCGAGGAGCGTCGCTATGAACTGCATGAATACATGGGACAGCTGCTCTACTGGCTCGCCGATCTGAGGGAGGCACTGCCGCATCTGCGGCGCGTATGGGAGCTGCCGCGCGCCGATCACACGGCGCGGCTTGCGGCGCTCAGCAACTACCTCATGTATCTCCACTACGCAGCGGATGTCACGGATGAGGAAATGCGCACAGCCCATGCGGCATATGCGGAGATGCTCGGCGATGTTCCGCAGTTCACGCATGAAAAGCGGAGGCGCGAGAAACTGCGCATCGGCTATCTCTCGCCGAATATCACGGATCACATCGTGCTGAACTTTGCCATTCAGCTCTTCTCCGCCTATGACCGCACACGTTTCGAGGTTCATCTCTACGACATTGGCTCTCTGCAGTGCGAGACAACGGACTGGGTGGCGGGGATGGCGGACTCCTATGCCGATCTCTCGAACGAAACGGCGGATGCAGTAGCGCGGCGCATCTATGCGGACGGGGTTGACATCCTCTTTGATCTCGCGGGACACTCGGCGGGCGGCAAGACGCTGCAGATCGCCGCATATAAGCCCGCACCCGTGCAGCTCTCGGGCATTGGTTACTTCAACACGACGGGGCTGCCTGCGATGGATTACTTCCTCGGCGACACAATCGTCGATCCGCCGGAGATGGACGCGCTGTTCACGGAGCGGATTCTGCGGCTGCCGGAGACGCATCTGTGCTTTACGCCGTCGGAGCGGTTTCAGGCATACGAGCAGCTGCACCGCACGCCACATACACCCGTTGTCTTTGGCAGCTTCAACAATTTTGCAAAGATCACGGACGAGATGCTCGCCCTCTGGGGGGAGATCCTGCGCCGCGTGCCCGGGGCGCAGCTCCTGCTGAAGAATGTCCGACCGGGCGCGGAGATACTGGTACGCATGGGGCAGCGCGCCGTGCGTGCGGGGATCGATCCCGCGCGGCTCACGCTGCGCCCCGGATCGAAGGACTATCTGCGCGACTATCTGGATGTGGACATCATCCTCGATACCTATCCCTATCAGGGCGGCGGTACGACCTGCGAGGCACTCTTCATGGGGCTGCCCGTTGTAACGCTTGCGGGCACGCGGCACGGGGCGCGCTTCGGCGCGAGTCTCCTCGCGAATGCGGGGCTGGGGGAGCTGGTCGCGGATACGCCCGAGGCATATGTGGAGCGCGCTGCCGCCCTTGGGAGCGATACGGAACTCCTCGCGGCGCTGCATATGGCGATTCCGCGCATGATGCGCGCCTCGCCGCTGATGTCCGGCGGGAGATATGTCCGTGCCGTGGAGGCGGCATATGAGATGATATGGGAGCGATATCTCAATGAAGAAGCGTAAGAAGAACCGCGCGGAGCGCACGCGCAAAAAGCGTGCACGGCGGGAAGAAAAACGAAATGCGAAAGGGACGATGACGATGGCAGAGAAGAAGATGGCGACGGTCGAGCAGATTCGTGCACATATGGAGAAAAAGGAGTATGCGGGGGTCATCAACACCTTTGCGGATATGCTCGAGCAGGGCAATGCACCCGAGGAGTGCTTCGGCGATGTTGCACGCGCCTATTTTGAGCTGGGCGACTATACGCGCGCGGCAAGCTGGGTGACGAATACACTCTCGAGGGATGCATCGAATGTGGATGTGCGCATCCTGCTCGCACGCATCTGCCAGCGTGAGAAGCGTACGGGCGACGCGCTGAAGCTCTTCGAGAATATCCTCAGCGTCCACAAGCGTTCTCTCTCCTATGAGCAGCGCATGGAGATCGGGCGGCTTGCGGGACTGGACGCGCGCCTGAATCCCGCGCGCACACGGACAGAGTATCCGCAGCTCGCGGCGCTTCTCGGACTCGCAGCACCCACAGAGGCAGCTGCACCCGCAGCCGCTGCTCCCGCTGCGCCCGTTGTAGTGTCTGCCGTGCCGACACCTGCCCCCGTACAGGCGACTTCCTCCTCTGCTGCCGCCGAGCAGCAGGCGGCGGCGATCCTCGCGCAGGAGATCCGTCCCGTGGAGAAGGTGGAGACACTGAACGCCTTTGCGGGTGCAGCGTATGTCTCCAATGACTACAGCGGCGCAAAGGCGCTCCTCATGGCGGCGTTGCGTCTCGATCCCGGCTGTGATGCGACGCTCCGCAACATGGCGCTCCTCCTGCACGAGATGGGAGAGAAGGACAAGGCTCTGCAGGTGGCGGCAAAGATGCGGATGGCGGACTTCATGCTGCTGCGCGAGCTGAAGCGATGAAGAGCCTCAGCATCATCCTCGCGGTCACGGAGGAGGCGGACTACCTGCGCGAGACGGCAGAGGCGGCGCGCTCTGCCTGCGTGGACTGCGGCGCGGAGGCAGAACTGCTTGTCGTGACGCCGGCACCGTATCTTCAAAGGGCGGAGGAGGCATTGCGGCATATCGACGACATTCAGATCTGTCCTGTTGAGACCAATAGCCTTGCGCTGCTCAACAATTATGGGCGTGCATTTGCCTCCGGCAGCTGCCTCCTCTTCGTGCGCGAGGGCGTTCTGCTCGATGCCGCAGGGCTGCGTGCGCTGCTGGATGCCCTCGCGCAGAGTGCGGAGATCGGCGCTGTTGGTCCATTCTCCGACCGTACCGTTTATGAGTGGCAGTACCTGAATGCCGCGCAGATCGAGGCGGAGGGAGGGCTGCCGTCCACGGAGCTGCAGCACTCCTCGCCGGAGGCACAGGACAGTCTTTTCCTGGAGAACTTTGCCCTTCTTATGCGGCGTGATACGTTCGATCAGGTCGGTGGATTCTATGCAGACTTCCCCGCATGCGGCGGGGAGGATATGGATCTCTCGTTTCGTCTGAAGCGTATGGGATACAGACTCCTGCGCGTTCCCGTGTACCTGCCGCATATGGGGGCGGGCGTTTATCCTATCCGCGACATGACGCGTTCCAGGGCACGTCCCGTTTTGCTGCAGCGTTGGGGGCTGGATATCGGACTGCCGGAGTCCCTTTGGCAAAAAGCCCTGATGGCGATCGACTGGCAGCAGAATCCCGAGATGATTCATGCGACCTGCCGCAGCGTTCTGCTGCGTGCGCCGCTCGTCAGCATCTTTATCATGACCTATAATCGTCCGGAATATTTTCGCGAGGCTCTTGAAAGTGCGCTCGCACAGACCTATCCCAATATTGAGATCATTGTTGGTGATTTTGGGACAGACGACCGCACGGAGCAGCTGGTGCAGGACTATCTCGCGGATCCGCGCATACGCTACGTGCGAGGCCCCGTGTCGCCGAAGGAAGAGCACCATGAGATATTTCACCCGCTTGCCCAAGGCGAATACATCCAGTGGCTGATGGATGACGACATGCTGCTGCCGGACAAGCTGACGCTGATGATGGATGCTTTTCTGCGGAATCCCAATGTGACGCTTGTCACATCGCAGCGCGGTGTGATTGATGCAGAGGGGAAATTTACAGGGCTTTGGCCTGTGCTTGTGCCGGTGCACGGAGCATACGGAACTGTGTCCGGCAGGGAGACAGGACGACTGCTGCTCACCGAGTGTACGAATTTTATCGGGGAGCCGTCCATTGTGCTCTACAGACATGAGAGCGATGCTGCGCCGCTTGTGGAGCAGGTCGTTGCACGTGGGTATCAAGTGATTACAGATGTCGCTATGTGGCTGCATTTTCTTACACAGGGGGACTGCGTGGTATTCACACCTGCGCTCGGACTCTATCGTCAGCATGGAGGGCAGGAGGGGCAGCAGACATCGACCGGTATTCGCAGCCTTGTTGAGTGGAGACAGGTGCTGGACGAATATCGGAGCGAATTTCTCACGGATGCGGATTACCGTGAGGGACTGGACGTGGTCAGGAAGGCATGCGTACGATTCGAGCCGCTTTCACATCAGGTTGCGCCCGAGCTGCGTCGTGCATATGAGGAAGTCTGTCAATCGTTAATGAAATGAGGAGCAGTGTGGATGCGGCAGGTTCTTTCGATCATCGTTGCAGGCACGGAGAATGTTACATATCTGCGTGAGACGGCGGAGGCGGCAACCCGTGCTGCCTCCGTCCTTCGCGTGGAGGCGGAACTGATCGTTGCCGTGCAGTCGTCACATGAGGAGGTGGCGCGGCGTGCGCTTGCCGGACTGCCGTGCCGGCTGCTTTCATGCGCAGCAGAGCATGTGGCGGCGTGGAACAATGCGGGGGCGGCTGCAGCGTCGGGAGAAATGCTCTTCTTTTTGCAGGAGGGGATCATCCTCACGGCGGAGGGTCTGAAAGTGCTGCGGGAAAATCTCCTGCTCGATGCGGAGATCGCCGCCGTCGGACCCTTTTCCAACCGCACACTGTATGCGTGGCAGTACATGAATGCCGAGGCGATGGCTGCGAAGGGGGAGGATAGTGCTACATGGGTACGGCAGCATCTGACGGGGGCGGCGGAGAGCCTCTTCCTCGAGGATTTTGCCCTGCTCATGCGCCGCAGCGCCTTCGACCGGGTGGGCGGCTTCGATGAGGATTTCAGGGGCGGCGGCGCGGATCTCGACCTCTCGTTTCGCCTCAAATACGAGGGCTTTCACATTCTGCGCGCACCCGCATATCTCGCGCACAGGGGGGCAGAGGTCTGCGAGCTCTATGATCTGCGGCGCCCTGCGGCGCGTCCGCTCCTCGCGGAGCGCTGGGGGCTGGACATCGGTGTGCCGGAGACAATCTGGCAGGATGCGCTCGGCAATATTTCGTGGGCACACGATCTGCCGCTCATCCGTGCAACGGGACACACGGCGCTTCTGTCTGCCCCGTTGGTGAGTATCCTCGTCCCCGTGAGCGGTAGTTCGGCGTATCTTGTGGAGACGCTCGAAAGCGCGCTCGCACAGACCTATCCGAACATCGAGATCGTGATTGCATGTGATGATCGGACGCGGGCGCAGGTGACGCCGTATCTGGGCGATCTGCGCGTGCGCTGTATGCGCTGCACGGGGGATCGCGATCCCTCGCTGCGCACCTGTCTGCATTTCGCGCAGGGCGCATATGTCCAGTACTGCGCGGTTGGCGATGTACTCCTGCCGGATCGACTGACGCAGATGATGGATGTCTTCTTCTCCCGTCTGAAGACGGCGTTTGTGACGGCAATGCGCGGTGTGCTCGATGAGACGGGGGCGTTTGCAGGGATGTCGGAGGAGGTCGCGCCTCTCGAGGGCTTCTGGGGGGCACTGGACGGGCGTGCGGTCGGGCGGGAGCTGCTGCTCCGGCAGATCAATCCGCTCGGAACGCTCGCGTGCGCCCTCCTCCGCCGCTCTGATCTCGCAGCGTGGCTGGATGAGCGCCGCGATGAAGAGTGGGTTGATGCACAGCTCTGGCTGCGGCTGCTCGCAGGCAGCGATGTCACCATTATCAGTCGTCCGATGGGGCTTACACACGCATCGACGGCAGATGCAGAGCGCTGTGTGCGTACAGCGCTCTCGTGGCGGCGCGAGATTGAGGAGCATTGGCGGCGGCGTGTATTTTTGACGAATGAGGAGGACTACCGCGCGGCGCGTGCATCCCTTCAAGATATGTGCAATGCGCAGATTGCGCCGCTCCTGCCCGCTGTATCTCCCGCGCTGCGCATGGAGTACGAGACGGGGCATCGTGCGCTGCACGTCGTCCTGCTGAACCGCGTCGAGGAGTGCACGCCGATTCGTCTGGATGCGCCGCTTGCGCGCCTTGCTGCGCGTGGGCAGGTCACGCTGAGCGGTGCCCTGCACGGCGGAGATCCGTCAATAGAACTGTATAGTCTTGGGGAGCTGTACGATAGTTTTATCTTGCTTGAACGGTGCAACCTCAAATGTGAATTCTCTGTGAATGCCCTCTTGCAGAGGTACGGCACAGCGGGGAATATCTTCGTGCAGGAGATGGACGATCATCCGATGATCTCTGAGAATGCGGCAGAGACGGACTATTTCCTCTTTCGTGCAGTCTCCGCCGTGCAGACATCGACGCCGTATCTTGCCGATCTTCTGCGGCAGTTCAATCCCCACATCTACCTCTTTGAGAACCAGCTCACGGAACTGCCGGAGGCGCGCACCTACGATGTGGAAAGCGCGCGTGTCACGGTCTTCTTCGGCGCGCTGAACCGCCGTGCGGACTGGGAGCCGCTGATGCCGGCGCTCAACACGGCGATTCGCCGTCATGGTGAGCGGCTCTACTTCCGCGTCGTCTCGGATCGGGAGTTCTTCGATGCGCTGCAAACGAATGCAAAGGAATTCGCGGGCGGTGAACGGGACGGCGACATCTTTGCCCCGTATGAGCAGTATACAGCGGCGCTGCACGCCTCGAACATTGCGCTCCTGCCGCTGAATGATACGGAGTTCAACCGCGCCAAGTCCGATCTGAAATTCATCGAGGCAGCGGGGCATGGTGCGGCGGTGCTTGCCTCCCCGACCGTCTACGCGGCGACTGTGCGCGACGGGGAGACGGGGCTGATCTACCACAGCCCCGAGGAGTTCGCCGAGAAGCTCGACCTCCTCATTGCGCGCGCCGAGCTCAGGCGGACGCTCGCGGAGAACGCCTATCGCTATGTTGCAGCGCACCGTCTGCTCGATCAGCATCTGGGCGACTACATCGCCGCCTATCGGGAGATGTTTGCACGGCGTGAGGAGTTTGAACGAGAGCGCCGCGCGCGCGTTGAAAAATTTTTCCCGCAGCTGTGAATAGTTTTTCTCACCGTTTCATGTTATCCCATTGACAGTAATACACACGGCTCTTATAATAAGAAGAAGCATACGTGCGAGACTGGAGAAATCCTGCTTGCAAGCGGGGTTCTCTATCAGTGAAAGGAGAGCCGATATGACGGGCAAGGTGAAATGGTTCAGCGCGGACAAGGGATATGGATTTATCTCCCGCGAGGACGGCGACGATGTGTTCGTACACTTTTCCTCGATCCAGGGCGAGGGATATAAGACCCTCAGCGAAGGACAGGAAGTCGAGTTCGAGATCGTCGAAGGTGCGCGCGGTCCCCAGGCGGACAACGTCGTCAAAAAGGAATAAAAACAAAGGTTTGAAAAGCCCGGCTTACACAGCGGGCTTTTTCATTTGCACAAAACAGCCGAATCAAAAAATCAGAATTTAGGGAAAGTACAATTCTTTTGCAGGTTTTTTTCTCTCCGCGTCGAAATACTAAGACAAAGGGGGGCGGAAGAGAAGATCGCTCCCGTGGATAGAAAGGGGCTGTGTTTCATGGCTGCATTCACGATTCGGGGA
>ERZ773099.1166-NODE-1166-length-19892-cov-7.077229_pt1 | contig 19892 bp, 8 predicted proteins | sample MGYA00511120_ERZ773099 | MGnify/ENA primary metagenome ERZ773099 (study PRJEB29015, sample SAMEA2738012) | human oral metagenome | biome: human oral; feature: human-associated habitat; material: dental | place: China | collected 2104 ...
CGCCCTTACAGAAGCCTAGCCAATCGGTCTGCGCCTTCGGCTTGACCTCTTGGGGGTTCATGGTAAACCATTCTATATTTGCTCAGTCATTCAATCGGCAGAAACAGAAAGGAGTTTTCAACATGAACAAAGGACTGATCGCGCTCGGCGCTGTCGTCGTCGTCATTATCTTCATCCTCGGCGGAGCCATCTCCCTCTACAACGGACTGAAAGAGGCGGAAATCAGCGTCGACGCATCGTACGGACAGGTCGAGAACCAAATGCAGCGGCGCAGCGACCTCATCCCGAACCTCGTGAACACGGTCAAGGGATATGACGTACACGAGAAGGCCGTCATTGAGGAGGTCGTCAATGCACGCGCCAAACTCGCAGGTGCGCAGGGCGTCGAGCAGATGGATGCGGCAAACGCCGAACTCACAGGCGCACTCGGCCGCCTCTTCGCCATCGCCGAGGCATATCCCGATCTCAAGGCAAACACGCAGTACCTCGAACTCATGCGCGAGCTAGCCGGCTCGGAAAATCGCATCGCCGTCGCACGCCGCGACTACAACGAGGCAGTGCGCCAGTACAACATGAGCATCTCAACCTTCCCCGGCGTATTCTTCGCCGGCTTCATGGGCATGACGAAGAAGCCCCAGTTCCAAGCAAAAGAGGGCGCGGATGCCGTCCCCGAAGTGAAGTTCTAGCCAGCGTCCATTCAGATGAAAGGATGAAGATGATGCTGCAAAGGCTTACCAAAAAGTCCCAAGAGGTCAAGCCAAAGGCGCAGGCCGATTGGCTAGGCTTCTGTAAGGGCGTGAGGACATATGTACAGCGCGCCTCCTTGATGAAGATGTCGCCGAAAACGGGCGCGAAGCAGCTCATGCCGCTTCGCGTGGCGGCTGAACATATTTCCTCAAAGCTTGCCATGAAAATCGCGGCGGCGCTTGCCGCTTTTACACTCGCAGCAGCCAATATCTCTGCGATGCCCGCTTCTGAGGAGGCACAGATCCAAGCGATTGCCAATGCCCGGAATCTCTGGAAGGACGAATTCGTCGCCCTCCGGGACAAGGGACAACTGCCGCAGCCCTATCTGCTGAATATGGATCCCGGACAAACGTGTTTTGCCGTCACCGACCTCGACGGCAACGGGCGGCTTGAGCTGCTCTTTCGCCACGCCGCCGTGCCGACGGAGGATAAGGGCGTCATCCCGCGCCCCTTCCACTACATTCCCACGGCGCTCGGCATGGCTGTCTACGAAATCGCTGCGGACGGGCGCCTCCAGCGGCTTCCTGAGGAGGAAAACGGCTACGGCTGTCCCGATCTCAATAATTTGGACGTGCTCCATGCAATCCGAGAAGACGACACACGCTGGTACAACATCTGCACGCGGACGCACATCGAATCCGACTACGGTTACTTTTCCTATATCGACTCCTATCAGCAGATTGCTGTCGTCAACGGCAAAGTAAAAGTTAAAAATCTCGCTGAAAAAAGCGGCCACTACAACGTCTTTGACTGGGATCGAGTCGAGGAAGTTCCAACCTCCGCCAGTATTTTCGACGGCGACCCCGCTCACAGAGAGATGCGCCCCGAGGATTTCGAGCGGACGAATTTTTATCGTGACTTCCATCGAACATATGACACATCCGGCCAGCTGCACATGATGAGCTGCGGCCAACTCCTCGAAGATCCCCGCGCAGCGCTCAACCAATCATGGTTTCTCTGGCTTCACCATGATGCCGTGGAGGGATGAACTCAGCAAAAAGCTTTCCTGCACAAAAAGCCCCCGCACCTTTCGGCGCGGGGGCTTTTTTATGCAATTGGCGACAACCTTGCAGCAGCGTTATCTGAGCAGCAATCCTCTTAACTGCGTTATCAGGAGCGGCAACTCTTCAAAAACGACTTCTGCAATGATATTCCAATTCGTTCCATCATACTCATGCACAAGACGGTGTCGCAAGCCAGCAATCATCGCCCATGGAATTTCATCATGCTCCATTTTGTACTCTGCAGACAAATTATAACTATGCTCACCCATATTGTATAACGGCGTTGCAACAAGCCACTGCAACGGTAGCTGCATCAGCAATGCTTCTTTTTCAATATGATTTTCCAAGATATATTCCTGCAGACGAACGGCATAATCATAAATCTTCTGAACCCTTTGCAGGTCTGAATACTTCATGCCACAAGAACCTTTTCTTTCATAATCCTCTTATAGAATTCGCTGTCCGGGTTGACTTCCCCTATTTCAAAAACATCCACCTTTTTCTTCAGCGCCTCTCGCAAATCTTCCGCCAAAGCGAAAATCATCGTTCGCTTAAACATTTCTCCGCCGAAAACGAGAAAATCCAAATCACTGTTTTCGTCCGCTTCTCCTCTCGCATACGAGCCAAATAAGTAAATCTCTTTCACGCGATATTTATCAGCAAGCGGTTTTACCGTCGCAACGATCTGCTCCATAGCAAGCCGTACGCATGAACGTCCACTTCGTGGATATTGTGCGCCATCCTTACGGAAGTCTGGCTCATCCGTCTGCGCCTTTGACTTGACTTCTTGTGGTTTCATGGCAAATACAGGCTTCTGCATCGCGATCCCTCCTATTTTTTATTATATCACATCAGAGTGCACGCACAAAAGCCCCCGCGCCTTTCGGCGCGGGGGCTTTACCTTTCATGGTGGCGGCACAGAGATTCGAACTCCGGACACTGCGGGTATGAACCGCATGCTCTAGCCAACTGAGCTATGCCGCCGGTGGTGGGCAGGGATGGATTCGAACCATCGTAATCCGAAGATGACAGATTTACAGTCTGTTCCCTTTAACCACTCGGGCACCTACCCTTGAATGCCTCATCTCGAAGCATTGTTATTATAGCGGCTTTTTCCTGCACTGTCAAGCCTTTTGCTTCACTACGCCGAATGCACTTCCTGCGCTCGCAAACGCTGACCGATGAGACAGCTCTCTGTAATGCGCGAGAACACACACACCGTACAATGCGCTGATGACGCCATCACAGGAAAGGGACACGAAAGCAGCTTATGCCGTCTCATGCAGCAACTGAACATATATCCTGAAAGTTTACTTTGACAGTGACAGCTTTTGTGCGATTGCATTCTGCAAGGTTTGCGAAAAATTCAAGCCGACCCGCTCTGCCTCAGCGTTCATCCAATACGGAATGGACAGAGTTTTCTTGACGAACCGCTTGCTCTGCTTCTCACGAAACGTCGGCATGAAGGCTTCCACGAGCATAAAAATCTCGTTTTCCTGCAACTTCTCTTGCTCTGCCAGAATCCGTAAAGGTGAAGGCTGCGGAATCTCGTCTCCATCCTGCTCCATTCCATAGAGATGCAGCGCCAGCACATCCCGAGCCATACGTACAGCTTCGCCTTCATCTGCCCCGAACGTAATGCAGCCGGGCAGATCCGGGAACACGACATGCACGCCGTCGTCCTCATAGCTGAAGATTGCGGTATAGCGATAAAAATCCGGAAACATCGTACCTCCTTCCCCCAAAAGGGACGAGCTCAAAATTTAAGCCCCGACTATCTCTCAATGCTCTTTAAATCGCGAACACTCAAGTCTTTGACCGGATGACGAAGTGTCACTTTTCCCAGCTTTTTCGGATGCTTGAACTGGTGATGGTCGCCTTCGCAGTTAATCTCAAACCATCCATCTGCCTGAAGCAACTTAAGAACTTCCCTAGAAGAATAACTTTTCATATCCTTCCTCCTATGCTTCTAGCATAACACGTATTTTATTACGCGTCAAAATGAATGCATTGACGAACTGCACTTTGCAGCCGGGACAACCAGCTTTGATGTTGAGCGCCGCTATCCGTTGCGCCTGGCTTGTGCCAATACGACATAAACAGCAAAGGAACCGGATACAAAGCCCTGCGGCTTCGTATCCGGTTCTTTTTTATTCCTTAATTCGTCTTGATCCTGTAAATCAGAACGCCCAATTGACCTGCACGCCGCCGGAAATGCCGCGGCGTTTGCCGGCCCAGCCATTGAGGTTGAGTTCGTAGCTGACGTTGCTGTCCTTCGGTGCGAAACGTGCGCCGAGTTCGAAGACGGCGCTCGACCCCTTGAGACTGGGGCTGGGCGTGCTCATGCCCTGATAAGTCGCTCTCGCCTCGCCGTCAAATTCATGCTCCCAAGCAATACCTGCGTAGACCTGGCTCTCGGGGCTGTCGCCCTTCGTATAGCGCAGGCCGAGGCGCAGGCGGCTCGAAGTCACGGCATCGAAGAGATACCGCTCGCCTGTCGTGAGCGTGGCGCTCGCATCGTTCTGACGCGAATAGAAATACTTGAGATAGGTGTCGAGCGAGGATCCGCCCTTGAGTTTTATCTCGCGTCCAATGCCCAGATGGAAGCCGAAATAGGAGCTTGAAATATCATAGCTCGTATCGGTGCCCGCGATATTGCCCGTGTAGTCGCTCTTTATGCGGCCCGCACGCAGGCTGCCCTCGATGTAGGAACCGTTCTCCATGTCCTGTCTCCCCAGCAGGCCGCCGCCGATGTAGCTCGTCTTGCCCTCGCCGTGCGTGCCGTCGTCGAGATAGGAATCGTAGGATCCCCTGCCGTATTCGACAAAGGGACTGAAGGTGAACTTGCCGTCCTGCACCGCATCCTGGCGGGCAAAACCGAGGCTGAGGTTGTAGCCGCGCGTCTCGACATAGGAGCCGGTCTTGGCGCGTATGTTCGTGCCGCCCTGCACCGCCCAGAGCGCGTACTGGTCGTTTTTGCCTTCCTGGGAGACGCCGGCAGCGCCGGCAGCTTTAGCGGCGGAGCTTACACCCGCATGGGACAGCATATTCGTGCCGCTGTTGTAGAAGTCATGCGAAGCGACCCTTGTTTCGGCCAGCGACTTCGTCCCTTCGTTGAACTTCGCCCCGGCGACCCTTGCAATCAGTTCGTCCGTCCCCCTTCTTTCCAGGAGGAGTTTGTACGTCATGGAGACGCCCTGCTTGCCTTCAAGTTCATTCTTGATATTTTCGTCCGTCGTCAGCGTGCCGTTTTCCGCAATTTTCATGAGGCTGACGGCATCGTTCGGCGCAAGCACAGGCGCTGCGCCTGAGAAGCCCACGCCCACCTTCAGTCCGCGGATGTCCTTTTGCTGCGCGTTGAGCCGCAAAAGTGTCGGTGTGACGGGACCGGCGGTTTCGGACAGGTAGAAGTTCAGATTTTCTATGCCGCTGAAATCATTCGCCGTTGTGCCGGGCGCAAGAATCTCCAGCGTATTACCTGCACTTCCTCCTGTGCCGCCCTTGATTTCGCCCGCAATCTGCGTGCCTGCAAGCCGGATGGTGTTTCCCCTTGTCTGCTTGCCCTGGCCGCCTCGTCCGCCGATGACGTCGCCGCCTATGCGGACAGCGCTGATCTCGAGATTGTTCTCGTTCGCCTCGCCTCCGGCGGAATGGCCGCCGACAACGCTGCCTTCAACATCGATCTGCACATCCACCGCATTATTCGAGGCCTCGCCTGCGCCTGCGGCAAAACCGCCATAAACGTCCCTCGTCACCTTGCCCTTCCTGAGCGTGACCTTGTTGTTCTTGACGGCGCCGTTATTGCGGGCATTGCCGACATAGCCACCGTAGAGATCCCGGATGCTGTTTTCGCTCTCGCTTTCAAGCAGCAGCCGGTTGTTCAGGGAGCCGCCCTCTGCACCCTCGGTCTTGCCGCCGTAAGCGGCAAGGATGCCTCCTGCCTGCACGCCCTTGACCACAAGGTTGTTTTCTTCCGTCGTCTTGCCGAAGCGGGAAATGCCGCCGACAACCTCATCGAGCGGCTTCGTGCCATCATAGGCGACCTGACCGTCCTTAAAGCGGTTCACATCGAAGAGCAGCGCACGCGTCACATCGCTGTTCCCCTCGGTGTAAAGCGCCGTCTCGTATTTTTCGGTGAAGTGCGTCCTGGCATGGCCGGCCGCACCCGTGAAATGGAGATCCTGTGCCGGACTCTTCAGAAGCGTCAGCGTGTTCGCGCCCTGCAGCGTTTCGAGCTTCTCATCGTCAACCGTGGCCGTGACATTATCCCACTTGATGCTGGCGTCCTGCCCGCTGGGGTTCATCGTAACCGGATCCGTGACCTTGTCGAATCCTCCGGCTTCCATGAGTTCCAGCAGTGTTTCGCCGTTTTCAACGCCGTTGTTGAGACGGAAATTGAGCTTGTCGATATTGCGGATTTTGCCGATTTTGCCGATTTTCGCATTGACATTGAGCGTATTTCCCGCGATCTTTTCATCGCCGCCGTCATAAACAAAGCTGTCGTACTGTGTGCCGCCCTGCTGCGTCGGCACACGGTAGCTCGATCCCCAAATGGACAGGCCTTCGAGATCGGCGTTGAAATTGCCCGCCTCGTCGCCAAGGTTGATGACGTTGTTGTTCGATTGGCTCGTCGTGCCCCAGGCATTGCCGCCGACAAGCCAGTTGTTCGAGTTCATCCTGCCACCCGTCACGGTGATCTCGTTTCCCGACATATCCCCCGTCACGGAAGCGTCCCGGCCGCCGCCGCCGATAACGGCTCCATTCGCCTTGAATTCTCCGCCTTCGATAAAGACCTTGTTCCCCTTCGCACTGCCGCCGGCTCCCACAGCAAGGCCGCCATGAACCGAGCCGATCTTACCGCCTCTGACGGTCGCCACATTTCCCTCGGCCGTGCCGTCCGCGACAAAGGTCGCGCCGCCGATGACATTTTTGATCTCACCGGTGACGTCCTTCTCCACCGTCACTTTGTTTTCTTTGGAATCCTTCGTCGGATAATCGGCGGGCGTTCTCGGCGTCCCTGTTGTCTTGCCGCCGTAGACGGTTTCCAGTCCGCCCGTCGGCGTGCCGGTTATTTCCAGGTCATTGTTCGCCGTCGTGCGCCCGAAGTAGGAGATGCCGCCGTAGACTTCGCCGTTCGCCGCAGGGGTGGAGCCGTCATATTTCTTCTTGGCGTTGCGGAAACGATTGTAGTCCAGCAGCACTTCCTGCGCCGCGCCTGTTCCCGTATCGGTGTGCAGAAAAAGCTCGTAGTCACCGCTATTCCCCGCAGGCGTACGATCTGCCGGACCGGTATAGCCCGAGAAATTCATCACGCTCGCGCCCTTCAGGAGCGTCAGCTTGCCTTCGGTCTGATCCGCGGAAAGCGCCGAGGCGTCGACCTGAATCTTCGACCAGTCCATAGCGCGTCCCAGACCGTCATTATCCGTGAGCGTCAGCATGGTGGAGCCCATGCCGATCTTGTCGCCCAGATGGAAGTGGAGCGCATCGAAATTGCGCAGCGCCTTGACGTTAATATCCTTCGCCTTGACATTCAGCGTGTTGCCCGTGACGTCGCCTGCATTGCTGCCGCCGTAGAGCGTCACGCCCGAGAGATCCGTGCCTGCCGCCAGCGTCGCCGCCGCGCCGTCGCCGAGGTTCACCGTGTTGCCCGTCGTAGCGCCTGTGCCTGCCGTGTAGCTGCCGTAGATGTCGCCCGTGATCCTGCCGCCGAGGAATGTCACCGTGTTGTCCGTGGCATCGCCTGTATTGGCGGCGTTCTCCACATAGCCGCCGTAGACGTTCTTCAGCGAGTGCGCACCCGTGCCTTCGACCGTTACGCTGTTGCCTGCGGATGCACCCGCAGTGCCGGCCGTCTTGCCGCCGTAAGCGGCGTCGACATCGTCCTTCAGACTCTTGATCTTCAGATGATTGTTCTGCGTCGTATTTCCGGCATACGAAATACCGGCGAACAGCTCGCTCGTCGTGCTGCCGTCGCTGTGCGGCATCGTGTACGCATCTTTTGACCCGTCATGCACGGCGTCCGTATGGTTCTGGAAGCGGTTGTAGTCGAGGATGACCGAGGTCGCCGTGCCCGCATTCGTGTCCGTGCGCAGCGCCGTCTCGTAGTCGCCGTTCGTCGCGGCCGTCGTCTTGTTCTGTCCCGCATAGTTCGAGAAGCTGAGCGCGTTCGCCGTCGTGCTCTTCAGGAGTGTCACATTGCCGATGACCGTGCCGCTGCCAAGCTTGTCCGTCGCGACCTGGATGCGCGACCAGTCAACCGCAGAGCCGAAGCCGTCCGTTCCCGCGAACGTCAGCATGGTGACGGCGGGATCGCTCGTCGCCGTATCGTCCTTTACATGGAACACATACTTGTCGAAGTTGCGCGCGGACTTCACCGTGACGCCCTTTGCATAGACATTCAGCGTATTGCCCGTGACGTCGCCTGCATTGCTGCCGCCGTAGAGCGTAACAGCCGAGAGATTCGTCCCGTCCGCCATCGACGGCGTCAGGCTCGTCGTATCGCGGCGCATGCGTGCTCTGCCGTCGTTTCCGAGGTTGACCGTGTTGCCCGTCGTCGCGCCCGTGCCCGTCGTGTAGCCGCCGTAGACGTCGCCCGTGATCGTGCCGCCCGTGAGCGTGACCGAGCCCCCGGTCACATCGCCCGTGCCCGTCGTGTAGCCGCCGTAGACATTGCCCGTCACCGTGCCGCCTGTGACAGCGACATCGTTTTCCGACACATTGCCCGCACCCGTCGTATGGCCGCCGCGGACATCGCCCGTCACCGAGCCGCCCGTGATTCTGATCTCATTCTCCGACACATTGCCCGCGCCCGCCGTATGGCCGCCGCGGACATCGCCCGTCACCGTGCCGTCTGTAACAGTGACGTCGTTTTTCGTCACATCGCCCGTGCCGCTTGTATAGCCTCCGGAGAGATTCTTCGCCTCGCCCTTTTTCATATTGACGTGGTTGCCCGTAACGACAGCGCCGTTCGCCGCATCTCCGATGAAGCCGCCGTAGACGTCTGTGATCTTGCCGTTTTCCAGCTCGACGTTCACCGTATTGTTTTCCGAGCCGCCTGCCGTGCCCGCCGTCTTTCCGGCGTAAGCGGCGTCAAGCGTTCCGCCGCCCTGCGTTCCCGTCACGGTCAGCTCATTGTTCTCCGTCTTGTTGCCGTAATAGGAAATGCCGCCGTAGACTTCCTTCGCGCTGCCCTCGGTCACGGGCGCCTTCGAGCCGTCATAGGCATGACGTCCGTCCTTGAAGCGGTTCATGCGCAGGTAGAGCGAGGTCGCTTCCACCGTGCCATTGTTCAGTACCGCGCTGTCATCCGCAAGCAGAGCGCGTTCGAGGCCGTCCGAGGCGCCGTTGTACACCTCGCGGCCGGACAGCTTGAGCGCACCCGTCACACCGCTCTTGATGAGCGCCACGCGTGTAAAGATATTGCTCTTGTTCGCCTCGCTCCATGCCGCCAGCTTGTCCGCGTCGAGCGTGATGTCCGTATCGAGCCGCGCCGTCCTGCCGCCGAAGCCATCCTGCGCGATCGTCAGCATCGTATCGCCGTCCGCAACATTCTCTTTCAGATGAAACTCATATTTTTCAAAGTTCTTCACCTTGTTGACGGCGGCGTTCTTTGTCTTGACCGCAAGCGTATTGCCCGTGATTCTCGCTGCATCGCTGCCGCCGAACACCGTGCCTGCGATCTCTGACGCGGCGTCCCAGTCGCTCTCGCCGTCGCCAAGGTTCACCGTGTTGCCCGTCGTTATGCCCGAGCCTGCCGAGTAGCCGCCGTAGATGTCACCCGTGATCCTGCCGCCGACGAATGTCACCGTGTTGCCCGTGACGGGGCCTCTGCTTAAGGCATGCCCTGTGTAACCGCCATAAACATTTTTCAGCGCGTGCGCGCCCGTGCCCGTGACCGTCACGCTGTTGCCCGTGGACGCGCCCTGCCGGCTCGCCGCCTTGCCGCCGTAGGCAGCGTCGACATCGCCCTTCAGATTCGTGATCTTCAGATGGTTATTCTTCGTCGTATTTCCGGCATAGGAAATACCGGCGAACAGTTCGCTCGTCGTGCTGCCGTCGCTGTGCGGCATCGTGTACGCATCTTTGGTTCCGTCGTACACGGCGTCCGTATTGTTCTGGAAGCGGTTGTAGTCGAGGATGACTGAGGTCGCCGTGCCCGTATTCGTGTCCGTGCGCAGCGCCGTCTCGTAGTCGCCGTTCACCACGCCATGCGTACGATCCTTGCCATCATAGGCCGAGAAGCTGAGCGCATTCGCCGTCGTGCTCCTGAGGAGCGTCGTCCTGCCGATGATCTCCTGCCCACTCGACAGCCCGGACATATCGACATCGATCTTCGACCATCCTTCCGTCCCGCCGAAGCCGTCCGCCGCCGTGAGCGTGAGCATCGCGCCGCTGCCCGTGCCGTTTTGCGCGATGTCGTCCGTCAGATGGAACTTGTACGCAGCAAAGTTCTTCGCTGTCTTGATCGTGACATCCTTCGCCTTGACATTCAGCGTATTGCCATTGCCCCCTCGGCTGCCGCCATAAACCGTCGTGTTCGCGAGATTCGTGCCCGCCGCGAGCGTTGCCGCCGTGCCGTCGCCGAGGTTGACGATGTTGCCCGTTGCCTGTCCCAAAGAACCATCTGCACGCCCGCCGTAAACATCCCCCGAGAAAGCGCCGCCCGTAATCGTGACTTCGTTGTTCTCCACTTTCCCATTGAAAAGGGAATATCCCCCGTAGACATTTTTCGCGAAAGTGCCGCCCTTGATTCTGAGCTTATTGTTCGACGCTTCCCCATTGCCCTGGATATAGCCGGCATAGACAGGGCCGCCCACCGAAGCGCTGCCCTCGATCGTGACCGTATTGCCGGACGCCTTGCCGGCATTGATGGAATGACCCCCAAAGACCGTATCGCCAATCGCCGCATCCTTGATCGTCACTTCGTTTTCCGTTACGGTCGCGCCCGACTTGCCGTAAGCCCCCCAGACGTCCTTGTTGACCTGCCCCCCGTCGATACGAACCTTGTTCCCCGTTGCCACATCGCCGCTTTCAAGGTAGGCGGCGATTACACTGTCCCGAACCGTGCTGTTTTCAACGGTCACAACATTGTTGCTCGTGTCCTCCTTGCCATAGGCGCCGCGAACGCCGACGGTGACCGTGGCATTTTTGACCGAAACGATATTATCCGCCGCTTTTTTCGCTGCCCATCCGCCAAAAATTTGTCTGACCTTGCCGTTTTCCAGCACGACATGATTGCCCGTCGCATTTCCGGCAACCTTCGCCCAGCCGCCAGTCACAAAGCCCTTGGCCTCGCCGCCGGTGATCGTGACGATATTGTCTTTCGCCGTACCCGCGCCTTCCGTGTAACCGCCGTAAAGCGCAGCGCTGAAAGGGATGCCGACCTCGCCTTTCTTCAGGTTGACCTTGTTGCCGACGACATCGGCTGCATTTGCCTCATCCCCGATGAATCCGCCGTAGACGTTTTTGATCTTGCCGCTTTCCATCTCGACGTTCACTGTATTGTTTTCCGAGCCGCCCGCCGCGCCCGCAGTCTTTCCGCCGTAGACGGCGTACAGCTCGCCGCCGCCCGGTGTTCCCGTCACAGTCAGCTCGTTGTCCTCCGTCTTGTTCCCGTGGTAGGAAACGCCGCCGTAGACCTCGCTCTCCCCATCCGCCATGACGGGTGCTTCTGCACCGTTATAGTCCTGCCTGCCGTCCTTGAAGCGGTTCATGCGCAGATAGACCGAGGTCGCTTCCACCGTGCCGCCGTTCTCCGTCGCCTCGTCGTCCACCGTCACGCTGCGCTCGAGGCCGTCCGCCGCGCCGATGTACGCATCGCGGTCAGACAGCTTGAGCGCGCCTGCCACACCGCTCTTGATGAGCTCCACGCGCGAAAAGATGCGGTTCTTGTTCGCCTCGCTCCATTCCGCAAGGCCGTCCAACGCGATGTCCTGGTCGATGCGGGCGGTGCTGCCGCCGAAGCCGTCCTGCGCGATCGTCAGCATCGTGGCTTCCTGCGGCGTGTTCGCATGGAGGAAGAACTTGTACGTCTCGAAATTCTTCACCTTGTCGACTGCGACATTCCTCGCCTTGACATTCAGCGTGTTGCCCGTCACATCACCCGCATCGCTGCCGCCCGCAAGCGTCGCGGCTGAGAGATTCGTGCCCGCCGCGAGCGTCGCGGCCGTGCCGTCGCCGAGGTTCACGGTGTTGTTCGTCGTCTTGCCCGCGCCCGTCGTGTAGCCGCCGTAGACCTCGCCCGTCACCGTGCCGCCCGTGATCGTCACCGTATTACCCGTCGCACTGCCCGCGCCCGATGTGCTGCCCGCCGCGACATCGCCCGTCGTACCACCCGCGATCTCGACCGTATTGCCCGTCGCATTCCCCGTACCTGCGGTAAAGCCACCGACCAGCCCGCCCGTCGTGCCTGACGTGAGCCTGACCTTATTGCCCGTCGCTGTGCCCGCTCCCGTAACATTCGCACCGTATACCGCACCCGTCACCGTACCGCCCGAAACCTCGACCGTATTGCCCGCCGCATTTCCTCCCGTCGCATATCCGCCGACCAGCAAATTCGCCGTGCCGCCCGAGAACGTTACCTTGTTCTTCTCAAGAGCACCCGTGCCGAACGACATTCCGCCGAAGAGGTTCTTCACCTGCCCGCCGCTCATCGTCGCCGTATTTTCCTTAACCGCGCCTGTCGTACCTGCGTGCGCGTAGCCGCCCGCCGTGAAGTTTCCGTTCACCGTGCCGTTCGTCACCGTGACTGCATTCTTCGAGACAAGCCCGTTTCCTTGATTGTATGCGCCGATCGCATTGTTGCCAATCGTGCCGCCCGAGATCGTGACCTTGTTCTCCGTGAGCGCCCCCGTGCTCGATGTATTGAGCGTCCCGCCGCCGAAGACCGTCGTGTTCACCGTGCCGCCCGTGACCGTTGCGCTGTTTTTCGTGATCGCGCCGCGGCCCGCATTCGAACCGCCCACGACGGCATTCACCGTGCCGCCCGCAAGCGTGACGGAATTTTCTTCCACGGCATTCGTCCCCGACGTTCTCGACAGATAGCCGCCGTAGAGGAACGAATTCGCCGCCGTGCCCGCCTTGAACTCGGCGCTGTTGCCCGTGACCGCTCCCGTCCCGCTCAGACCGGCATGGATATACCCATTGCCGACCCAGATATTGTTAATGGTCAGCACATTGCCGCTGACCGTCGCGCTCGTCGTGCTGCTGCCGCCGGCAGTCGCGCCGCCATAGTTCACAATCGGACGATTCGCCGTGCCTGCAGTGCCGACCGTGACATGGTTGTCCGTCACGCTGCCCGTCTTGCTTGTCCCGCTGATGCCGGAAGATACCGTAGTATCATTCGGAGCGATGGTCACATCATTTGCAGCATACGCCGTGGGCATTTCCCACAGTGCTCCCTCCGTTCCCGTCGGCAAATATGCCCCTCCAGCAGATAAGAACAGCGTCACCCAAAACGACAGCTGCTTGCGCGCTTTCTTCCCCGTGAACATAAGATTCCTCCTCGTGCCTAAAAGAAGCAGTATCCCTCCTGCTCCTTCCCCTCCTGACCAGAAACATCCTTATTATAGCTAATGAGTTTCAATATCATTATCGCTATGTTACCATTTTCCCACTTTTTTGTCTATAGATTTTCTAGGTTTTCTGAAAAGAGTATTGGGAATTTTTCGGAAAATCTCAAGGATTAACAGCCCAAAACAGCACTTGAAACCTGCCCATTTTACCTAAACGAACAAGGATTTCACCATTTCTGCTTTATCCCGGAAAAAATTCTCTGTGCAGCATAACAAGAATGTTATTCTCGAATGAGCCTTTTATACCATGCGATTTTTCTATTTCATGTAAGGGCGACGCACACGGTTCACAAAGCGACGTTTGTTCGTGCAGCTTATCAGGAATACTGAGCAGCTGACCTCAGGTCAGCGGTGCAAATTTCCGCTCACGCTGCGCCGGCAAATCACATTCCGGCGAATTGGAAGAAACTGCCGTATTTTTATGACACAAAAAAGATTTTGTGCTAAAATGAGTTTGATAATCCTTCTCTTAAGGAAGCAATCTGCATTGGGAGGCAATGACAATGAAAAGAAATTATTATCTGATTCTTGGCTTGGCTGTCGGCATGATCATCTGCCTTGTGACGGGCACCTTCATGTATCTCCATGTCTTCGCGGCCGGCCCCGCCAAAGTCGTCAACAAGAACATCCATATCTATGTCTCATATCTCCTGACCATCGGCGTCATCTTTCACCTCGCCTGGAACTGGAAGTGGCTCCGCAGCACGACAAAGGAGATCTTTGGCAGGAAAGAACACGAATAACCTCGGCGGACGCAAAGGAACCGGATACAAAGCCCTGTGGCTTCGTATCCGGTTCCTTTTTATTCCTTAATTCGTCTTGATCCTGTAAATCAGAACGCCCAATTGACGCTGACCCCGCCGGAAACACCGCGGCGCTTGCCGGCCCAGCCGTTGAGGTTGAGCTCATAGCTGACGTTGCTGTCCTTCGGTGCGAAGCGTGCGCCGAGTTCGAGAACGCCGCTGGAGCCTTTGAGGCTCGGGCTGGGCGTATCCATGCCCTGGTAGCTTGCCCTTGCATCGCCGTCGAACTCATACTCCCAAGCAATGCCTGCATAGACCTGGTTCTCGGGGTTGTCGCCCTTCGTATAACGCACGCCGAGGCGCAGGCGGCTCGAATTGACATCGTCGAACTTATACGTTTCACCTGTTGCGAGCGTGGCATCCGCATCGTTCTGGTGCGCATAGAAGTACTTGAGGTAGGTATCGACGGAAGAACCGCCCTTGAGCTTCGTCACGCGGCCAAGACCGAGATGGAAGCCGTAGTAGGGATGCGAAACATCGTAACTCGTATCGACGCCCGCAATATTGCCCGTGTAGTCACTCTTCATGCGGCCGGCGCGGATGCTGCCCTCGAAGTACGTGCCGTCCTGTCCATCCTTTCTCGCGAGCAGGCCTGCACCGATATAGCGCGTCTTGCCGTCGCCGTGCGTACCGTCGTCGAGGTAGGAATCGTAGTTGCCGCGGCCGTATTCGACAAAGGGGCCGAAGAGCAGCGTGCCGTCCTTCTGCGCGATTTTGCGCGCAAAGCCGACATTGAGGTTGTAGCCGCGGACATCCGCATAAGAACCAGTCTTCACCTTCATGCTCGTGCCGCTCTGCGCCACCCATGCCGCATAGTCGGTAGCTGCACCGGAGGACGCAGGCCCGCCTGCCTTGCCGCTCTCTGCCGCTTCCGCCGCCACAGCCGATGCAGCTGCCGGAAGACCACTGCCCACGAGGTTGTTGATGCCGCTGTTGTAGAAGTCCATGGCGGCCGCCCTCGTCTCAACCAGCGACTTGGTCGCTTCGTTCATCTTCGCCTCGGAAACGGTGGCGACGAGCTCATCCGTGCCGCGCTTGGCGAGCGCGAACTTGTAGCGCATCGATACGCCCTGCTGTCCTTCGAGCGCATTCGTCAGCGTATCATCCGTCGTCAGCGTACCGCTCGTGTGGTCGAGCTTCTCTGCCACTTTCATGAGGCTGAGCGTATCATTCGCCTTCAGGGTCCGCGCCCCGCCGGCAAGGCCGACGCCAAGCTTCAGCCCCCGGATATCCTTCGTGTCCGTGCCAAGCTTGAGCATCGTAGGCATGGCCGCACTCGCGCCTTCCGGCAGGTAGAAGTTCAGATTTTCGATGTTCTCGAAGTCATTGATCTCCGTGCCCGGCGCATGGACGGCAAGCGTGTTGCCCACAGCCTCCTTATTGCCGCCGAACACCTTTCCTGTCACCTTTGTGCCGAAAAGATTGATCGTGTTGTTTCGCGTCTGCACGTTCGGCTGAACTGGCTCCACCTGGCCGCCGTAGACATCACCTGTGACATCGACGGCACCGAGATTCACGGTGTTGTACGAAGCCGCGCCCTTGGCCGCATAGCCGCCGACGATATCGCCCGTGACCTTGCGCAGGACGTTGACCGTATTGCGCAGCGCATTTCCTGTGCCTTCCGTCTTGCCGCCAAAGACCTTGCCCGTAAACACGTTCGCTGCATCAGTCTCCGTGAGCGTCGTCACATTATCTGCGGCATCCGCCGTATTGTCCACATTGTGGATATAGCCTGCGGCGATAAACGACCGAGCAGTAATTCCTGCATTGCCTTTTACGACAAGCTCATTATGGTGCGAACCGCCGGCCTCGCCTTCCGTCTTGCCGGCGTAGGAAGCGTCAAGACTCGCAGGCGCGGCGTCAATCTCGAGGTGGTTGTACTCCGTGCCCGCGCCATACTCGGAAATACCGGCATAGAATTCGTTATTGTCAAGCGTGCTCGCCGCGTTAAGCGTGCGATTGCCGTTCTTGAAACGGTTGAGCGAGAGTTCCACAGATGTGGCGTCTGCCGTCTTGTCGGGATTAACCGTCGCATTAGCGTCAAGATGCGTGACAGTCTCATAATTCCCCTGAATTTTCGGATCCAGGGCATATTCCGAGAATTTGAGTTTACCGGAAGCCAGCGCCTTGAGGAGGGTAATCTTATTCTTGCCCTGCAAGGCATTGAGGTTTTCAGGCAAATCAACCGTAACATTCGTCCATTTTACGCGAACATCCGTATTGTCCGATGACAGCTTTCCAAAGCCGCCCGCCTCGGACAGCTCGAGCATGGTAGCACCGTTGTGGAGTGCGTCCGTCATCTTGAAGTTCAACTTCTCGAAGTTGCGGATCTTCTTCACCGTCAAACCCGCTGCCTGCACGTTCAGCGTATTGCCCTTGATCTTGTCATCGGTATTGGCAAGAACGGTGGCTTGATTGCTCGCGTTGTAGTAAGCCGATCCCCATACCTCTGCTCCTGAGAGATTGCCGCCGCCAAGCGTGACAATATTCTTGTTCGACATACTGTCGGCATTGCGCGAGTAACCGCCGACAATCTGTCCGGAGACCGTACCGCCCGTGATGGTGACTTTGTTATCGGATATATTGCCTGCAGCAGCGTTACTTCCACCGCCGCCGATAACACCTTGCGTCACCGTACCGCCCTCAACAACGACCTCGTTGCCTGTCGCCGAGCCACTTGCACCGGAGACTGCACCGCCCATGGCATTTTTGACTGTGCCGTCCTTAATGAGGACGCGATTCTCGCTTGCCATTCCGTTCGTCGCGCCAGTATAGCCGCCGTTGATGTTATCAATCGAACCGTTTCCTGTGCTCTCGACAATGACGCGGTTCTTCTTGGAGTCGGCTGCACCGTTGGTTTTGCCGCCGTAGACAAATGTCAGTTTATGCGTAGGAACGTCTGCCGGAGCACCCTTCACCGTAATCTGATTATTCTCGGTTGTATTCCCGTCCCTATAGGAGATACCGCCGGCAACTTCATTTGCCGTTGTAGGATTCGTGCCGTCATACGTCCACTCATTGTTCCTGAAGATGTTGTAGTTCATGATGACGGAGGTAGCCGTGCGCGTCCCCGTATCCGTGCCGATGAAATATTCAGCGTTCTCCGTGCTGCCGAGGTCGCGCGGTACATAGCCATCTTTGAACGTCAGCGCATTTACAGTCTCGCTCTTCAGGAGGGTGATGGTGCCTGTCGGCTTGCCCGTCAATTTCGACGTATCCACGTTGAAATTATTCGCGAAGTCGATCTCCCTGCCAAAGCCGCCGTTGTGCAGCGTCAGCATCGTATCCCCGCTCGCGATGTTGTTGTTCAGTTTAAAGTTGTACTTGTCGAAATTCTTAACGCTATGTACAGTAATCCCCTTACCGAAAACATTCAGCGTATTGTTGTTCACAGCACTGTCGGTGGAATTGTCGCCGTAAATCGACGCATTATCGAGGTTCGCCGTATATGTACCGTCCTCCGCGCCGAGATTGACGATGTTCTCCGACGTACTGCTGCCGGGGCCCACGGACTTGCCGCCGTAGACGTTCCCGCTGACTGTGCCGCCCGTAAGCGTGACGATATTCGCCGTCGCCTTGTAGCCGACGCCGCCCGCGACCTCGGCATTGACCGTACCGCCCGAAATCGTGACGGTATTTTTCTTCGCCTCGCCCGTGCCGCTCGTCTCCGCACCGTAAACGTCGCCGCTCACCGTGCCGCCTTTAACCGCGACTTCGTTTTCTTCAGCAGTGCCGCCCTCGATCTCTGCGCCACGAATACCCATCGCCGTGCCCGCGCTGAACTCGACTGCATTCTTCTTCGCCGCACCCGAACCAATCGTCACGCCGCCGCGAATCTGCCCCGCCGTGCCGTCCGTAAAGAGAACCTTGTTGTAACTGACCTCCGCTTTGCTTGTCGCTTTGTCGATATAGCCGCCGCCGATGTAGCCCGTTGATTTGCCGCCAGAGAAATTGACCGTATTGTTCGTGACTGCACCATCGCCGAACGTATAGCCGGCATAGAGAAGATTGACTGTCCCTTTCTTCATATTGGCGATATTGCCGTCGACCTTGCCTACACCGTCCACGTTGTTTGCCTGTCCGCCGTAAACCTCAGCAATCGTGTCGGCGTCGTGCGCCAGTTCGATATCCACCGTATTCTGCGTGACATCGCCCGTCGTACCCTCGTTCTTGCCGCCAAAGACATGGCTCGGGTCGCCCGCACCGCGCAGAGCCTTGACCGTCAGCTGGTTGCCCGTCGTCGTATGTCCGTCATGAGAAAGACCGCCATAAATCTCGTTCCCCCATGTCTTGGCGTAGGTTTCTCCCGTACCATCATAGGTTACACGTCCATTCTTGAAACGATTGATTTCCATAAAAACAGAGGTCGCTGTACCGCTGTCCGTATCGGTCTGCACGGCGCTCTCATGCGTATCCGTCGCAGCGTAAATCGTGGTGGCATAGTTCGAGAAATTCAGCGCATTCGCTGTCGCACTCTTTAAGAGGGTCACACGATGTACGCCGTGAACATTGGAAACATAGTCCGCGGAGAGTCCCGAACGGTCAACGGAAATCTTTCTCCAATCGACGCCCGTACCGCCGAAATCTCCCGCATTCGCAACGGAAAGCATCGTATCGCCGTTCCCAAACGACTCATTCAGCTTGAAGTTATAGTTCTCGAATTTATTGACAGACTTCGCCGCGATATTCTTGGCATTGACATTGAGCGTATTGCCCGTCGCCGCCTTATTGCCACCGTAGATCTCACTCGCCGTGAGTGTCGCGCCTGAGAGATCGTGATGCGTATCGTCGCCGAGGTTGACCGTATTCCCCTCCGTCGTACTGTCATTTCTCCATGAATACGCACCGTAAATATTGCCGCTGAACGTGCCGCCCGCAACAGTGACAACATTCTTGTTTACCGTGAATGTCCCGCTGCCGGAGGAATCACCGCCCGCACCGCCATAGACGACGCCTTCGAATCTGCCGCCTGTGATCGTGACTTTATTTTCCGTCACGGTTCCGGACTTATCCGAATAACCGCCGAAAATGCGCTTTTTGAACGTACCGTCCGAGATGTTGACGGTATTCCCCGTCACCCTCCCGGAATCCAGAGAACATCCGCCATATAAAACGTCCTCGACAGTACTGCTGCCGGATACCGCTACGTTATTCCCGGTCACGGTGCCGCTCGCAGGATCATAACCACCATGTACATTCTTTTTAATCACGCTGTCCGAAATACTGACTTGGTTATCCGAAACGGTTCCGCTGTTCGCGACAAGCCCGCCGCTCACGTTTTCCTCAATGGTACTGCCCGTAATCGCGACAACATTCCTAGTCGCCTTTCCGTTACCTCCTGCGGACTGCCCACCAGTAATATTTTTCTTAACCGTACCGTTTGTAACCGTAACCTTATTGCCGGTCACGACCGCATCGGTTCCGCCCTGCGCACCGATAGCATGCCCATTCACCGTACCGCCATCGACGCGGACTTCGTTGCCTTCTGCCGTGCCGCCGCCGTCAAGTTTTCCGCCAAAGACCGACCAGTCGGCATGCCCCTTGACGGTGAAGATATTGCGGTTCACAGCGCCTTTTGCCCAGCCGGCATATGAGGTATTGTCCACCCATCCGCTCGTCTCGACGGTGACGCTGTTGCCCTCTGCCTTGCTGTTCGCCGCTGTCGCATAGCCGCCGTACGCCGCCTTCACCTTGCCCGTCGCCGTGATCGTGACATGGTTGTTCGTCGAATCGCCCGCGCCCGCCGTATAGCCGCCGTAGACACT
>ERZ773099.1168-NODE-1168-length-19883-cov-28.704559_pt1 | contig 19883 bp, 14 predicted proteins | sample MGYA00511120_ERZ773099 | MGnify/ENA primary metagenome ERZ773099 (study PRJEB29015, sample SAMEA2738012) | human oral metagenome | biome: human oral; feature: human-associated habitat; material: dental | place: China | collected 2104 ...
GGGCGCGGCCGGCGTCGTCGTGCCGCGACGAGCCGTGCTCGCGGCGCTGGCGGCGGGCGGCGGGACGGCCCTGGCCGCCTGCGCCGACCTGCCCACCTCGGGCCAGGTCACCTCCTCGGACGCGGTCTCGGCCCGCGGCGGACAGCTCGTGCAGACGGCCGCCCGGCCGCGCGACGGCGCCGGACCGGAGGAGGTCGTCTCCGGGTTCCTGCGCGCCTGCATCGCGGGGTTCTCCGACGACTTCGCCACCGCCCGCATCTTCCTGCACCGGGTTGCCTCCGAGGCCTGGGACCCCGCCGCCATCGTGCGCGCCTACACCGGAACCACGGCGCCCGTGGTGGGGCGCGACGAGTCGGGGGCCGTGAAGGTCGCGGTGGAGCTCGTCGGCTCGATCGACACGGCCGGGGTCCTGACCACCGGCGCGTCGGCCGAGGCCGGGAGCACGAGCAGCTACACGGCGTCCTACTCGCTGGCCACCGACGGGCTGGGCCAGTGGCGGATCGTCGACCTGCCCTCCGGGGTGCTGCTTCCCGCGGGGAGCCTGTCGACCAACTTCGTGGCCACGAGCCTGTACTTCCTGACCCCCGACCGGGGGCGCTTCGTGCCCGAGCTGCGGTGGCTGCCACGACGGAACCTGGCTGCCGCCGCCGTCCAGGCGCTGCTGGACGGACCCGGGGACTGGCTGGCGACGGGGGCGTCGTCGGCCCTGCCCGACGGCATGACGCTGGCGGCCGGGGGCGTCACGCTCGAGGGCGAGACCGTGACCGTGACCCTTGACGCCTCAGCAGCGGGCCTGGGCGAGCAGGACCGCTCCCTCGCGGTGGCGCAGCTGAACGCGACGCTGAGCCGGATCGAGGGCGTGTCCTCCGTCGTCGTCATGGCCGAGGACCAGCCGATGGGCGAGCCGGCATCGCTTCCGGAGCCGGACGCCGACGCGGGCGCGGTCGTCGGCCTGAGCGCCGGCGCCGTCGTCCAGGGCACCAGCTCGACCCGCAAGACCCTCGCCACCGTCCAGGCCCTGGGCACCGCCCAGGCGCGCTATCCGGCCCTCGGCCCGGATGGGACGGTCTACGCCCTCAGCGCCTCGAGCCTGCTGCGGCTGCGGGCGGGGGAGAGCGCCGCCAGCGTCATCGCCTCGGTGGGGGAGGCCGATGCGGGCGCGGGCGGCCTGCTGCCTCCGGTGGCGGACCGCTACGGCTGGGTGTGGACGGCCGCCGATGGCGCGCTGACCTCCGTGGGAGGCCTGGGGCAGCGCGCGCAGCTGAGCGTGCCCTGGCTCGAGGGGCGCGAGGTGACGGCGGTGGATCTGTCGGCCGAGTCCGCCAGGCTCGCGCTGCGCCATCGCAGCAGGGACGACGGGGGCGACGAGCGCGTGAGCGTGGCGGTCATCGTGCGCGCCGACGACGGGACGCCCAGCGGGCTCGGCGAGCCGCTGCCGCTGCCGCTGGCGGCGGGCTCGGGCGTCACGGGGCTGGCGTGGTGCGACCCCGTCAACGTGGCGGTGCTGGCGCCCGGTGAGGCCGGGCAGGGCGCGCTCGACGTCCGTTACGTGCAGGTCGGCGGGATGAAGGCGAGCGTCGCCGGCACCCAGGGCGCCAGGGCGCTCGTCGCCGACCGTGTCAGCGGCGCGGCGCTGCTGGCCGATGATCGCGGGCAGGTCTGGCAGCGCAAGGGCGCCACCTGGCGGGTGCTGACCACGGAGGTCTCCGACCTGTCCTACCCCCTGCCCTGAGCCGCGTCCCCTCGAGAGCGGCCGGCGCGGGCGGGTGCAACGGGGACGAGGAACGGGCCGGCCCGTGGGCCGGTCCCGTTCGCGTCGTGAACGGGACCGGTGGCTACCGGTGGCTACAGGACCTGGGCGTTCAGGCGGATGACCCCGTAGGTCCACCCGTGGCGGTGGTAGACCGCGCACGGCTGCTTGGACGACCTCTCGATGAAGAGGTAGAAGGGGTGCCCGACGAGCTCCATCTGGTAGAGCGCCTCGTCGACTGTCATCGGCACGGCCTCGTGCAGCTTCTGGCGGACGATGATGGGCGAGTCCCCCAGCTGCGACTCGACGGCGACACCCGGCTCGGTCGGGGCCTGGGGCGAGTCCTCGATCGGCGCGTCCCCGGTGTCGGGGAAGTCCGGGGTCTCCTCGACGGCGGGGGCCTCCTGGCTCTTGACGACCTCGACCACGTAGCGGCGATGGTTCTTCTTGCGGTCGCGCGCGCGGCGCAGGCGCTCGGTCAGCTTGCCCATGGCGATGTCGAAGGCGGCGAAGCGGTCAGAGGAACTGGCCTCGGCCCGGATGACCGGGCCCTTCGAGATCACGGTGATCTCGGCGCGCTCGGCGGTGTCGGCCTGGCGCGGATTGCGCTCGTGGGTGACCTCGACCTCGACACGCTGGACGCGCGGGTCGAGCTGCTCGACCTTGGCGGCCTTCTCCTCGACGTAGTCCCGCAAACGCGAACTGATCTCAGCGTTGCGGCCGACGACGGTGATGTCCATGGTGAACCTTTCTGGGTCCTGATGATCCTGCAGGGGGATCGGGCGTTGGAGAGCACCCGTCGCACCGTGCGGCGGGCTCTGGACGGTCGCTCACCACCTCCTGAGTGCCAACCCGCCGGCCGGGCGGGACGCCGTGCAGTCGCCTGCGTTGCGGCTCGTGCTTCTGTGCACGGTGATACATAAATTACACCATACCTACGTCGTTCGGCGCGGGACGGATACCGCCGATCCGCGCTGATCGCCCGACGCTGAAACCGGGCCGCCCGGTACGACCGGATGCTGCTTGCGGGCGGGTGATGGCGCAGCGGCCACGGCGAGCGCACCGATGACTCGCGCGCCCGCGTCGTGCAGGGCGCGGGCGCAGCCTCCCAGGGTTGCGCCGGTGGTGACGACGTCATCGACCAGGAGGACCGCAAGACCCGTGACCGGTGCCAGGACTCGCGGCGGACGTGTGCGGTTGGCCCGTCGCTGACGCGCGGTGCGTCCGGTCTGGTGCGCGCCGCCGGCGAACCGGGGCCGGCGCAGCAGGTCCGCGCTGAGGATGTCCAGGGAGTGCTCCGAATCGCTGGCCTCCTCCCGGGCTTCCGACCACCCGACCGCCGCGCCCCGGGCGACGGCGTCGGCGAATGCGGCGGCCACCAGCCGGCCGCGGATGCGGCGGGCCCATCCCGAGGGCGCCGGGACGACGAGCAGGGGACCGGGGCCGACGGCGGCGCGCGTCTTGTCACTCGAGGAGCGCGCCCACAGGCGACCGGCGCGGATGCCGAGCTCCTCCATGGAGGCGGCGAGGTCTTCACGGGAGCCGTTCTTCCACCCCAGCACCATCCGCCGCACCGGCCCGGCATAGGCGGCCATGGCCATGACGTCCAGGGCGCCGGCGGCATCGGCGTGCTCGACGACCCTGGGCTCCCCGGCGAGCAGGTCCCGGCAGTCCGAGCACAGCGCCACGTCCCAGCGCCCGCAGCCGGCGCAGGACACCGGCAGCAGGAGTCGGACCGCTTCACTCAGGCGGCGCATTCCGCGGGATGCGGTCGGTATCAGAGGTTCCAGGACTGCGCGGGCCGCACGAGGCGCGCCGCCGGAGGGCGATGATGGGGAGTGCATGACTCCACAGTCCCACGAGCGCGAGTCCGGGCCGGGCGCCTGTCCACAGGTCCCCGGTCGGGGGCGCCGGGAGCGGACCCTGTGCACACGTCATGCGTCATGCACTGCTCTCACAGCTCCCGCAGCCGTCTGCAATGAGACAGATCATGCAGTGGCGCGGTGGCTGCTTGCGGGCCGTCCACTACGATGGGCGGTGTCTGCGCCCGGCAGGACCGGGCGATGGGGAAGCGGAGGACGCGGAGGACGCCGCCGTGGGCTGTGCACCCCCACCACCAACAAGGGAGAAACCAGCGTGTCGATTGTCGACCGGATCCTTCGCATCGGTGAGGGCCGCACCCTCAAGAAGCTTGACGCCATCGCCACTCAGGTCGAGGCGCTCGCGGAGACCTATGCGGACTTCACCGACGAGGACCTCAAAGAGGTCACCACGGACCTCAAGGAGCGCTACATCGATGGGGAATCCCTCGATGGGCTGCTGCCGGAGGCATTCGCCGCAGTGTGCGAGGCGGCCGACCGGGTGCTGGGCATGCGGCCCTTCCACGTCCAGATCATGGGCGGTGCCGCACTCCACCTGGGCAATATCGCCGAGATGAAGACCGGTGAGGGCAAGACGCTCGTGGCGACCATGCCCTCCTTCCTGCGGGCGCTGACGGGCAAGGGCGTCCACGTGGTAACCGTCAACGACTACCTCGCCGAGTACCAGTCCGACCTCATGGGGCGCGTCCACCGCTTCCTGGGGCTGACCACCGGTTGCATTCTGACCGGTCAGACTCCCGCGGAGCGTCGTAAGCAGTACGCCTGCGATATCACCTACGGCACGAACAACGAGTTCGGTTTTGACTACCTGCGCGACAATATGGCTCAGCGCCCCGAGGATCTGGTCCAGCGGGGCCACGCCTTCGTCATCGTCGACGAGGTCGACTCCATTCTCATCGACGAGGCACGCACTCCGCTGATCATCTCCGGGCCCGCCACCGGGGACGTCAACAAGTGGTACAAGGAGTTCGCCAAGATGGCGGAGCGCCTGCGCGCGGGCAAGGACTACGAGGTCGATGAGAAGAAGCGCACGGTCGGCGTCCTGTCACCCGGCATTGAGCGCGTTGAGGACTACCTGGGCATCGACAACCTGTACGAGTCCGAGAACACGCCGCTGATCGGATTCCTCAACAATGCGATCAAGGCCAAAGAGCTCTTCCAGCTCGACAAGGACTACATCGTGCGCGATGGCGAGGTGCTCATCGTCGATGAGCACACCGGTCGTGTCCTGCCGGGCCGCCGCTACAACGAGGGCATGCACCAGGCCATCGAGGCCAAGGAGCACGTGGAGATCAAGGCCGAGAACCAGACTCTGGCGACGATCACCCTTCAGAACTACTTCCGCCTCTACCCCGAGGGCTCGCGCTCGGGCATGACCGGCACCGCCGAGACCGAGGCCGCCGAGTTCGCCGGCACCTACAAGATCGGTGTCGTCCCCATCCCCACCAACAAGCCCATGATCCGCAAGGACCAGCCCGACCTGGTCTACACCAATGTCGCCGCCAAGCTGACCGCCGTGGTCGATGACATCTCCGAGCGCCACGAGGCGGGGCAGCCGGTCCTCGTGGGCACGACCAGCGTGGAGAAGTCCGAGCAGCTCTCCGCCCTGCTGAGCGAGCGGAAGATCCCTCATCAGGTCCTCAACGCCAAGCAGCACGCGCGCGAGGCCGCCGTCGTCGCCATGGCGGGGCGCAAGGGCGCCGTCACCGTGGCCACCAACATGGCCGGCCGCGGTACGGACATCATGCTCGGCGGCAATGCCGAGCACATCGCCGTCTCCGGGCTCAAGGAGGCGGGCCTGGATCCCGAGGAGAACGCCGAGGAGTACGACAAGGCCTGGCCCGCTGCGCTCAAAGCGGCTCAGGACGCCTGCAAGGCGGAGCACGACGAGGTCGTCGAGCTCGGCGGCCTGTACGTGCTGGGCACCGAGCGCCACGAGTCCCGCCGTATCGACAACCAGCTGCGCGGGCGCTCCGGCCGTCAGGGGGACCCGGGCGAGTCCCGCTTCTACCTGTCGATGGAGGACGACCTCATGCGCATGTTCGCCTCCAACGCCGCCCAGCGCATCATGGCCTCGGACGTCCACGACAACAACGTGCCCCTGGAGTCCAAGGTGGTCACGCGCGCCATCGCCTCGGCCCAGCGCCAGATCGAGTCGCGCAACTACGAGATCCGCAAGAACGTCCTGAAGTACGACGACGTCATGACCGAGCAGCGCGAGAAGGTCTACGACGAGCGTCACCGCGTGCTGAAGGGCGAGGATCTGGAGCCGCAGGTCGAGGCCTTCCGCTCCCAGGCGGTCGGGGCGATCGTCGCCAGTCGCACCGCAGAGGGCCGCTCCGACGAGTGGGATCTTGACGCCCTGTGGAACGATCTCGGTCACCTCTACCCGGTGGGGCTCACCCGGGATGAGCTCGTCGATGCGGTGGGCGGCCTCGACCGCCTGACCTCCGAACGGCTGTCGGTCGAACTCTCGGAGGACGTCGCCGTGGCCTATGAGGACGCCGAGAGGCGTATGAATGACAACCCGTTGGCCCGCACGCAGCTCGGTGACGAGCCCATGCGGACCCTGGAGCGCCGTGTCCTGCTGGCCGTGGTCGACAAGCGCTGGCGCGAGCACCTTTATGAGATGGACTACCTCAAGGAGGGCATCGGCCTGCGCGCCATGGCGCAGCGCGATCCATTGGTGGAGTACGCCAACGAGGGCGCCCACATGTTCAAGGCGATGATGGAGGGCATCCGCGAGGAGACCATCGAGCAGATCTTCGCCAACGTCGGTCGCTTCGACGCCGCCGCGGCGCGCGCCGCCGAGGACGGCACGGCCGAGGCCGCTGCGACTGTCGCCGCTGCGGACGGCACCGCTGCGGCCCGTCTCAAGGTCGGAGCGGTCGGCTCCGGCTCCGCGGGTGGCGGCGTCCTGGGGTCCACCGGCCAGGAGTCCATGAGCCGGCGGGTGACCTACTCGGCCCCCTCGGAGGACGGCACCGCCACATCGACGACGTCGGGCTCCGCCTGGAGTGCGGCGGGCAGCGCGGGAGCCTCGGACTCATCGAGTTCATCGAGCTCGTCGAGCTCACGGGTGGCGGCGGGACGCGCCAGGGCCTCTGCGGATGGGGCCTCGCGCTCCGCCAACCGGGCTCAGCGGCGCGCCGCCAAGAAGAAGCGGAGGCACTGACCGCAGACCGGTGCGGCCGCGCAGATCCGGTGCCGGGCTCAGCCGATTTCGAGTGTCGACATGACCCACCGGCCACGATGAAGAACCAGAAGGGCCGCCGCGGCCCGAACCCGTGAGCCGTCATCGAGCAGGACGGCGGCCTCGCAGTTGCCCGACAGAGTGATCTGGGCGTGGACGCAGCGCGCCCTGGGGCGGGCGCGGCCGGGCTCGGTCCCCAGGAGGCGCATGGCCAGGCCCGCGCGGCGAGCCAGCGCTTCGAACATGTCGGGAGTGGTCCACCTCGCCAGGTGGTCCACGGGCCGGTGGCCGCTGAGAACCTCTGCGGCCGCCGTGACGACGGAGGCGGCATGGCGCCGCGGATCCGGGAGCTGTTCTTGCCCCGCTGTCGGCCGCTCGGTTGCCTTGGGCGCGGCTCGAGTGCTTTTCCGCTTGCTCTGCTTCCGGCGTCTGGTCGGGGCCTGGAAGTGCAGGCGGTCCCACTGCGCGTGTTCGGCGTCCGACTTGGGCGCGCGGGTGACGGTCCTGCCCGCCGGGGTGCGGGCGGCGGCCCTGGGCGTGCGCGGCCGTGGCCCGGACGGTTCCGGACGGCTCGGCGCGGGGCGCGTGGGGTGCGCGGGAGCGGAGCCCTTCCTGACTGGGCGCGGGAGCGGCCTGGTCGGGGCCGGTGTCGCAGTGGCGGCTGATGTGATGAGTGGCGTGACGGCTGGTGCGGCGGTCATGGTTGTTTCCTGTCCTCGGAGGGGGTGGGGCGGGCCTGGGCGAGTGCGTCGGGAAGCCGCAGCTCGGCTCCCGGGCGTAGAAGCGAGGGATCTGAGCCGATGGGCTCGGTGTTCGTCTCGTAGACCAGGGGCCAGGTCTGGACGATCTGCGCATCGGTGGCGTCGGGTCCGAGTGCGGCCGCGGTGATCGACCACAGCGACTCTCCGGGTTCGACGGTGTGCGTGTGTGCGGAGTCGGTCCGGGTCCCGGTCCCATCGTCGGGAGCGGAGCCGGACGAGGCGGCGGGATCGGCATTCTCCGCGCTCTCAACGGCCGGTGGGGCCGGCTCGGCCGGTGGGGAGTCCTGCGCGGACTCGGCGCCGTCCGGATCCGGGGCGGACTTGTCCGGCGGGGCGGCGGCCGCTCCGGTGCTCACCCGCCACCCCAGGTCATCAGGGGGTGCGGAGGCCGATGGGGCCGCCGTCGCGGCCGGCGAGATCGCGATCCCTGCGATCAGGGCGCCGGTGGTGATCCGGCGCACGAGCGGAGCGCCCCACCGCTGTAGTACGACATCGGCGCGCCCGCCCATGACGGTTCTGGCCGATGCGCCGCGCGAAGTCCTTGAGGTCGTTGAAGCCTGCGAAGCCTGCGAAGTTATCGCCACGGCATCCCGCAGCAGGATCGCCAGCGCTAGCCCGGCGGACGCCAGATGCCACAGGCAGCCCGCGGCTCCGATCCCGCAGGCGAGCACGATCGCGATCTGGGCGATCTGGGATGTGCTCCACCAGGCGATCGGGACCGAGGCGAGGGCGGTGCCCGCAGACCAGGCGCTCGCCGCCAGCGCCACCGCGCCCAGGGCCCCGGCCAGCGCGACGACAGTGAGGTGCAGAAGCGGACGCATGGGGATCTCCGTCATTGAAGATGTTGTTTGAGGTGATTTGATCCTGCTTGATAGATCTCAGGTTGTCAAGAGTTCTTTAGGTGGTCAGGTTGATCGCTTGCGCCTCTGGCGGTTGAGGTGACTGCCGTATGTCGAGCGAGTGCGCGGTCTTGCTGCGTCCGCGGGGGTCGTGATGAGGTGCGGACATGGAATGGGACGCGCTGCTGGTCGACCTCGAGAGTCGGTTCGAGGCGGAGCGCCGCGCCGATATCGCGGCTCAGGCGGCGGACCTGGCGGAGGCCGAAGTCGCCGCTGTGCGGCTCGCCGATCGGCTCCGCGGCGCTGTTGGGCGCACGATCCGCCTGCGTACGCGTGGCGGTACCCCGGTTGATGGCGTGCTGGCGCGCGCCGAGGACGGCTTCGTGCTCATTGAGGAGGGGGACGGCCTTCAGGCTCTCGTCCCGACCGATTCGCTCGCATTCCTCGAGCCGCTGCCCGGCCCCGCGCCCGAGGCGATCGGTCGCCGTCCGACTTTTCAGGCCGCTGCCCGCGAACTGGCCCGTGCCGGCGCTCGAGTGCGCGCGGTGACCCCCGCCGGAGACGTCATTGGCCGGATCGGGCGAGTGGGGGCCGATTATCTGGATGTCGTCGTGGATGGTCCGCGCAGCGGCAACGGTCAGCGGCGTCCGCCGGGAGGGGCGCGGCCCGGGGTCGTCACTGTGGCGCTGGCCGCGCTCGACGTTCTGCGCAGCCGGTGAGCCGGCCGGTCCAGAAGGTGCTCGCCGGGCTCACTCCTTCTCGAAAAGCTGGCCTGCGGCGCCTGCGGCGACCATGTCGCGCGTGGCCTTGAGCTGGCGCTCGATGTAGGCGTCGAAGGCGCTCTCGGGGACCCTCCATAGGCGACGGGCGCCCACCTGGATCGCCGGCAGGTCTCCGGACTGGATGAGGGCGCGTACGCCCTGAGCGGACAGCTGCAGATTTTCGGCGACCTCGGCAATGGTCAGGAACTTGTCTTTCATGGCACGATGATGACATCCCGGTGCACAGCGCGCCATCCCTGAACAGTCCTGTGGATAGTCAAAGATGCTTCCAGAATATCCCAGGGCCTCATGAGTGATCAGGAGAAACTCATGGTCCTTTCCCGTCGTGGTCCCGCACGAAATGCACATGCAGACTCCGCACGCCCCGCGCGCGGGCATCGTTCCACATGGCGTGATCCGCGCCTGACCGGCGGTCTCGTCCTCATCGGCGCCTCCGTCGCCCTGGGATCCTGGGCGGTGAACGCCGCCGCAGACACCCAGCAGGTCTACGTCCTCAGCCGGGACGTCGCGCCCGGGCAGGATTTGACGGCCGATGGGGTCCTGTCCCTGGTGGACGCCCATCCAGGCACCGATGCCTATGTGAGGGCCGGCCAGTTGCCCGAGAGCGCCGTCGCCCAGAGATCCCTGAGCGCTGGTGAGCTCCTGCCCACCAGCGCCGTGGGCAGCGAGACCTCGGATGACCTGCGCGCGGTCGTCCTGAAGGTCTCTTCCGGTCTTCCCGCCGATACCGGTGTTGGCGACGCCGTCGACCTGTGGGCTCTGCCCGCCGCCCAGGTCACTGCTGACGATGAGCGCACCCAGGCCGAGGTGATCGCCGAGCACCTGATCGTCTCGACGGTCGGGCAGACGGGGGAGAGCCTCATCGGGCAGAACACCACCGAGGTCGAAGTCCTGGTTCCGGCCGATTCCGTGGCCGAGGTTCTCACCGCCGTCGGCGGAGACGGGGCCCTCGTCCTGGTGCCCGGCAATGCTGGGAGCTGAGTGAGATGGCCGAGCGACTGCATGGGGTCCTCCTGGCCGTCTCCGGGGAGGACGCGGACCTGCTGCGAGCGATCGATGCGCACGGATCCGGTTTGCGCGTGGTGCGCCGCTGCGCGGATACGGCCGAACTGCTCAGCGCCGCCATGGCGGGCCTGGCCGCGCTCGTGGTGGTGGATACGGAGTTCGACGACCTCGACCTCTCTGTTGTGGATCGACTGGCGCGTGCCGGTGCGACCGGCATCGTCCTGACGTCCGCCGATCAGGCAGAGCGCTGGGCAGTGGCCGGATGGTCGGCCGAGGAGCGGAGCATCGATCCCGGTGCGGTGCGGGCCCGTTTGCAGGTGCTCGCCCACGCCGTCGAGAACGGGCCTCCGGCCCCGACCATGCGGGTCACGGCTCCTTCCCAGTCGGATGATGGGGCCGACGATCAGTTATGGGCCGAGCTGGCGGCCATCGAGCCCTCGGCCCCGGCCGTGCCGGAAGACACCGGGGGCGCAGACGGTTCCATCCCGGTGGAGAAGGCCCCGTCGCCCGCAGAGCCCGAAAGGCGTCCTTCCGATGCGTCCGACGGCGGTCCGCCCCATGGCGCCGGCGCGCAGACGAGTGGGACGAATGGTGCGGACGGCAGCATCGTGGTGGTCTGGGGGCCCCGCGGCTCCTACGGGAGGACGACGATCGCGGCAGCGCTGGCTCACAGCCTGGCTCCCGCAGGTGGCACGATCCTCGTCGACTCCGACTTGGAGGGGCCGTGCCTCTCCCAGGTCCTCGGATTGCCGGAGAACTCCTCCGGACTGGCGACCGCCGCACGCCTGGCGGGGCATGGCAGGCTGGATGAGGAGACCCTGAGCGAGCTCCTGGTTCCCGTCGGAGAGTCGGAGCGCCTGCTGTCCGGCTTGGGGCGTCCCGGGCGCTGGCGTGAGCTTCCGCCCTCGGCCATGTCCGAGGTGTGGAGTCGCTGCCGCGGCTTGGCCGCCTGGACGGTCGTTGATGTCAGTGGCGGGCCGATCGACGACTCGGTCGACGAGTACACCCTGGAGCCCGGCAGGGGCGCCGTGGCTGCCGAGCTCGTGCGCCGTGCCAACGTCGTCCTGGTGGTGGGCGGGGCGGATCCCGTCGGAGTGCGCCGGCTGCTGCAACTGCTGGGGGACCTGGACGACGAGATGCGCCCGGCCGGCCGCCTCGAGGTGGTGGTGACGCGAGTACGGTCGAGCGTCGCCGGGCCCTCGCCGCAGCGCGCCGTCAGAGACGCCCTTGAGCGCTACGGCCGGCTCAGCGACGTGACGCTCGTGCCCGACGACCCGGTGAGCGCCGACCGCTGCATGATGGAGGGGCGGGCCGTCACCGAGGCGGCGCCCGACAGTGCGCTCGGACTGGCCTTGGCGGGGCTCGCGGATCGAGTCGCCCCGGATGCGGCCGCTTCTCGCCGGGTGGTTAGGAAGGCGCGCCGCGGGCTCGGGCTGCGGCGGCGCGAGAGCCGGAGCGCTCGGGCGAAGCGGGCGCGCCGGTCGGCGCGGTCGGGCGGCCCGCAACGAGTCGGGGCGGGGACGCCGTCTTCGCCCACCGGTGGGTCGCCGTCGATTCCCCCATCGCATCGGGGCGCGGCGATGGGGGTGGGGCCCGCGCACCCACGGGGCGCAGTGCCTCCGCCTCCTCCACCACCGCCGGATGCCGGGACCGAGGCCGCGGGCGGAGAGCGGATCTCGCCCGCCACGCGTGAGGGGCGGCGCCGGGGACGGCGCGCCAGGTAGCGGCGGGGCGCTGTACGGCGTGCGGGACGAGACGCATGCGGCGCACTCGGGCGCGCTCGGGCACACTTGGGCCATGCGTGTCTACCTGCCTGCGACGGCCGCCGACCTGTCTGCGCCGACCATCAGTCCTCGGACGGCTCACGCGGTCACGTCCGCCCTGGCCCGGGCCCTGCCCGATGAGGATGAGGAGACTCTAGAGGCCTCGGCGAGCCTGTGTGCGGCGGACGCCTCCTTGATGCTTCTGAGCGGGCCTGACGCCGGGGTCCTGGTGGATCGTCGAGTCGTGATCGCGGCGGACGTAGACGCCGCAGCAGTCTCGGAGGTCCCGGTGAGTGAGGAGATCCTGCCCGGCACGGTTCAGGTGGGTGCCCCGGTGGCTTGGGAGGCGGTGGCTGCGCTGCTGGTCGATGAGCGGGAGGTCGAGGTGGACGTGCGGGCGGCGCGCACGGGCGACGAGGCGGCCTTCGAGCGGGTCGGGGAGGCCGACTTGCTGTGGTTCGACGTCTCCGAGCGCGAGTACCTGGCTGCTGAGCTCGGCTGAATGGGCCGGTGGGGCCGGCCCGTTGCGGAACTCGGCCGGCTATGAGGCAGTGATGCGAAGCGTCGAGCCCACGGGCGTCGTGGTCACCTCGATACGGTCGGGCACCTGCCGACGGAGCTCCTCGATGTGGGAGACGATGCCGACGGTGCGACCGCCCGCCTGAAGGCGCCCGAGCTCGGCGAGAACAGTCTGAAGGGTCTCGGGGTCGAGGGTGCCGAAGCCCTCATCGACGAAGAGAGTCTCCATGGCGACGCCTCCGGATTCAGCGGTGACGACGTCTGCCAGGGCGAGGGCCAGCGAGAGGGAGACGTAGAAGGTCTCCCCGCCCGAGAGCGTCTTGGGATCGCGCACCACGCCGGCGCAGAGGCGGTCGATCACGCCCAGGCCGAGCCCGCGGTCGCGGCGCCCGGCCGAGCCGGTCTCATCGGCGACGCGCACGAGCTCGTAGCGTCCCGATGACATCTGAGTCAGGCGATCGTTGGCGAAGACGAGGACTTCGGCGAAGCGGTCGAGCAGGACCCATGTGGCCAGGGGGGTGGAGGCATCGTTGCGACCGGTGACCAGGGCGGCGACCTGTGTCAGCGCCCGGCTGCCTGCGAGGATGTCGGCGAGCCGGGCGGCGGCCCTATCGACGGCCTCCAGGGCCTCCTCAAGGTGCCTGTGGGCCTCTGAAGCAGTCGCATGGGCCGCCAGTGCGGTCTCGCGCGTCTCCTCGGCGGCCTCCTGGAGTCGGCGTGCGCCGGCGACATCGGCGGTCTCCTCACCGGTGAGGGCGCAGATCCGCGGGTCCTCAGTGAGTGCGTGACGGACGCGCTCGCGGTCTGCGCGGATGCGGTCGACCGCCTCGGCGAGGGCCGTGAGCTCGGCGGCCGGCAGAATGGCCTGCTCGGCCTGACTCGCCGTGGTGAAGCCGGCGGCTGCCAGGGCCTTGCCCAGGTCGTCCGATGCGCTGGTCGCCTCCCGGGCGGCGGTGCGGACTGCCGCCAGGTGCGAGCGCGCCGACTCGGCGGCGTCTGCGATGCCGAGGAGCGCGTGATGCCGGGCGGCGACCGTGGCGTGCTCGCCGCAGGCGTCAGCGCAGCGTGCTCGGTCCTGCTCAAGGGCGTTCTGCGCTGCTTCGAGGCGGGCTCGATCCTCGGCGAGGGCGGTGCGGTCCGTCTCCAGGGCGTCGCGCATGGCGGCGGTCTCCTCGGCGAAGCCGGCGAGCTGCTCGGTCAGCTCCGCCAGGGGGCGCGAGGCCCGTGCGAGCGACTGGAGGTGTTCGGCCGCCTCGGCCAGAGCACCGTCGAGTTCTGCGAGGGGCCGCATGCCCGAGGTCTCAAGAGCAGTGCGGTGCTCGCGCTCCAGATCACTGTGCTCACGCACCCGTTCGGTCAGATGCTCGTCGGCGCGGGCTCGCTCGGCGTCGGCCTGCTCGACCTGGGCGCGGCTGACCGAACCGGCCTCGGGGTCGGCGGGGGCGGGGTGCTCCGGGGAGCCGCACACGGGGCAGGGCTCGCCGTCTACGAGCTCGGCGACGATGGAACCGGCCGTGGCCTCCAGCCAGGCGCGGTGCTGAGCGGCGGCGTGCGCCTTGGCAGACTCCACGACTTCGGTCGCCTCGACGACGGCCTGCTTGCTCGCGGCGAGCCGGGTGTCCAGCGCCTCGGCGCGAATGGCGGCATCGCGCCGCGCGAGGGCGGCGTCGCGATCCACGCGGGCCTGGGGGAGCCGGTTCTCCGCCTGGCGCGCGGTCTCGAGCGCGGTCTCGAGTTCGGCGTGGCGGGCGGGCCGGGCCTCAAGCGCTCGGATGTGTTCATCCAGATCGGTGCGGCGCGCGTCGAGGAGGTCCTGATCGCGCTCGAGCGCCGTCCGCCGGTCGCCCAGGTCTGCTTCGAGGGCGACCAGCGGCTCAAGAGATCCGGCGAGGGTGCGAGTGCGGGTCGCGAGCGCGGTCAGCTGAGACTCGGCGTGCTGGAGACGTTGCGATTCCCCGGAATCCTCGGGGGCGTAGGGCGCCTGCGGAGCAGAGGTGAGGATGGCTTCGCATTCCTCGAGGATCGGGCCGATGGCTGGGATGTCCTGGGTGTCTGTGCTGTCGGTGTCATCGGTGCTGTCAGCGATGCTGTCGGTAAGGATCGTGCTGGTGGCGCTGGCGCTAGCGCCGACAGTGTTCAGGGTCCGGGACAGTGCCTGCGTCGCCAGGTCGCGTGCGGCTGCAAGGTCTCGCAGGGCGCGCGCGTGCCGGTGCAGGGCGGTGGTGACCTGGGAGGCGCGGCGGGCGGCGTCGAGACGCGCGGTATCGGCGTCATGAGCAGCGCGGTGCGCATCGAGTTCGGCCTGCTCGGCCAGAAGCGCCTCACGCCTGTCGAGCCGCTGACGCAGCTCGACGGCGGCCTCGGTGGCGGCATGCGCCGTACCGGCCTCCGCCCGAGCGCGTTCCACGGCCTGGGCCAGCGGGGCGAGCGCGGCACGGCTGCGGGCGAGGGCCTGCTCACCTATGGCGGCGATGGCGTCGGTGTCCGGGACCGGGGCGCCGGCCAATTCAGCCAACTGAGCCAGCTCAGCCAGTTCAGCTGATTCGGCCGGCTCAGAAAGCTCAGCCGTCTCAGACAGCTCAGCCGACTCGGGCGCCTCGCTCAATTCAGTACGCCGTGGGGCCGGGAAAGGTTCGGCGTTCTTTTGCGCATCGTCGGTGACGATGGTGGCGGAGAGAGCGCCCGGAGGAGGGTCGTCGTCGGCGCTGGGGATGGGCAGGAGGGCCAGCAGTGGGGCAGCGACCTCGACCCGGGCCTGCAGTGCTTGGCGGGCCGCCTGGGCCTCCCGGTCCGTGAGCCGGTTGCGTTCGGCGATCTCGGCCTGGATGGCGTCGAAGACCCCGGTACCGAAGACGTCGCGCAGCAGGGTGTGGCGCTCCGCTGAGGTCGCCCGCAGAAATCGTGCGAAGCGCCCCTGGGGCAGGACGACGGTCTGCGTGAACTGATCCCGGCTCAGGCCGACGATGCGGTTGACCTCGGCGCCGACGTCTTCCAGCCGCGTGATGGGCTCGTCAAGGGCATGCCCGCCGGGTGCCGACAGGCGCCATAGTTTGGCCGCGGCGTTCTGGCGCGTGGTGCCGGTACCGCGCTTTTTAGGACGCCAGTACTCGGGGCTGCGCAGGATTCGGTAGACGCCGGCCGACGTGGAGAAGGTCAGATCGACCTCGGATCGGGCGGCGGCATCGACGAGAGTGGAGCGCAGGCGCTGCTTGGACGAACCGCTCGAATCGGCGACCTGCCCGTAGAGGGCGAAGACGATGGCGTCGATGATGGTCGTCTTGCCGGAACCGGTGGGGCCGGTCAGCAGGAAGCGGCCGGAGGCGGTGAAACGGTCGAAATCGATGGTCTCGGTGCCCGCGTAGGGACCGATGCCGGTCATGATCAGCGTATGCAGACGCATCAGTTCATCCCCTCCGGGCCGGTGCGCGCGGCGTCGTAGGCGGTGGCCATGACGGCCCGCTCATCGGGATCAGCCGGGCGGCCGAGCATCTCGGTCAGGAAGCGGTCGGCGATATCCAGCGGATCACTGGCCCGTGTGACGGATATTCGATCGCCTTCGGCCTGCGGGGGCGGGGTGTGGGAGAAGGCCAGGAGATTGGGCAGTTCGGCTTTGAGGAGCGCCATGGCGTCCGGTGGCATGGCGCCGGACAGGGCGACCCGCACCCAGTCCTCGCGGTGCGCGGGGGCGAGAGCCAGGATCTCGTCGAGCGTGCCCGTCAGTGTGGTCGCCCGGTAGGGCAGGGGCGCGGGGATGCGCTCGAGGCGGGTTGCGCCGCCGGAGCCGATATCGAGCAGGACGGTGGATTTGGGGGAGTCCGCCTCGGGGAAGGAGAAGGGAAGAGGACTGCCGCTGTAGACGAGGCGGGGGCCTTTGCCGTCGGTGCGGATCTCTTGGGGACGATGGAGATGACCGAGAGCGACGTAGTCCAGACCGCCGGACTGCTCGGCCAGGGGCGAGCCTCCCAGGCCGGTGTAGACGCCTCCGGGAACGGAGTCGACGCCGCCGACGCGAATATCCCGTTCGGACTCGGCAGCGGGCTGCCCGCCGACGACGAAGGCGTGGGACATGACCAGGGCCGGGACCCGGACTGCCGCTGCGGCGCGCCGAGCGGTGAGATCGGCGGCGACCAGGCGCAGGGCGCCCGAGACGACGGCTTCATGGCTGCGGGGCAGACGAGGCCTGACGGCGGGAGCCGCCGGGGAGCCGGAGGCGGGCGAACCCGCGGGTGCTGATGCGCCCTCGGGCGCGGCGTCGGAATCCCCGACGGGATCCTCAACGGTCTCTCCGAGCCTCTCGGCGAGGATCGGCGGCAGGGACTCGCGAGCGGCATCCGGATCGAGATAGGGCAGGGCGTAGACGTACAGGCCGTCCGCGCCGTCGAGGCCCGGGATGACGACCGGGCGGCCGACCTCGGCGGTGCGGGCGCGAATGGTCAGGCCCTCGCGCAGGAGATCGGCGCCGAAGCCGAGGCGCTGTGCGGAGTCGTGGTTGCCCGGGGTGAGGATCACCCGGGTCACGTCCGACAGGCGGCGCAGGGTGTCATCCAGAAGGCGAACCGAGTCGGTGGGCGGGATGGCGCGGTCGTAAACGTCCCCGGACACGACGACGGCATCGACCTCCTCGCAGCGGGCGAGCTCGACGAGGTGGTCGGCGAAGGCCGCCTGGGCGTCATCCAGGAGGCGCCCGTGGAAGGTGCGCCCCAGATGCCAATCGGAGGTGTGCAGGATCCGCATGACCGCACCCTCTCACAAGGGTGCGACACGAATGACCGGGCCTTGCCCGCGTCGTGTCCGGAGGACAGTGCCGCTCAGTTCTTGACGGTAGGAACAGTAGGAATGGTGAGGATCTGGTCCACGTCGACGCGGTCGGGCGCGAAGGCCGCCAGCTCTCTGTCCGCGGGGTGCCCCAGTGCGATGCCGACGGCGAGCGTCTCGTCCTCGCCGATGCCCATGACCTCGCGGACGATGTCGGGACGGTGGACCAGTGCGTAAGCGTTGATGGCCCCCAGCCCCTTGTCGACGGCGGCCAGGGCGAGCAGCATCGAGAAGGCCCCCAGGTCGTGAATGGACCACAGGGGGGAGTCCTTGGGAATGGTCACGTACAGCGCCGCCTGGGCGTTGAAGAGCCGGGTCTGGGACGCGGCGAAATCCTGTGCCGTCTCGCCCAGGGCCTCGATCCTGCCGCTCAGGGCCGCCATGTTGGCTTGGGCGGCAGGCGACCACTGGGTGCGAGACATGACCGGGAAATCCGAGTTCCCCTTCTCGCCGGCGGCCGCCTTCTGGGCGAAGCGCTCCTTGATCGTGGCGAGGGTGGCGCCGGTGGCCGCGTAGACGCGCCAGGGCTGGGAGTTCACCCATGACGGCGCCCGCTGGGCGGTGCGCACGATGTCCACCAGATCCTGGCGGGACACGGGCTGTTCGGTGAAGTCGCGGACGGAATGGCGCTGGGCAACGACCTGCTTGAATTCCATGGTGTCTTCCTCTCCGGACGCGGGCGCATTCGCTCGGAGAACATGCGGCCTGCTCCGGGCATTCCGGGCGTGGGCGTCTTCGTGAGTGACTCGTCGGCCCTAGTTTCCCGGTTCTTCTCGACGGAGGCGGATGGGATGGACGGAGTTTTGCGACATGAACGGAGGTTTCTCCCATTCTTCTGAGAGCGGGGGCGCGAAGAATGGGAGAAACCTCCGTTCACGTAACGAACTACCGTTGATGTCGAGCCGCCAATAGTATGTGGAGACCTGCTGCGACGGACGGAGGTCATCGTCTTCCGGTGCACCGGTCTACTGGCAACGGTCAGAGGCTCGTTCGGTCAGTGGTTCGTTGAAGGTGCTGGTGGAGCGGCTATCGCAGAGATTTGGTAGGCAGTCGCCTCATCTTCTTCTATCAGCGGAGCAGTCCGACGCCGAAGTCGGTGGCGCAGATGGAGCATATGATGCGGCGGTTCGCCCAGAAGCTGGCCGAGCACGGCTTCGTCACCATTGCCGCCGACGCCGCCTATCAGGGCGCCTCGGGCGGCACACCGCGCCAGACGGATCGACCGGCCAACCGGGTCGAGGACATCCGGGCAATGGTCGATTTCATCAGCACCTATCCCGGTGTTGACGCCCAGCGCGTCGGGGCCCTCGGCATCTGTGGGGGCGGTGGTTACACCATCCAGGCGGTCAAGACCGACAAGCGGGTCAAGGCGGTGGCCACCGTCAGCATGTTCAACAGCGGTCGCGTCCGCCGTAACGGCTTCCTCGACGCCCAGATGGACTCCATCGCCGAGCGCCTGGAGCAGGCGGCGCGGGCCCGCGCCAAGGAGCTGGACGGCGAAGTGGAGTACACCGGTACCCATATCTCGCATCGGCTGGAGCTGACTCAGGAGCAGCTCGAGGAGATCCCCGCCGGTCTGTACCGCGATGGCACGGTCTACTACGGCATAACCCATTTCCACCCCAATGCCACTCCGCGCTACACCACCAGCAGCCTGATGTACTTGATGGCCTTCGATGCTGAGAACCAGGCCGAATTGATCGACCAACCACTGCTGATGATTGCGGGCAAGGATGCTGATACCCGTTACATGACCGATGCCGTCTTCGACAAGGCCACCGGCACCATTAGCAAAGAGCGCTTCCTGATCGACGGCGCCACTCACATCGAGACCTACTGGAAAGAACCTTACGTCACCCAGGAGGCCGACAAGCTGATCGAATTCTTCAAGCGTTACCTGTAAGGCCCAGCTTCGGCTCCCATGCCCCGGAGCGTCCTGACGGCACGCATCGTCGGGGCGCTCCGTTCATGGCGGCTACACGTGAGTCGCTAAATAATTTGCTCGCCATTGAAGGTCAATCAAGGAGGATGATGGGCGGTTTTGTAAGTCCTTGTGGTTGCTGCTGACTATATTGGTTGCCGCCGCAAGGAATGTCTGCTCGTGGGGTCTTTTGGTGCTGTAGATATTTCTGAGTATGCGCGAAAATGAAAGGTGGCCATCAAGCCGGATGGCCTCGGCGCCGATCCCAGTGCTTATTTCCGAGGAGGCCACTAGACTGCCGTTCGTACAGGCAATGGTGGATTTCGCGTCTAGGCTCGCTTCCGATCGCAGTGCCCAGGTCGCTGCTAAGCGAAGACTGAAGCCGGATCATGCAACACCGCTTCATCTGCTTCATCCACGTCGCCGTCGGCAATGGCGCCGCGTCACATTGCTTCAGTGCCGCTTCACCGCTTCACCGTGCTACTCCACCAAGTCGCCCGCCGGGCGTCGCTGAATTTGCTGAACATCGCTGAAAATCGCTGAACATTGCCGAATTGGTCTCAGGAGACCTCGACCATGCCGGAGGCGACCAGCGCGATAATGACCGCGCCCAGGATCACGCGGTAGACGAGGAAGCCGGTGAACTTGTTGGAGG
>ERZ773099.1169-NODE-1169-length-19882-cov-13.840117_pt1 | contig 19882 bp, 9 predicted proteins | sample MGYA00511120_ERZ773099 | MGnify/ENA primary metagenome ERZ773099 (study PRJEB29015, sample SAMEA2738012) | human oral metagenome | biome: human oral; feature: human-associated habitat; material: dental | place: China | collected 2104 ...
ACCCGCTGGTGTGCGGCGCCTTCAACGCCGACTTCGACGGCGACCAGATGGCCGTGCACCTGCCGCTGGGGGCGGAGGCCCAGGCGGAGGCCCGCATCCTCATGCTCTCGTCCAACAACATCCTCAAGCCCTCCGACGGGCGCCCGGTGACCATGCCCAGCCAGGACATGATCATCGGCACCTACTACCTGACCCAGACGCCCGACCCGTCCGTGCCGGTCGAGCACGACGCCGAGGGCAACGAGATCGTCCCGTCCTTCTCCTCCTTCGCGGAGGCGGTCATGGCCCACGACTTCGGGCGGCTCGACGTCAACGCCACGGCGGACATCCGCTTCGAGGAGGGCATCACCGCCCCCGTCGGCTGGGAGGCGCCCGAGGGCTGGAGCGAGGGCGACCCCATCACCCTGCGCACCTCGCTGGGCCGGGCCCTGTTCAACACGGCCCTGCCCGAGACCTTCCCCTACGTCAACTACGTCGTGGACAAGAAGGCCCTGGGCAATATCGTCAACACGCTGGCCGAGTCCTACCCGCGCGTGGCGGTGGCCTCCTCGCTGGACGCCCTCAAGGCCAACGGCTTCTACTGGTCGACCTGGTCGGGCATCACGGTCGCCTTCGCCGACGTCGTCTCCCCGCCCTCCAAGCCGGAGATCCTGGCCCGCTACGAGGACGAGGCCGCCGAGATCCAGGAGCAGTTCGAGCTGGGCGCCCTGACGGAGGGGGACCGCTACCAGTCGCTCATCGACATCTGGACCAAGGCCACCGCCGAGGTCGCCGCGGCCATGCGGGAGAACTTCCCGGACCGCAACACCGTCTACCAGATGGTGGTCTCCGGGGCCCGCGGCAACTGGGATCAGATCCGCCAGCTCGCCGGCATGCGCGGGCTGGTGGCCGACCCCAGGCAGCGCCTCATCGACCGGCCCATCAAGTCCAACTACCGCGAGGGCCTGAGCGTCCTGGAGTACTTCATCGCCACCCACGGCGCCCGCAAGGGCCTGGCGGACACCGCCCTGCGCACCGCCGACTCCGGGTACCTCACGCGGCGTCTCGTCGACGTCTCGCAGGACGTCATCGTCCGCGAGGAGGACTGCGGCACCCGCAGGGGCCTGACCAAGCGGATCTTCTCCTACCGGGACGTCGACGGCGAGCGCGTCAAGGTCCCCAGCGACATCCTGGGCACCACCGTCTACGGCACGACCCTGGCGCGCGACGTCGTCGACGCCGACGGCGCGGTGGTCGTCGCCGCCGGCACGGACCTGGGCGACGCCGAGATCGCCGCCGCCATCGACGCGGGCATCGAGGAGATCACGGTGCGCTCCGTGCTGACCTGCGACTCCGCCGTCGGCACCTGCGCCGCCTGCTACGGCCGCTCGCTGGCCACCGGCAAGCGGGTGGACATCGGCGAGGCCGTGGGCATCATCGCCGCCCAGTCCATCGGCGAGCCCGGCACGCAGCTGACCATGCGCACCTTCCACACCGGCGGCGCGGCCGGCGCCGCCGACATCACCCAGGGGCTGCCGCGCGTCCAGGAGCTCTTCGAGGCCCGCACCCCCCGCGGCGAGGCCGCCGTGGCCGAGGCCGCCGGCACCCTGACCATCGAGGACGATGCCGACGGCAAGCGCCTGATCATCGCCCGCGAGGACGGCGAGGAGGACCTCGTGGTGCCCGTCTCGCGCCGCCAGCGCCTGCTCGTGGCCGACGGCGAGAGCGTCAGGCCCGGCGACGCCCTCACCGAGGGCCCGGTGGACCCCAAGAAGGTGCTGCGCCTGCAGTCCGTCTCGGTCGCCCAGCGCCACCTGGTCGACGAGGTGCAGGAGGTCTACCGCTCCCAGGGCGTGGACATCCACTCCAAGCACATCGAGGTCATCGTGCGCCAGATGCTGCGCCGCGTCACGGTCCTGGAGGCCGGCGACACCATGCTGCTCCAGGGCGACCTGGTCGACGTCATGCACTTCCGCGCCGAGAACCGCCGGGTCATGGCCGAGGGCGGCACGCCCGCCTCGGGCCGCCCCGAGCTCATGGGCATCACCAAGGCCTCCCTGGCCACGGACTCGTGGCTGAGCGCCGCCTCCTTCCAGGAGACCACGCGCGTGCTCACCGAGGCCGCCATGAACGGCAAGTCCGACCCGCTGCTGGGCCTGAAGGAGAACGTCATCCTGGGCAAGCTCATCCCCGCCGGAACGGGCCTGGCCCGCTACTCCGACATCGAGGTCGAGCCCACCGAGGATGTCAAGGCGGACGTCTTCTCGCGCACCGGCCTGGGCGAGGGCGTGTTCGGCGCCGAGGAGGGCGCGGCCATGGAGGAGTACCCCTCCTTCAAGGGGGACTTCCGGGCCGACTTCTCCGACGACTTCCGCACGGGCTTCTCCGAGAGCGAGGACTACCGGTTCTGAGCGCGCCCGGACTGCGCCGGTGGTGAGCGGCCGCGGCGGCGGACCTGGGAAGAACTGCCCGGATCCGCCCCGCGGGGGCCGCTGTACTCTGGGGGCGGCCGCCACCCGGCGACTCAGCGGGCGGAAGGCCCAGTCCCAACACACCGCACGTTCAGGATCATCATCATGTCATCACCCTCCTACCCGCCCCCGGCCTACCAGCCCGCCTCCGGCGGGGCCCCGGATCCCGGCGCCCCGGTCCCCCCGGCGGAGCCGTACGCGCGAACCGCGGCGCCCGACCGCCGCCGGCGCTACTCCACCGCCGCCCTCGTGGCCGGGCTCCTGACGCTGGGCGCCTGCGGGCTGCTGGGCTGGTCCGCCTACACCCTGCTCGCCTCCGTGAAGGTCTTCAAGGTGATCCTGGGGCAGGGCTCGCTGGTCAGCGGCACCGTCATCGCCGTCTTCGGCCTGGGGGCGGTGGTCGCCCTCATCGCGTTCATCACATCGATCGTCGGCGTGGCGCGCTCGCGGGCCCGGCTCGTGCCGGCGCTGGTGCTCCTGGCCGCCCTGGTCCTGCCGGCCGTGGCGACGGGCTACGGGATCCAGCAGGGCGGCAAGACCCTGTACGACCAGACCCTGGCCGACGCCCAGAACTACATCGGCCAGATCGACACGGGGGACGTCAACGCCCTCTACGACCGGTTCAAGGCCTTCGGCGTCAACCTGCCCGGGCGCCAGGAGATCATTGATGTCCTCAACGGGCTGGGAAGGGGCGAGGACGCCCCCGGCGGGGCCACCCCCGCTCCCGGCGGGGCGAGCAGTGCTCCGGACGGGCCCGACGACGACGCCTCCACGGCCCCGGACGGGCCCGATGACGACGCCTCCGCGGCCCCGCAACAGGACGACGAGCCGCAATGAGCTCCTCCGACCTGCCGCCCATCGGCCCGTGGCGCGACGACGGCCGCGCCACCGGCGCCGGCAACCCCTTCAGCCCGACCACCCCGTCCGCCGTCGGCGCCGCGACGGGCGGGCGCGACGCCCCCGCGCACGCCCCGATCGGCTTCCTCCTCGCCTCCCTGGCCGCATCCGCGGCGGCCCTGGTCCTGGCCGCCCTGTTCGAGCATCCCGGCGCGGCCATCGCGGCCTGGGCCCTGGCGGGCCTGGGCGGGCTGGGACTGGTCGTCGTGTTCCTGGTGCGCGACGCCCGGCGCCACTCCAACCCCCTGTACCTGACCACCCGCCTGCCCGTGTGGCTGTACCGCGTCTGTGTCCTCGCGGCACTGCTGGGCGTCGCGGCGGCCTCCGTGCGTATCGCCTTCTTCGTGGGAAGGATGTGACCCCGTGCCCGCCGGACCCCGCGTCTTGGCGCCTTTAATCGGGCGTCTCCTGGTCGCCCTGGCCGTCGTCGCCCTGTTGTCCCCGGCCCTGATCGCCCCCGTCGTCCGGGCCGACCCCCCGGCCTCCCCCGCGGCCGCCCCCGCCCCGACCGGGCTGTCCGACTTCGGCGCCTGCCTGACCGGTCGGGGCAGGGGGTCCATGATCATCCTCATTGACCAGTCGGGCTCGCTGCGCAGTAGCGACCCGGACAAGGCGCGGGTGACCGCGGCCCAGTACCTGGTCCGGCGCCTGACCGCCTTCACCCGCTCCACCGGCATCTCCCTGGACGTGCGAGTGGCCGGCTTCTCCGCCGATTACGCCGCGGCGGGGCAGTGGACCGCGCTGAACGACGACGCGCTGGACTCCATCAACGCCTCGATCGCCGCCGTGGGCCAGGACATCAAGGACTACGACACCGACTACTGGACGGCCCTGGAGGGCGCGCGCCAGGACCTGGCCGATCACGACCCCGGCGGGTGCTCCGCCATCGCCTGGCTCTCCGACGGCGCCTTCGACCTGGACGTGCGCGACACCCCCGCCGCCGCCAAGCAGTTCGGGGAGAACAAGCCCTACGCCCGCGGCGCGGACCTGACCGACGAGTCCGGCGTCGGCCGGGCCGAGCAGGCAGGCCAGCAGGATCTGTGCCGCCCCACCGGCCTGGCCGACCAGCTGCGCTCCTCGGGGATCACCCTGCTGGGCATCGGCCTGTCGAAGGGGCAGGCCGACTTCACACTCATGCGCCGCATCACCCAGGGCGGCGGGGCGGGGGCCGCGGCCACCGGCCTGGAGCCCTGCGGGGGCGTGAGCGCTCCGGCCGGCGCCTTCTACCCGGTCAGCGACATCGACTCCCTGCTGCTGGCCTTCGACACCATTTCGGCGCCCGGCTCGACCGTCATCTCCCGCTCCTCCCGGATATGCCAGGGCTCGGTGTGTCAGGAGGGCGAGACCTCCTTCGTCCTGGACGGGTCCCTGGAGGAGGTGCACATCCTGGCGTCCTCCGACGTCGACGGGCTGACCGCCTACCTGTACGCGCCCGGCGCGACCGAGCCCGTCGTTCTGCCCGCCTCCCGCTCCGGGGCGCAGACGGACCAGGGCGTGCACTCGGAGTGGATCACCGCTCGTACTCTCCAGATCGACCTGGTCGCCGGGGACCTGAGCGCCTGGGACGGGCACTGGCGCCTGGCCTTCGCCGACACCTCCTCGTCCTCGGCCGACCACGAGGTGCACATCAACCTCCACCTGTCCTCCCCCCTGACCCTGTCGTGGCAGAACCTGGCCGATGCCGAGCTGCGCCAGGGCCAGACGGTGGACGACGCGCGCATTGTGCTGCTGGACCACGCCGGCGGTCACGACGTCGACCCCTCGCGCATCACCGGCTCCATCGCCTACTCCGTGACCCTGACCGACTCGCAGGGCGCGCAGCACACGCTCCTGGACTCCACCGACCCGGCCCGGCTCGCCGGGCCCGTGTCCCTGACGCTGGGCCGGGACATCGCCCCAGGGGCCGCCACCCTGACGACCTCCGTGACGGTGACCACGGCGAGCATACGGGAGGGGGACCGCACCATTGACGGCACGACCCTGGCGCCCACGCTCGCCTCCGTGCCCGTCACCGTGAACCCGCCCGAGGACTTTCCGAGCCTGGGCGACGCCGTCGACTTCGGGCGCGTGGAGGAGTCGACCACCGCGAGCGCCTCCCTGCCGGTCACGGGCCCGGGCTGCGTGTGGGTCGGCGCGGACGCCACCGCGCTCACCGGCGCGCCGGCCGAGGCCGGGACGATCGCCGTGAGTGCCCAGGCCTCGGATGCGGCCTCGTGCCTGACCGCGGCCAAGGGTCAGAGCGCCCAGCTGCCCCTGACCCTGACGGTGGCCGAGCACGCCAACGGCGCCGTCACCGGGACCATCGCCGTCACGGTGGCCCCCCTGGACTCGCCCGACCGCGCCCAGGTCATCGAGGTCCCCTTCAAGGCGGATATGCGCCGTCCCCTGGACGTGGGCACCGCCTGGACGGCCTTCGTCCTGGCGCTCCTGGCGGGCGTGGGAATCCCGGTGGGCCTGCTGTACCTGTCCAGGTTCCTCGCCGCGCGCATCCCCGCCGGCCCGCTCGTCACCGCCGTCAAGGCGGTGGACGTGCCCCGACCGGGGGTCGTCGGATCCTTCTCCGTCGCCCCCCAGGACCTGCGCACGCGCACCGTGTTCAAGCCCGTGCGCGAACTGGACGTGGACAGCTACCGGCTGCGGGTCGCCGTGGGCGTCTCTCCGACGGCGCTCCCGCAGGTCCGCCTTGTCGCCCCCGAGGTGGCCTCCGTGTCCGGGGCGGACCCCGGCTCGCGCGAGGGCCGCGCCGTCCTGCCGCTGGCCGTGCGCGGGAACTGGGTGGCGGTCCTCGACCAGCCCGACTCCCCGCGGCGCGCCACCCTCATTATTCTGGCCGCCTCGGCGGATCAGGACGTCATTAACCGGATCGTCGCCGAGGCCGCCAGAAAGCTCGGAACCGCCGTCGCCTCCGTGGCCGACGACGCCTCCGACTCTCCGGACCGGAAGGACGAGAACGGCACAAAGCCCGACTCCTTCGAACCCCCGGCCAGTCCTTTCGGATCTTCGGCCAGTCCCTTCGGGTCTTCGACTGGTGACAGTCCCTTCGGGTCCTCGGCCAATCCCTTCTCCTCGACCAATCCTTTCAGCAGGCCCGGCGGCCGGGCCGACTGAGCCGACCGCTCCCCCTCCTCGCCATCCCTCGGGCCCCGCCCGCCGCACCGGCACCGCCGGAGAAAAGGACAAGCGCATGTACAAGGTTCTCGTCATCGGATGCGGTGGCTCGGGAGCGAAGACGCTGGCCTACATGATGGACCAGCTGCGCGCCGACCTCGCCGTCTACGGGATCAGCGAGATCCCCGGATGCTGGCAGTTCCTCAACGTCGACACGCCCCTTCAGGAGGAGGAGGGCGAGGCCGTGGGCTCGGTGAGCGGGCAGGGCGGCGCCTACGTCGCCTGCGGCGTGGCCTCCGGGGACTACGCCGTTGTCGACGAGGCCCTGACGATGCGCGTCCAGAAGGAGCCGTCCGGACTGCGCCGGCTCGCCACCTGGATGCCGCGCCGGCCCCGGGACGTCGCCTTCCCCGTCACCGTCGGCGCCGGCCAGTTCCGCGGCATAGGCCGTCTGCTCGTGCTCGGCAAGCTCGGGGAGGTCTCCCGTGCCGTCCAGGCGGCCCTGGCGCGCATGGCCTCCCCCCGGTCGCAGGAGGAGGCCGCGCACGTGGCCGAGGTCGTGCCCGGAGCGGGCTCCGCCCCTAGCGTCAGCGCGCCCCCCATGGTCCTGGTCATCTCCTCCATGGCCGGCGGCTCGGGCGCCTCCATGACCCTCGACGTGTGCCGCCTGGTCGCCGGGGTGCGCTCCACCCCCGCCATTGACCCCCAGAACATCTCAGTCTTTCTGTACACCGCCGAGGTCTTCGAATCGGTGCCCGTCCACCTGCGGGCCGGCATGCCCGGCAACACCCTGGCCATGCTCGGCGAGATCGTCGCCGCCCAGGCGGGCGCCGCGGGGCGGGCCGCCCGCCTGGACGAGGCGCTCTACGCCTCCCTGGGAATCAAGAACTATGCCGCCCGCGCCTTCAAGCGCGCCACACCCATCGGCCTGCGGGCGGGTGGATCGGGGGCCGCCTTCGGCGACGGCACCGCCGAGGGCGTCTTCCGCGGCATGGGCCGGGGCCTGGCCCGCTACATCTCCTCCCCGGCCTTCCAGGACTACGTCCGCTACGACAACGGCAACCCGGTGAACGTGCCCGACCGCGAGCTCGTCGGCTGGGGCGTGGACCCCACGGACACGGCCTGGAGTTCCTTCGGATACGCCTCGCTGTCCACCGGGCGCGACCGCTACGCCGAGTACGCTTCCCAGCGTATCGCCCGCCGCGCCGTCGATCACGCCCTCGACGGCTTCAAACTGCCCGGGGACACCACCGGGGACAGTCAGCGCCTGGCCGATCTGTGGGCCGAGCGTCGCTCCCTCGAGCTCTCCCGGCTGGGCCTGCCCCCGGCCTCAGGGACCAATGTCCTGGCCGGCGACCGGGCCGTCGACCAGGAGACCGCCGACTGGCTCATATCCGCCCAGGTCAGTCCCGCGGTCAACGAGCAGGCCCTGCGCCAGCGGGCCCGCGGGACCGTGGACTCCCTGTTCACCCGCAAAATGGCTGTCTCGGGCGGCATTGCCCCGGAGGACTGGCTGGAGAACATCCGCCTGTGGCTGCGTCAGCAGGAGTCGCAGGTGAAGGCCGAGCTGACCCGCGAGGCCTCCGCCCTGGCCCTGACGCGGGCGCAGGAGATGGCCGACCGCCTCGTGAGCACCACCCGCACCGCCCTGGCGGAGCTCGGCGCGCCCTACGCCCTGACCGTGCTCGCCCATCTGCGCCGGCCCGGCGGGGTGCTGCTGTCCCTGGCGGACCGCCTCGCCGACCTCGGCGCCTTCTCGAGCGCCGGCCCCCTGACCGTGCCCGACTCCCTGGTGAGCAAGATCCGGACGTTGGGCAAGGGGGCCCTGTCGAGCGAGGCACTGCGCGCCCTGGAGCGCGAGCTCCTGACGCACCTGAACGAGCAGACCTACACCTGGCTCGCCTCCCGGGTCGCCGCCGACCTCGCCCCCGCCGTCAAGGACCTGGCCGCCTCCGCCGTCAGGCCCCTGGAGAACGCCCTCAACGAGACCCGCAAGACCCTGGAGGCGGCTCGGGGCGACAAGCGCAGCGCCTATGGCGTCGCCGATATGGCTACCGACATCTACGCCGCCTGGCCCGAGGAGGCCCCGGCCGGCCAGGACCGGGTCGCTCCCGTGCCCCAGCGCTTCGCCGCCGCCCACAACGAGGTCGTCCTCATGGAGGTGGACGCCTACGCCGCCGGCTTCGATGAGCACATTAGGCAGGCCGCCCCCCTGGACCGGCGCGGTGATGTGCGCGGAGCCTACCAGGCCGTCGTCCACCAGGTCCTCACCGGGTCCTGGGAGCAGGGCGCCGGGGACCCCGCCCCGGACGACCTCCTGACCGTCGTGTCGCCCTGGGTGCCTCGGGGCCTGCGGGACGCCACCCGGGGGACGCTGCCCGCGCCCGCGCGCTACGAGGTGCGGGCACGCCCGGCGGACCTGCTCCGGCGCGCCCGCGCCTTCGTGGCGCGCCGCGGCGAGGCCTTCGAGGCCTTCACCTCCCAGTCCCTGCGCGGCTATCTCAATGACGACGCCGTGGGCGACCACGAGCGCGACCGGCGCTCGAAGGCGGTGCTGACCGGGCTCAAGCGCACCCTGGAGATGGCCCGGCCCCTGGTCGAGATCGACGAGCAGACCTACGCCGAGCTCCACAACGGGGAGCGCCCGCGCCTGTCCTTCACCTTCTCCACGGTGCCCTTCCGCAACCAACGGGTGGCGGACGAGTTCCTCGACTACCTGCGCCGCAACGACTCCTTCGACGCCGATGTCGTCATCGACGCCGTCGAGCGCAGCCTCGGGGACGACGACGTCGCCCGCGTCGACGTCTTCGGCCACTACCCCCGCACCCTGCCGGTGGCCTACTCCGGACTGCTCAAGTCCGTGGCCGAGGTCTGGAACGCCGCCGCCGGCTCCGGCGGTGCGCGCGAGGCCTTCTGGCAGTTCCGCCGCGCCCGGCCCCTGCCCGGCGGCCTGCCCATGGGCGACGACGAGCGCCGCGCGATCGTGCGCGGATGGTGGATCGCCACCCTCGCCGGGGGCGTCTCCCGCGACCCCTGGAAGCGGGCCGACGACCGCCATCCGGTCAGGGTGTGGGACCGCGACGACGGGGAGTGGGTGGAGATCCCCGCTCCCATGCTCACCCCGCCCTCGCGCATGATCGCGCCCAACGCCTGGCTCCCCGCCGTCCTGGAGTCCTGCCTCCTGGCCTACCTGCGCGTGGACCACGAGGGCCTGGACGCCTTCCGCCCCTGGCGGGCGCTGCGCCGCTGGGCCGACGACTCGGACAACCACCCCCGGGAGAGCTTCGGCCGGGCCACGTCGGCCGAGACCGCCCTGGCCGAGCTCCTGGGCGAGGGTTCCCTCGACGGACTCACCCCCGTCATCGACTTGGCGGGCGCCCCGGCCGAGGAGCGCCGCCGGCTCCTCCTCGGCTTCGCCGACGCCGTCCTGACCGATCTCGACCAGAACTACCTGCCGGGCCCCGGCAAGGCCGACGAGCCCGGCCACTGGACCAACTACCGCAGGCGCGAGCTGCTCGCCACCACGCCGCTGACCGTGGACCTGGCCGAGGAGATGCACCGCGAGCTGAGCGCCGTGCGCGAGATCCTCGCCGAAGTGGAGCCGACGGGCGCAGCGGGCGGGGCGGACGCGCCGGGGGCCTTCGACGGACTGGAGTACTGATGAGCGCCCCGACCACGACCCCCGCGCCCGCCGCCGGCGCCGTCCGGGACGACGCCGTCGTCTTCATCGCCCCGCCAAGCCAGCGCCCCCTCCTGGCCGCCCTCGTAGACCTGTCCAGCGCCGGGCTCCTCGCCCCATTCCACTGGCTGGAGTCCGTGCCCGAGCCGGAGGCGGACCGCGACTTCCGCGACCCCCTCGTGGTGAGGGTGAACGAGGGGCGCACGAGTGTGCTCCCCTACTCGCGCGCCGTCAACCGCTACGGCCTGGCCACGGTGCGCCTCATTGTTGTCGTCCCCGTGGGCCACCCCGCCGCCGACGCCCTGAGCGCCACCGCGGAACTGCACTACCAGGGGCTGGGCATTACCGCGGGCGCCGTGCGCCGGTGCCTGCGCGTGCTGGTGCCGTGGTCGGAGGATCCGGCGCCGGCCGAGCTGGGCCATCAGGGCTGGAACAATGTCATGCTCTCGCCGGAGTCCACCGCCGACCCGGCCTACAGCGCCAACGGCTGGTGGCAGAGCCCCGAGATTATCCCGGGCGCGGCCGCCGTGGGCCTGGCCGCCCAGGCTGGTATCTGCGGCGCCGTGACCCGGGCGCCCATGGACGAGCGGCCCGCGGCCGGATCGACCTACGTGGAGGTGACCCGCACCTTCGTGCGGGTGACCGACGCCCACGCCGTCGAGGACGGGCTGCGCGACCTGGTCACCGACGTCGGCGTCCACTACCCCCAGCCGGTCTGGGGCGACACCCGCCAGTGGGTGCACTCCTACCCCGACCCCGGGGAGCGGGTGCTCGGCGCGGCCCGGACCTGGCACCAGCGCCACCAGAGCGCCTTGCGCCGGCCCCTGGCCCGCCCGCCCGCCCGGACGGTCAGGACCGTGGGCGCCTGGCAGGCCATCACCATGTTCTTCTCCTTCCTGGGGAGGACGCTGGTGGGCGCCCCGGCGGACTGGCTGCGCTCGCTCACCCGCGCCATCAAGGCTACCGCCGCGCGCTCGGTAGAGAGAACGGTTTTCGGGGAGGGTTCCCAGGTGCGGGTCGTCGTGGGCGGCGTCGACGACACCGGCCGTCCCGCCGGCTGGCGGGAGCTGGCCGCGGCGGCCGCCGGCGCGGGCGCCGCCATGCCCGAGCAGGAATTCGGGGGCGCGAGCGCGGGTGCCGTCCGCGACTTCGGGGCGCTGTGGCAGGACCTGCTCGACGGCTCCTTCGCCCTGCTGGGGGGCTCGGGCTGCGAGAACCTGGGATTGACCCCCTACGAGGGCTACGTGCCCGACCGGGACGCGGTTGCGCCGGCGCTCTCCGGCGGGCAGGGGCGCTTCACCATCGACCAGGACATCGGGGACGTGCCCGCCGGCACCGTCCTGAACGCCTGGGACGCCCTGGAGATCGACCGGGTCGCCCGGATGCTCCAGCAGGCGGCCGCCTCTCAGGACGCCCGGGCGCGGGCGGCGCGCGAGCACCTGGGCCGCCTGGAGCAGTGGAAGCGGTCCCATGAGCGGCGCTTCATCCCCCTCCTGGGGCGCTCCCTGGCCACGACCTTCAACGAGACCCGCGAGAGCATCGTCTCCATCGAAAGGGAGCTGCGGACCCTGGTGGGCCAGAATCCGGGCCCGGCTCTGGAGCGCCAGCAGAGTGCCCTGGCCAGGATCCTGCGCACGGGACTGATCATCCTGCTCCTGGTCATCCTGACGCCCGTCATCCTGGCCCTGCTCAAGGCGATCAGCTGGAAGACGGTCGTCCTCATCGTCACGTTCGCCCTGGTCGTCTGGTTCGTCGTGTCGATCTGGATCTTCGTCCGACGTCAGCAGGAGGTCTTCCAGCTCCTGCAGCGCACCGAGGAGGGCGAGCAGCGCATTCCGCTGCTGACGGCCAACCTCCGCCTGGCCGTGGAGGACCTCGCCGCCCAGGGCGCCGCCTACTCCCAGTTCGACGCGTGGGCCGCCGTCGTCACGGTCTTCCTGGCCGACCCCCTGGGGGAGCGGGACACGGTCCGCACCGCGCGCGAGCATGAGACGGTCCTGCCCGAGTCCCTCCAGCGCGTCGTCGTCGAGGCGGACCCGGGCCACGTCAACGACGTGGCGGCCGAGCTGCGCTCGCGCGTCTTCCAGGTCGGCTGGCTGCGCGAGGCTTGGGGGGTGGTGCGGGCCGCCGTCAAGGACGACCTCACCCCCGACCAGCGCACCCGTCTCAAGAACCGCCAGCTCAGCCTGTTCACCGAGTCCGGCGAGCCCGGCTCGGCGCTGAGGAACTGGGCGGACGCCCTGATGGCCAAGGGTGTGCGCTCCTCCGCCGGCGCCGACCGCTGGTCCCGGTGCTTGGAGCTGCTGGGCGATTCGGACGGGCCGCGCCTCGACCTGCGCGTGCCCATGTCTGACGGCTCCTGGCGCCTCGTCTCCGACTACCGGCGCGACCTGGAGGCCCCCACGAGCCGCTCCGTCGTGACCGATGTCCTGGGGCCCGTGGCGCGCTCGGGCGGATCGGCCCTGACCGCCCCGGCGGGCCACTGGTTCTGCGAGTCGCGCGACGGACTGAGCGAGACCATGCTCCTGGCCGACTCCACCGCCCCGCTGGCGCCCGCGGCCTTCATCTACCCCGAGCCCGAGTGCGCCGGCCCCGTCTTCAGACTGGACGAGCCCGACTACATGGAGGGGATCCGCGCCGCCGGCCCCACTGTCGAGCCGGGGACCGCGCCGTCCGACCCGCCTGCGGGCCCGTCCGGCCTTCTCGAGTACTGAGGCCTTCTCCCCGATCATCCCGCACCCCATGTGAGGAACGAACCCGTCATGCCCGTCAACCTTCGCGACTTCATGAATGCGATGAACGAGTGGATCCGCGACGCCCCTCCCGGAGCCCGGGAGGTCCTGCCGGCCTCAATGTGGATGAAGGTGCGTCAGTCCAGCACCGACGTCGACGGCGGTGTCTACTTCGACCCGCGCACGATCGTGGACGCCGCCCTGGACGGCCGCAAGGAACTGCTTGACTCGGTCGCGGCGCCGCTCGCCCTCGCGCTCAATACGCGCTTCGCCCCCAGGGAGGCCGAGCCCCGTCCGCGGCGCGGCGGCCTGGTCATGAACGGCCGATCACCCGCCGCCTCGACTCCCGCCGCCCCCGCCGCCGAGGAGCGCGGCCACTCCTTCCCCGCCTACGACTACTCGCGCGACGACCTGGACTCCGCCGAGGAGGACGGCCACCACGTCCCGGTGAACGTCGATCGCTTCGACATCGGCCTGCGCTACTCGTGGCCCGACCCGGGGGACAATGAGCTCTACCGCGTCGTCGTCTCCGATCTGGAGGACCCCTACAGCCCCGACGAGTTCGAGGAGATCGCCGTCACCGAGGGCACCGAGGCCTGGGACTCCGCGCCGGCGACCACCGCCGTGCGCTTCGTGACCGTCTGGGCCTACGAGCGCTCCTCCGGCGGGTCCCTAGGCCAGTGCCGGCGCGTCGCCAGCAGGGTCATCGTCCACGACCTGAGCGACTGGGCGCTGGAGTTCGACCCCGAGTCCAGGTCCGTCATCGGGTCCTGGACGCCCCCGAAGGCGCCGGAGGGGGCGCAGGTGACCGTCCACTCGGCCCGCCTGCCCGTCGACCGGCCCCCAGGCCAATTGCTCAAGAGCGCGGCCTGGATGAGCTACGAGATGCCCAACAGCGGCTCCGGCTTCCAGGACGCGCAGGTTGTGGGCGGCAAGCGCTACAACTACGTGGTCGCTGTCGAGGTGAGCCTCAACGGGCGGACCCACGCCTCGAAGCCGGTCCTGCGCTCCATCACCCCGAGCATCGTCGTCGAGCGGATCGAGGACCTGGCCGCCGTCGAGGCCCCCGCGCCCGACCCGTCCCGCTCCTCCACCCTCACCATCACCTGGACGCAGTCCCCCCGGACGAGGGTCGTCCTGTACCGGACCCGGGAGCCGGTCGACGAACAGGCCCGCTCCCGCGACGAGATCCTCCAGTCTCAGCTCGCGGACGCGCGCCTGCCCGAGGAGGCGCGCCTCAACAGCCGCCTGGTCGCGATCGACGGGACCGCGGACCCCGCCCGCACCCTCCACACCCTCGCCAACGTCCCCTGGCCCGCCGGCTCCGAGTGGGACACGCTGCACCTGACCCCCGTGACGCTCCACTCCGGGGACCGGGCGAGCATCGGCGAGCCCCTGTGCCTCAAGCGCGCCAGGCAGGTGCGCAATGCGACGCTCACCCGCCGTCTGAACTGGGACCTGGTCACCTTCACCTGGCCCGGCGATGCCGCCGCGGTCGAGCTGAGGTACACGGCCGCCGGGCAGGGGCTCGATCTCCATCAGCCCCCGTTCGCCTCCGTCACCAAGGAGGAGTACCGGGCCGACGGCGGCTGCGTGCTGGAGCCCGGGCTGCCCGCCGCCGGGGGCCGCCTTCACATCAACTCCCTGGCCTACCTCGAAGGCCGCCGGATCCCCTCCCCGGTGGTCGGCCTCGACGTGCCCCCGCGGTGGGTCTACCGGTACACCCTCATCTGGCCCGGCGACGCCGCCCCGATGCGGGGCCTGGGCCATCTGTTCGCCTCGATCCTCAGGCAGACCCTCGTCGAGGTGCGGATCACGCCGGTGCAGGGCTTCACCGATCCCGATGACGGCGTGGGCCTGGTGCTCCTGTACCACCCCTCCAGGCTGCCGCTGAGCCCCGACGACGGCCAGGCCGTCCCGCTGTACCGGCGGCGTCCCACCGGGGGGGACGATCAGGAGGGCTCCCTGGTCGTGCCGCTGCCCCCTCACGGCCAGGAGCTGTCCCTGTGGTTCAAGTGCTCCGGGCTGGCCGGCGGCTACCTGCGCCTGGCCGTCAATTCCAGTGTCTCGTCCCAGATCGATCAGGAGTACAGCCGCCGGGCCCTGGAGCACTACGCCCTCATCGACCCCGAGCTGTCCCTCCTCTTCAGACAGCCGTGACGCCATGACCGCCGCCCCGCCGCCCGCACCCCGGCCCAACGGGCCGCGCGCCGCCGCGCAGCTGCTGTACACCAATGTCGATCGCGTGGCCGGCGGCCGGGCCGTCTCCGGCTGGCAGACCATGGAGGTCAGTGCTGGCCTGGACGAGGCCGGCGCCACGCTTATGCGCGGCCTCATTGAGCCCAGCCTCAACCCGCTGCGCCCCCTGCCCGGCTTCCCCACCCCTGAGGAGATCGGGGCCGCCGAACGGCGCTTCGCGCAGGTGCCCACCGGGATTGGGACCGTCCTGGTCCACACCGCCCCCGCGGGCGTGGACACCACCGGACGGCCCAACACCATGAGCCATCTCGTCCTCCTCCCCGATGAGCCGGCCCCCGCCCTCATGACGGCGGATCTGTGGCGTTCGCCCGGCTGGGTCGCGCCCTTCGGCCCCGATCGGGTCCGCGGCTCGTCGCTGCCCGATCCCGCCGCCCTCGTGGCGGGATCGGCCGTCGACGACGACGCCGTGGCCGATTTCGTCGCGGCCGCGCCCCGCGGCCCCGTCCTGGGCGCCATGGCCGACGCCCTCCAGCCCCGCGTCCTGGCCCGCGTGGACGGGCGCGCGCCCGACGAGGCCGCGGACCTCGTCGTGGTCGCCTGCGCCTCGACCGACGAGGCCGCGCTGTGGGTGGGGGCCCTCCAGCGCACCTGCGCGCCGGCCACGGGCCGACTGCTGGGCTTCTCCACCCTGGAACGGCTCACCGGATCGGGGGACCTGGAGCGCCTCTCCGGCATGGGCCTCGATCTTGTCTTCGTTCCGCCCCCGGACCTGGAGGCGGTGTGGCGCCGGACCGGGGCGCTCGTGGTGGACCCGGACCGGCCGCCGTCCACCGCCCCGATCACCGGTTGGGGCCGCCTGGTCGCGGCGGTCTGCCAGGACCGGGGGGCGTGGATGGCTGGCACCGTGGCCCAGCGGGAGGTCATGGGGCTGCTGGCGGACCACCGGGACCTGTCGCCCGCCTGGCCGCTGGCCGTGGCGGAGGCCTGCGACCCGGGCCTGCTCGCCGACGAGCTGGACGACGTCGTCGAGTGCGAGCTCGTGGACTGCCAGCCGTCCGCCTTGATCGATCAGCCCTATCTGTCGAGCATTATCTCCGAGCGGGTCCTGGGCTCGGACTGCCGAGAGCCGGCCGACTGGTGGCGGCGCCTGGCCGCCGTGCCGGCGAATGCCCCGGTCACGGGCCTGGTGGACGGGCTGGTGAGCCGCTACCTCCGGGCCGCGTCCCAGTCGGCGTCTTGGCTGCTGGACGAGCGCCGCGAGCCCCCGCCCGCGGCGCGCCGGGCCCTGAACCTCTGGAGCGCGCAACCGCAGTGCGCGAAGGCGGTGGAGCGCGCGGTGGAGGACATGATCTGCGCCGTCGAGGCCGACGGCCCCGACGGCGCGGCCCGGCTGCGTCTGGCGGACGGGCTCGTGCGCGACGGGCTGGTCCTGCCGCCGATGGCGGCCAAGCGGCTGTTCGCCCCCGCCTGCCGGGCGCTGCTGAGCCCGAATGCGGCCGAATGCGCCCGCATGACCGGCGTGCGTGCCGGCCAGGCCACGCGCGCGCACGTCCTGGACCGCGTCGAGCAGCTCCTGCGCGCGCCCGCGCCGGCGGAGCCGCGACGACTGCCGTCCGTCGGCGCCCCGGCCCTGGAGTGGCTCACCCGGGGCCTGTCCACCGCGACCGCGCCCCTGGTGGAGGCCGAGCTGTGCGCCTGCGCCCTGCTCGGGACCACGGCGCCGCTCGAGAGCGCGACCGAGCGGCTCCTGAGGGCGCTGGAGGCGGCCGCGGCAATGGCGCCGCGGCCCGGCCCCCTGCGCCTGGCTGGCGCGCTGGCGGCTGCGCTGGGCGCGACCCTCGCCCCCGCCCAGGCCGTCCGGCTGCCGGCGCTGGTGACCAACCGCGAGGACGTCCTGGCCGCCGTCATGCTGACCCGCCCCGACGATCCCTTCTGCCTGCGGACGGCGGCGCAGGATCTGCGACAACGGGGGCACGACGACGCCGATCTCGTCTCCACGCGCTACCCCGGCTTCTCCCTGTGGACTTCGGTGCGCCTCCTCGTGCACTCCCAGGAGCTGGCCGGTCTGACCGCGCCGGCCCCGGACGCCTGCACCCGGGCCCTCAACGTCCTGGCCGCCGTCGCCGTCGTGAGCCGGGATCCGGCCCTGAGCGGACTCCCCGCGGTCGCGCCCGCCCGGGACAAGGCGCTGGCCACCCTCCTAGTGGGCCTGTGGGCGGGCGTCCGGATCGACCCGCTGCCCCCGGCGTGCGCCGACGGGCCCCTGCTCGACACCCTTCCCGGGCGCCTGGCCGCCCGGCCCCAGATCCTGGCCGGGCCCGGCGGGACGCGGCTGGGTCCGAACCTGCCCCGGGTCATTGACCACCTGTTCTGGAACGCCAGGGGCCGGCGCGTCCCCGAGGACTGGCTGGAGTCGGTCGAGCGGAATCGGCGGGCCCTGGCGGAGGCCGAGGCCGCCGGGGACCCGCTGCTGTCCGGGCGCTACGAGGCCGTGCTGGCGGTCTGCCGCGCGTGGGCGAGCCTGCTCGGACCGGAGGACGCCGACCCGGTCGCCGAGGAGCTCGCCGCCTTCAGCGGCCGGCCACCCGGCTTCGACAGGTGGCTGGCCCGGACCATCCTGTCCGCCATGAGCCGCCCCACCGGCCTGCGCTGGCTCTTCGGCGCCCGCTGAGCGTCATTCCCGCCTCGAACCAAGGAGGACCCCATGCCCGACATCCTCAATAGCAGCGAGTGGGAGCGCGTCGCCCTGCCCGACACCGGGGCGATCAAGCTCAACCTCGTCTCCCGGCGTACCCCGGCCCGCCTCGTGGTCCTGGGCGGTGCGACCACGCCCAAGTACCTCGGCGCGGACCACACGGCGGCGGCCTTCCCGGCCCGCTCGGTCTTGTCGGACCGCCCGGTGAGCGTGCGCGCGACCACCGCCACCGGAGAGGCCTTCAGCGGGGACGAGCGGGTCGACCTCATCGTCGACGCGAACGGTCAGGAGCGCTCCTTCCTCCTGCGCGGCCTCGACGTCGCCGGACAGGTCGATGCCGCGCTCATCCGCCTGGAGCGCGCCGAAGGCGGCCTCCTCATGAGACCGGGGGAGGGGGGCGCGGCCACCCTCGGCCTGGGCGGCTGGTGCGTGCGCCGGCGCCAGGAGTCCGGCGAGCCCTGCGCCCCCGCGGTGAGGCGCCTGGTGGTGGACACCTCGGCTTCGATGCGCGCCCACGCCGGGCGCGTGCGCGCCCTGGAGCGGTTCCTGTCCGATATGGCCGCCACGACGGGGGCGGACGAGCCCCGGATCGAGCGCCCCCCGGCGGGGGGCGCGCCGCGCCACGGCGTGGGCGCCGTCGACGTCCCGGACCCGCGGGCCGACGGCACGGTCCTGCTCACCGACGTCCCGCCCGCCCCCGGCGGCGCCCGCTGTCTCATTATCGGTCCGGCCCAACTCGCCCGGGCCCTGCCCTCGCCCGGATCCTTCGTGGCCGACGACGCCGTGTGGGCCGAGCTCGAGCGCACGGACAGGGCCTTCTCCGCCTCCACCCTCGCCACCCTCACCCCCCTGCTCGACTGGCTCACGGCGGGGGAGAAAGGAGATGCCCGATGAATTCCGCCTGCCCCTACTGCTTCACCCGTCTGGGACGCGAGGAGGTCGTCTACCGGTGCACCAGCGGCCGGTGCCAGCCGGCCCCCGACCCGCAGGCGACCGCCCTGGCCGGCTACGAGGTGGTCACGACCCGGATGTACCGGCAGGTGCTCTCCGAGACGGTCAAGACCCTGCCCGCGGACCTGCCGTGCGGCCTGTGCGGGGGCACGTGCACCCAGGAGGTCTGCCCCGCCTGCCACCGGGACCTGCCCGAGCAGTGGCGGAACCGGCGGGTCTTCACCATGGCCATGGCGGGCGCCCGCGGCTCGGGCAAGTCCGTCTACATCGCCGTCGCCGTCGAGACGCTCATCCGCTACGCCCAGGCCCGGGGCCGCACCGTCGGCCCCGAGACGACGGGCACACAGGAGGTCTACTCCTCGCGCTACTACAAGCCCCTCTACCAGGAGAACAAAGTCGTGGAGGGCACGCCGCCGATCGCGGCCGGCGGCGCCTACCAGAGGGACCCGCTCATCTGGTCCGTGGTAGGCGGGCCCGAGCGGCTGTCCATTGTCATGCGGGACCTGTCCGGCGAGGACGTCGAGAAGCTGGCCGGGGTCCGTCCGGACTTCTCCTTCATCGACCGGGCCGACCTGGTCGTCTTCCTCTTCGACCCGCTCATGCTGGAGTCGGTGCGCCAGGTCCTGGCGGGCGTCATCCCCGACGTCGACGCCCACCGCCTGGGCGCCCGCCCCGGGGAGGTCCTGCCCCGAATCCTGGCCCAGACCGGCTCGGGGACGGCGCGCCTGGCCCTGGTCATCTCCAAATTCGACTCCCTGCACCAGCTGCCGCGGGTCAGCGACTCTAGGGCGGCGATCCTGGCCAACCCGGCGGCGCACTTCAACCAGGACGCCACCATGCGGCGCACCGCCCTGGCGCCGGACCTCGCCGCCGCGCAATTCGAGGCGGACTCCCGCTTCCTGGACGCGGAGGTGCGCGCGCTCTTCGACCGCATTAACGAGGAGAGCGTCACCTTAGTGGCGGACCAGGCTGCCCGGGACGGGCGCATCGCCGCCGTGCGCCACTTCGCGGTCTCCGCCGTGGGGGAGAGCCCCCTCCACGCCAATCAGCTCACGCAGCGGGGCATCTCCCCCTTCCGGGTCCTGGACCCGATCCTGTGGGGCTTGAGTGCTAAGGGCGTCGAACTGTGAGACCCCCGTGGCCCGCGGGCGCCCGCCGGGCTGTTCAGGAC
>ERZ773099.1170-NODE-1170-length-19876-cov-6.780485_pt1 | contig 19876 bp, 20 predicted proteins | sample MGYA00511120_ERZ773099 | MGnify/ENA primary metagenome ERZ773099 (study PRJEB29015, sample SAMEA2738012) | human oral metagenome | biome: human oral; feature: human-associated habitat; material: dental | place: China | collected 2104 ...
GGCCGACGACGCGGCGGCAAGGAATCGAGGCACGAGGTCTCCTTGTTCTCTCTACTTTTCTGTCCACCTATCGATCCAGCCCGCTTCATCGGCGCGATTGCGCGCTCGTTTGCGCCGCTTGCGCTTGCCGCGCGTTGCGCGCTTGCTGCTCGCTGACGTCGTGCATCCTTCGCGCGCCCGCTCGCGACATCGTGCGTGCGTCACACGCTCGCTTGACGCGTCGATTGCGCGGTGCTCGTTCGATACGTTTGGTCTCGCCCGCATCACTCGCAGCATGCGCCGCTCGGGAAGCGAAAGAGGCCTCCATTAGTTTGACAGCCGAGTCTGGGAAGTGACTGCGGTTTGCATGTGATATGACTCCCGTCTTGGAGGAAACCGTTGCCTTGGCGAGAGAGGTTGCGTTCCGGCAGAGCGCCTGCCCGTTGGCGAGAGCGTTTCGTGTGCCGGAAACCGTCTGCCGTCGTTGGCGGCATCTCGTATCGGCAGAACCGTTTAGCGTCGGCGAAACCGGCTGGCCCGAAAGACGTTCTTTTTGAATATGAAGGCATTTTTGAGCCAAAAAGGCACTTTTCATGGACGCATCGCGCATTTCTTGGTCTTATGGGCGGCCGTCGGACTCGGACGCCGCCCCGCGCTAGGCCGGTGCCGCGTGCCCGGCTTCCCCGGGGACCGCCGCGTCGTTGGAGGCCCCCGCCCCGCTGGGCTGCGGGGCGTCGCCGGAGTGTCTGATGCTGCCGGCAGCCCCCGCCCCGCTGAAGTACGCGGCGCCGTCGAGGAATCCGACCAGCCGGGCGGCCAGCCCGGTGTAGCTCGCGGGGGTCAACGCCGTCAGGCGCGCTGCGACGTCGTCGGGCATGCCCAACGAGGCGATCGCTTCGCGCATGTCCTCGGCCGTGACCTTGCGCCCCCGCGTCAGCTCCTTCAAGCGCTCGTAGGGGTTGCCCATTCCCGTTGCGCCGCCGAGCCCGGCCGCGCGCATGGCTTGCTGGATCGGTTCGCCCAGAACCTCCCACGAGGCGTCGAGGTCCTCGGCGAGCTTTTGCGGGTTGGGGTCTACGCCGGCGAGCCCGCGCACGAGGTTGTCGAGAGCCAGCAGCGAGTGCCCGAAGGCGACGCCGATGTTGCGCTGCGTCGTCGAATCGCTGAGGTCGCGCTGAAGCCGCGAGGTGACGAGCGTCTCGGCGAGCGTTTCGAACAGCGCCGAGGAGACCTCGAGGTTCGCCTCGGCGTTTTCGAAGCGGATGGGGTTGACCTTGTGCGGCATCGTCGAGGAGCCGGTTGTGCCCTGGGCGGCCAGGTTTTGGTGGAAGTAGTCGAGCGAGATGTACGTCCACATGTCGGTGGCGAGGTTGTGGGCGATGCGGTTCGCGTGGACGACGTCGGAGAAGAGGTCGGCCTGCCAGTCGTGCGGCTCGATCTGGGTGGTCAGCGGGTTCCACACGAGGCCGAGGCCTTCGACGAAGGCGCGCGAGAGGGCGGGCCAGTCGGCGTCGGGCAGTGCGGCGACGTGCGCGCCGAAAGTTCCCGTGGCGCCGTTGATCTTGCCGAGGTAGTCGGCGCTCGCGATCCTGCGGAGCTGGCGGCTCAGACGGTGGGCGAAAACGGCCATTTCCTTGCCGACGGTGGTGGGCGTGGCCGTCTGCCCGTGCGTGCGCGAGAGCATGGGCAGATCCGCGTGCGCATGCGCAAGTTCGGCGAGCGCGTCGTGGAGTTTGAGCGCGGCGGGGAACCACACGTCGGTCACCGCGCCTTTGATGCACAGGGCGTAGGCGAGGTTGTTGACGTCCTCGGAGGTGCACAGAGCGTGGACCATTTCGGTCAGGCTGGGAAGGGCGGTGTTCGGCCCGACGACGGCGGGCGCCGCCTCCATCCGCCGCTTGATGAGGTACTCCACGGCCTTGACGTCGTGCTTCGTCTCGGCCTCGATCGCGGCGTGCTCGGCTATCTCCGCTTCGCCGAACTTTTGGGGGATCGCCCGCAGGTAGGCGACGTCGGCCTCGGAGACGACGGGGGCTCCCGGAAACACCTCGTTTTGCGAAAGGAAGATGAGCCATTCCACCTCGACGGCGATTCTGGCGCGATTGAGCGCTGCCTCGGAAAGGAAGGCGGTGAGCGGGGCAACGGTTTCGCGATAACGGCCGTCCAAAGGCCCGAGCGTAATCATGGCGTCATTCTCCCACGAACGGCGGGGCGGTTGCCTGTGCGAACGGGCGGGTGCGGCGGCAGGCAGACGCGCGTGCGAACGGGCGGCGGGTGCGGCGTGCGGTTGCCCGCGCGAGTGTCAGGTCGGCGTGCGTGCGAGTGTCGAGTTGGCGGCGCGGCGTGCTGCGCCCGAGTGGCGGCCCGGCGTGGAGCATTCGTTCGCACAGCCGGGCGCGGGGCGGCGCTCAGATGTATCGCCGGGCTTCGTCGACGGTTTGCCGCCCGTAGCCGCCGCCGAACAGCGCGGCGTGGACGATGAGGATGTGGAGCCGGTGCAGGCCCACGCGTTCGCGCCATCCGTCGGCCAGGGGCGAGACCTCGTTGTAAGCCGAGTAGATCCGGTCGACGAAGGGCGCGCCGAACACCGTCAGCTGCGCGAGGTCGGACTCGGCGTGCCCGCCGTGGCAGGCGGGGTCGATGAGGACGCCGACGACGTCGTCTCGGCGGTTCCTCGCGTTGGCCGCCGCTTCCGACGGGCTGAGTCCTTCGGCCGCGGTCTCCGCCGACTCGCGCGACGCCCACATGACGTTTCCCGCCCACAGGTCGCCGTGAAGGAGGGCAGCGTCCGTCTGGACGGAGACTGGTTGCGGGGCGTCGAATTCGCCGTCGTTCAACCGTTCTGTCAGACGTTCGAGGACGGCCGTGCCCTCGGAGCCGATGGATCCGTTGCGGCGGGCGTCGGCGAGGTAGGGCAGGAGCCTGTCTTGCGCGTAGAACTCGCCGAAGCGGCGGGAGAGGCCGGGGCCGACGAGGGGGAGCGCGGCTGCGCCCATGACGCCGTCGCTTGCGGCGCCGCCGGCGTTGACGAGGCCGGCGGGGGCCTGGCCGAAGCCCCTTGAACCTTCGGGGCAAAAGGCGTGGGTGGCGGCGAGTCTGCGGCCGAATTCCTCCGCCGCCGCGGGGGAGGCTGTGGCGGAGGAAAGCCTTGCCGTGTCGAGGCTCGTGGCTGTTGCACGGAGGAGCCGCACGACCGGTGCACCGCCGGCTCGCGCGGCGCGCGCCAGATCGGCCAGGCCGGCTGCCTCCGCGGCTGTCGCTCGCTTGCTCGCACGTTTGGTGAAGCTTGCAGTCATAGTCTGGTCACTCTACTCGCTCCGATTGAAGGGCGGGGTTTGGGCCCGAAAAACAGTATTGGCGGGAGGCGCTCCATGCCAACGCCTCCCGCCAAATGCCACCGTCGAAGTGTCAAGCGGCGAAGGGAACGAACCGCTTGAGCCTGGCGGCGATGCTTGCTTGTCTGCGCATGCCACCGCCTTTCTTCGTCGGCTCACTGCACACAACACATTCATCGCGTCTGCTGAACTGACAAGTGCGGATCGTTGGGATCGCTTGCCCGTCCTGCTGACACCGTCTATATAACCCGCCCATCCTTAGGCCGTCATGAGTTAATCCTGGGAAACCCCGGGGAAGCCTGTGCTCTTTCAAGACGTGGGGCGTGTTTCGAAACTTGGGCCGGTCTCAATGCCGGGTGAAGTCTCTTACTTGTATTCTAATGTTTTGATTTTAACAACATTATTTCTTATATATGAATTCTTTTTATCAGTTTTTATATTTATTTGAGTCGATTTGTTTTATTAACTTGATTGTATTGGGTGTTGGCATGAGAGCTGACTTCCATGGGCGTCAAGGGACACAAACGACGAAAGGGATGGAAATGGTCACCTGGGCGGATGTGAAAACATGGAAAAGCGACAGCGTGGGCAAAGTGGTCGATGATCTCATTGGAGAACGTCGCATCATCACCGAAGTGCAAGACGGTATCGAGCTCATTGATGTCGCCTCCGGTTGGCGTGGAGTGGCTGCAGGCGTGGCCCAGAAACGCTTGGCGGGAATCGGCAGGGTGAGTGACAGATGCGCAAGTTCGCTCAGCACAATCGTAAAGACGACGGCCGAGGCTCAGGACGGCGTCGGAAAAGTTGAGTCTCTCGTCAAGGAGGCTCAATCGAATGCCTATTTCAATGAATTCGTCATTTCAGACGATGGGATTGTGACGGATCCCCATCCGGTCGAATTGATGCCCTCGGCTTCCGACCCTTTGACTTTCATAGGAAATCTGTTTATAAAACCGCTGGAAACGATCGGACAGGCATTCCTCCTGCCGGAAGTCGCACTCCGAAAAGCAGAACGTGAAGCTCGATTGAAAGAGTGTCAACAGATTGTTGACGATGCTTGCAGGAAAGCCGAAGAGGTTGACGAACAGTACACGACTTCTTTGAGGGCCGTCAGTGGAGATGAGTCCTTGCCGCGTCGAGGACGCGATTCGGAGCGTTTGCACCTTCCTGATCTGCCGCGTGCAGATGCGAGCACGGAGGAAACGGCTGCCTGGTGGGGCTCGATGACGGCGCAGCAGAAGAAAGACGTCGTTTCTCAAGCCAAAAAGGAGATCAACGAAGGAAACAGCAGAGGATACGCTCGGCTTGGAAACATGGATGGCGTAGAGGCGGCGTCGCGAAGCGAGATCAATTCCCACCGAGTCGATCACGATTACAACGAGCTCGCCAATAAGATTAGACAATCGAGTTCGAGTGCCGGGGAGCCGAAGCAGTTGAATGAGCGTCTAGACGAGCTGAGAGCCATCAAGAAAGTGATGCGCGAACATCGAGACTGTCAGCTATATTTGTACGATCCGCCTACCGGCGCTGAGGGGCATAAACACATGCACGCCGCTTTAACCATCGGCGACGTCGACAAAGCCAAGCATGTTGCGACGTTCGTGCCCGGAGTGAGCACGAACGTCAAGAACAGTGCTCCATCGTTGGTCGCCGATATGGAGAATCTTCGGAATAGGGCTGAAGCGGAGGGGCGCGGATCCGTGGCCGCCACGGCATGGATTGGATATGATTGTCCACCGGGAATCATAGAGGCTGCGGACAGAAAGCCGGCCGAGCTCGGCGGAGGTCCTTTGGCGAAGCATCTAGAAGGAATATCGGATCTTCGGAGGGCCGCGGGAAGGCCCGTGCATCAGACTGTCATCGGGCACTCTTACGGTTCGACGACGTCGTCTTACGGGCTCGCACAGGTGCGTCCCGGTGTCGTCGATGATTACGCGGTGTACGGCTCGCCTGGCGTGAAGGAGAAAGCTTCGGGGTTGAACGTCCCCAAAGGCCACTCGTATGTCATGCGCTATGGCAACGACTTCATAGGGCTGGTCGGCGGGGTCTTAGGGCCGGATCCCTACTCGTCGGACTCTGGATTCACAAGGCTTGACCCCGGAGGCTCCGGAACGGTCAATCCGCTGAAAGCCCATTGCGTCTATCTCAAAGAGGGGAGCAAATCCCAGAGCCTGCTCGCGAAGATTACGGCCAGAGAAAGTCGGGATTAGCCGGGAATGCCGGCTTTGGCTGAGAGCGAGACGCAAATGCGTGGGCACTGTGAGACGGGTGCCCGTTCCAACGGTCAAAATACGAGGCGCCAACATAGACGCTCAAAAGAAAGGAAGTGAGGAACCGTGTCCGAACTATTTAGACGCCCTTCCCACCAGGAGGAGGGACACGTGGGCGGCCAGCAAAGTCCCTTTTACAAGGGTCAAAAGCCCTTTAGAGCCCGAGTGGACATAGAGTCTGCGCGCCAAGGCCTGACGAAGGCTTTAGCGCGGGCTCGCGAACGCATTGATTGGGAGCTTGGGCCCCGTCAATGGACGTGGATCGACCCTCTCGCGGAGGAAATCGGAACTTGCGACGAGGGAGGGGAAATCGGCGGAGCCGAGACTTCACGGCAGGGTATGACCCCGGGGATCCCGCAAGGGTGTTTCCCCGAGCTGTTGGAGATAGTGCGCCAAGAGATCGCGCCATTGGGCTTCACCGAGGCAATCGACATTTCTGAAGGAGATGTCAGCGAAGTCAACTATTTCAACGTTGATGACGGCGGCTACGTTGGAGTCGTCTTAGCTGGTGATACGCCGACTTTTTCAATGCGTTACACAACTGGCTGCCGTCCGCTTCCTTGATTCAAGCGCCTACTTGTCGGCGGCAATTTCTAGTGAGAGTTCACGGGTGCTTGGTGACGCTTGCAACCCAAATAGAAAGAAGGATGAATATGTCCAGTTTGCAAATGCGAGGCGGAAGCCTTTCGGAAGCCGCTAGGCGCTCTGATCAAGCAGCTGAATGCAGCGCGAAACTGAAGGTCGGCGATGACTTGGGTCAAGTGTCGGTTGTGATGAAAGGCGGAAGCTCGGGTGTGGCCGCTGACGAGGTCGGACGTTTCGTCGACGGCATGGCGAAGGAAATGACGGATGCTCTGCGCGCCTTCAGCGAGGCGCTCAGAGAGTCGGAGACGATCTACAACGAGACCGATGACAAGACGAAGGCGATGTTCGACCGTTTCAGCAGGGCTTTGGAAAGAAGCGATGTTCATTCGGACAGACCTGGCATCCGCACGAGACGTATGCCATAGCGTGAAAACAGGAGACGAGGGGTCCCACTCATTGATGGTCGGTTTGAATTCAGGCAAGGCGGAAGTTTCCAGGGTTTCTCGAACGGGTCGCCGAAGAGAAGGGCGTCGCGCAATGGTTGAGGACTCGGGACTCTGCCGAAATGGATGCGGCGCCGGACGCCGGGAAACTCAACGTTTCGGGGTGGGAAATCGCCGCGTTTGGCGGGGTGATCGAGCGGGGCGCAGGCCGACGCAGTCGGCCTGCGCCCCGCTCGGGAAGGGTCACTGCCACGTCGCCGTCGTCGGGTCGACGCCGTTTGCCCTCGCATTCTCGTCGATGATCGACTTCAGCCAGTCGGTGAGGCCGGGCTCGATCTTGTCGTAGTACTGGCGGAACCGGTCGTCCGTGACGTACCCGCGCGCGATGAGCACGTGCTTGGAATGCGTCACGTCAAACCATGTGCCGAGCGAAGCGCGGTGGGCCTCGGCGAGCTCATTCGCCCGATCCGAGCCGGGCTCGACGCCGTCGCGCTTGGCCTCCGCCAGAGACTGTTCGAGGGCTTGGGTGTCTCTGCCGACTCTGAACCAGTCCTCCGGCGTCATCTTCGCCTTGACGGCCTCGGACTGGCGCCATTCCGGGGTGTCGCCCCACTTGGCCTGAGCTTCCTCTTGCCACGCAGGATCCCAGCCGCCGAAGTAATCTGCCTTCTGGGCGGGGTCGAGATTCGTTCCCATCTTCATCGTCTCCATAATCTGGTCTACTGCGGAGACTTTCTGCCGCAGATGGGAGATGCGTTCGAGGAGCAGTTCGCGTTGCCTGGCCAGGTGCGCAAGCTCGTCCAGGCCCGGATCGTCGAGCAGCTCGGCGATCTGCGCCAGGGCCATGCCGGTTTCCCGGTACAGGCACACGCGCTGGACGCGCTCCACGTCCTCCCGGGTGTACAGCCTGTAGCCGGACCACGAACGCCAGCTCGGCGCCACCAGGCCGATTCCGTCCCAGTGGTGGAGCGTGCGAACGCTGACGCCCACAAGGTCGGCGACCTGGCCCACGGTCAGCTCCTGCATGTTCTCTCCCATGGCTCTAGCTTCCAACCTCACGTCGCGTGAGGGTCAAACGCGGCGCGAAAACGGCGAAAGCGACGCCCAGAAGGCACGCGCCGGAGGCCTAGCGCCGCCGGTATTCCTCTGGGAGCAGCGCGTCGGTGAAGGTGTTGAACACGGATAGGAGGATCCCGCCCAGAATCGCCGTTCCCCAGGTGGCAACGGTCACGGATATGTCGAACCCGGCGGTGAGCGCCGCGGTGAGCTTGAGCATTGCCGCATTGACTATCAAGAAGAACAGGCCCAGCGTGAGGATGTACAGCGGTATCGACAAGATCACCAATATCGGGCGAACCAGAGAGTTGACGACGCCGAGGACAGCCCCTGCCGCCAGAAGGTAGAGGGCGACCTCCCGATTGTTGCCCAAGCCGTGCAGGCCGATGCCTGGTACGAAAAGCACGCATAGCCACAGGCCGAGGGCGTTGATTGCTGCGCGAACTAGGTATCTCATGCCGCAATCCTAAGGCTGAGCGATGGAATTTGCCTGGGTCGTCGGTTTGATTGCGTCCTCGGCAGACCCTCCGTCGGAAAGCCGAGCGCGTCGCCCCGTTGAAGAACCGCTCGCATTGCCCCGTTGAAGAACCGCTCGCATTGCCCCGCCCGCGCGGGGCACACTAGATGCATGAGCAAGCAGCAGTGGTTCCGCCCCGAGATCCTCGGCCTTCCCGCGTACGTGCCCGGCAAGAAGGGCGCGAACGCCGACGTCGTCAAACTCTCCTCCAACGAGAACCCTTTCCCTGCGCTGCCCGCCGTCCAGGCCGCGGTCTCAGCCGCCGTCGGCGGTCTCAACAGGTATCCGGACATGTTCGCCACCGGGCTGGTCCACGACATTTCCTGGTTTCACAAGTGGGTCGACGACGGCGTCGTCGTCGGCAACGGGTCGACCGCGCTCATCGAGAAGATCCTTCAGGCGGCTGTGACGCCGGGCGGCGAGGTGGTGCTTCCCTGGCGCTCCTTCGAGGCGTATCCGATCGCCGTTCAGGCAGCCGGGGGAGCGGCCGTCAAGGTGCCGCTCAACGCCGACGGATCGCACAACCTGCCGGGCCTGCTCTCCGCCGTCACCGAACGAACCCGCGCGCTTTTGCTGTGCAGTCCCAACAACCCGACCGGCGTCGCCCTCAAACACAGTGACCTGGCGGGTTTCCTCGCAAAGGTCCCCGAGCGTGTGCCCGTGCTGCTCGACGAGGCGTACATCGACTTTGTGGACATGGACGATGCCGTCCGATCCGACGAGCTGCTGCGCGAGCATCCGAACCTCATCGTGTTGCGGACCTTCTCCAAAGCCTACGGGCTGGCCGGGATCCGCGTCGGCTACGGGCTGGGGCACCCGGAGATGATCGCCGGGCTGAGGGCGATCGGCACGCCCTTCGGAGTCAACGCCCTCGCCCAGATCGCCGCGAGCGCCGCTTTGCACTCACAGGAGGAGGTGCGCAGGAGGTGCGGCGTGATCATTCAGGAGCGCCGGAACCTCGTGGCGGCCCTCGCCGCACACGGCATCGCCGTTCCGGCCTCCCAGGCGAACTTCGTCTGGCTCGCCGGATTCGGCGAGGCCCTCGAAAACGCGTGCCTTGACGAAGGCGTGACCGTGCGCCGCTTCGGCGAGGAAGGCGTGCGAGTCAGCGTGGGCGAGACCGAGGGCTCGCTGCGCCTGCTCAGGGCCGTCGCGTCGATTCTTTGAGCGCGGCGCGGCGTGAAGAACGAGTGCCCAGAAGCTCCGGAAACGAGCGCTTACAAGGTGTTGGAACGAGCGCTTGGAGACCAGAAACAAGGCTCGGAGACGCGCAATGACAAGCCGGAACAACGCGCTGAAGCAGACACTTGGAAAACGGCGAGCGCCAAACCGGTCGAGTGCTGGAAAGCGGCGGGCGTCAAGCGCCAAACAACCCGAAGCGCTTAAAAGACGGTGAGCACGAAGGCCAGCGAGGTGAAGACTTCGCCGAAGCCGATGGCTTTGACCCCCACCGGCCTGCCCGCGCGTCCGAGGAGCGGCACGACGACGGCGCGGATCGCAATGGCGAGCCACACCGTCACGTGAATCCAGCAGACCTCCCCGCGGCATGCGAGAACGCCCGCAGCCGCCGCCCACGAGGCATGCCACAGGATGGATGCGGCGAGGTAGACGTTCGAGCCGCGCTCGCGGATGTTCGTTTTGACGTAGAAGAGCGTTCCGGCGAAGTACCCGAAGAAGAGGGCGGTCAACAGCCAGGCTCGGGGCGAGGCGGCGAACCCGGGGGCGCCGTCGCCGGCGATGTCGAACATCACAGGGATCATGAGGCAGGCGGCGACGATGGTGTCAAGGCCGGAAATCAGCGAACGCTCGTCGCGTTTCCACGCCTCCCACGCCGCGGTGGCTGCCAGCGGCGAAAAGACGAGCGCCCACCGCCACAGATAGGGCGCACTGACGAGCGAAGCCAAGCCCAAAGCCGCGACGATCAGCCCGTAGAGCCGCACCGGAGGGAAGTAGCGTTTCTTACACCGAGATTTGAGCCACACCGTGGCGCTGTAAAAGAGGAAGTATCCGACGAACCACAGCGCGAAGACCACGATCTCGACGGGCCGAAAACCGCCCTCGACGACGCCGACCAAAGGGGGGATCGTCACCATCGCCCACGCGCCATGGTATTGCGGGATCCACAGCCTCGCGTTGCGCCGCTTCTTGCGCTTCTTACGTGAAGCCCCGGGCGAGGCGTTGCCGACGGTCGTGGAAGTCATGGTCCAAGTCTACCGTCCGGGACGCGGAGAAGGTAAGGGCAGCCTAATCGCCCCGGTTCGCAAGGGCGCTGCGGGATGGGAAGGGCCGGCCAGAAAGCCGACCGCGGAGCTCGCAAGGCCCGGTTAGAAATCCCGGCGTGGTCGGAAGGCCGCTCAGAAGAGCCGGGCCGCGGCTCGCTTGAGCTGGAATCCCTTGCCGGAGAGCTCGCTGGTGCAGGTGATCCCCTGCTCCTGAGAGATGGAACACCAGATCCCGTTGTGGGAGACGGTCGAGCCGTAGGCGACCTGGATGGAGGAGTTGAGCGCCGAATTGCAGTCGGCCGTCGCCTCCTTCGCCTGGCTCAGATGGTAGGTGGCTGTCTTGTTCTCGCAGCCGTCGGGAGAGGGATAGTCGTAGATGTAGATTGAGCAGGAGACGCTCTCGTCGTCGTCGTCGAACTTGCAGCGGATGTTGTGCTTCCCGGTGGTGAACTCGGTTACGTCCTTGGCGCCGCTGGGGGCCGGGCTCGCAAGATGCCACCACGAACGGTCCGAGGCGAGGTCGGAGACCTCAGACGTGCTCTTCTTCATCTCCTTCGTCAGATTGACCGTGTAGTCGGCGCCGCAGTTCTTCGACAGCGCCGTCATCGTGGACGTGACGAACTTCCGCTCCTTGTTGAGCTTGTCTTCCTTCTTCGCCGCCTGGATGAAGACGGTCAGGTTCTTGGCGTCGTCTTTCACCGTGCACGAGCTCTTTCCCTTGAGCTGCGAGACGGCCTTGCGGGCTTCCTCCAGCGAGCCGTTGGCGTTGAGCGTGGTCGTCTTCGCGGTCGACGGCGCGTCCGCGGTGGTCGACGACGCTTTCGGATCCTTGTCGGGATCGGCGGCGTCGCGCCCGTCGCGTATGACCTTGATGTAGAAGACGGCCATCAGTGTGAGGAGCAATACTCCTGCCGCGAAAACGAGGAAGTAGAGGGGGCGGCGGGACTCGGGGGGCTGCTCCGACCACTGCGGAGAGCCTTGATCGAGCCACGGATTGTCAGGCGCAGAGCTCATTTGCCTGATCACCGTCCTTTCAGATCGCCTGCCTAACATTTCAAAAGTAACCTACTGAGCGCCCTTCTTGCTAGTTCTGTCCACTGTGAGACGCAGCCTCGGTTTCGGACGCCGTTTCTCACGGGGAGGTTAAATCTGAAAGAATCTCCCGGGCGGACTCCGGCTCTGGGGCGTTCTATCCAAAGCCCTAACCCCGTCGGAGGCAGCTGCTATTGTAGAGTGTGCACGCGCCCAGTTGACTGAGTTTGGAAGGTATGGCAATGAAAGAAATGGCGTCCGGCGACATCAGCGCCGCGGACTTGGCCCGCAGCGCCGATTTGCTTGAGAGGATACACGGGACCTTCAGGGGCCGCGTTGTGGGGCAGGACGCGTTGTATACGGCCCTCGTCACGTCCTTGCTCGCCAGAGGGCACGTGTTGCTCGAGTCCGTGCCGGGCTTGGCCAAGACCACGGCAGCCACGACGATCGCCTCCGCGATGTCGGGGACCTTCTCGCGAATCCAGTGCACGCCGGACCTCATGCCCAACGACATCGTCGGCACGCAGATGTACTCGTATGAGACCGGCACTTTCACGACGCAGCTCGGTCCGGTGCACGCCAACGTCGTCCTCCTTGACGAAATCAATCGCTCCTCGGCGAAAACGCAGTCCGCGATGCTCGAAGCGATGCAAGAAGGCCAAACGTCTATCGGAGGGGCGGTCTACGAACTCCCGCGCCCCTTCACCGTCATGGCCACGCAGAACCCAATCGAAGAGGAAGGCACATACGTTCTTCCCGAAGCCCAAATGGACAGGTTCCTCATGAAAGAGGTGTTGACCTATCCGAAGCCGGCCGAAGAGGTCGAGATTCTCACAAGGACGGCGACGGGCACGTTCAACCGGAGAAGGGGCGAGAATCCGGTCACCACGGAGGACGTTCTGTTCCTTCAGAACACGGTCCAGCGGGTCTACGTCGACGACGCCATCAAGAAGTACATCGTCGCGATCGTCAACACCACCCGCGGCGGCGGGCCGAGGCCGATCCAGGGGCTCATGGAGAACATCCGGGTGGGGGCCTCCCCGCGCGGCGGCCTCTCGCTCATGCAGGTGGGCCAGGCCCTGGCGCTTCAGGCGGGGCGCAACTACGTGATCCCCGACGACGTCAAGCAGCTGCGGCACGCCGTTCTGCGCCACCGCCTGGTCCGGACCTTCGACGCGCTGGCCAACGACGTCACGCCGGAGGCGCTCATCGACATGGTCTTCAACGCAGTGCCGACGCCATGACCCGCACGACAGCAGGCCAGAGGATGGCGCTCATACGCGCCCGCCTGTCGCTTCCGCAGGTCAGGCGGGCGGCCGGCCTCTTCGAGGGCTCGCACACCTCGATCCTCACGGGCAAGGGAAACGACTTCGAGGACCTCACCGACTACCAGCCGGGGGACGAGGTCCGGGACATCGACTGGAAAGTGTCCGCGCGCGCCGGAAAGCCCATCATCCGCCGGTTTGAGCGCGACACAGACGTCTTCACCCAGCTGCTCATGGACACAAGCATCGAAATGCGGGCGCTGGCGCCGTCGGGCGAGGCGAAATCGGCGATCGCCCTCGCCACGGCGGAGACCCTCGCCTATCTCGCCTCGTACCGCGGCGACAGGGTGGGCCTCGTCTACGGCAACTCGGCGGGGGCGATGCGCCTTCCGGCCCGCCACGGCTTGAGCCATCTCGATTTCCTGCTCGATCGCACCGAGCACGCCTTCGAGCAGGCGCAGGCGGAGACGAACGTCACCGCCGTCGTCGACTACCTGTTGAAGACAACGAGGGAGCGCTCGCTCGTCATCCTCGTCACCGACCAGTTCTGGCCGACTCCCGCGGCGGAATTCACCCTTCGCCGGATCCGCGAACGCCACGAGCTCATGGTGGTCCGCATCGAGGACATGCCCCTGACCGCCGAGGGCGTCGCCGCGATGGCGGACATAGAGGAGAACCTCTTTCTTCCTGAGTATGTGCGCGAGGACGTCGAATTGCAGCGCGAGGTCCAGGCGGAGCGCGCGATGCGCGAGTGGGGCGCGTCCGAGCTGCTGGCCCGCTACGGCGTGCTCAATGCGCCGCTGGCTTCCTCCGAGGACATTCTGCCCGTCGTCGTCGGCCTGCTGAAGAGGCAACATCATGCAAAGTAACGAGTTTTTCCGGCCCGAGCCGGGCGCAGGGGCCGTGACGTTGGCCGCCGGCCTCGTCGCGCTCGCGGCGATCTTGTGGTTTGTCGGCTGGCATTTCGCCTACGCCAGGCGGCGCGGGCTGCAGATCGAGCTCGCACCGGTCGTTCAAACACAGCGCGAACGTTGGATTTCCACGCTCCAATCGATTCGGGCGGAGGACTTGCGCGAGCTCCATCAGCTTCTTTCGCGAACCATGCGCGAGATTCTGGGCGAAAGGGCGGGGCGGGACCTGAGCACGTGGACCGTCGCCGACCTCAGGGCCAGCGGAAAGTTCACTTCGGTGTGCGGGCTCCTCGAGTCGTGGGAGCAGCCGGCTTTCGGCCCCGTGAGCCAGGCCGACGCCGAACAGTCCATCCGGTGCGCAGTCGAGGAGGTTTCATCGTGGTAGTGCCCTGGGCGATTCCCCTGATCTGTTTCGCGGCCGCGGCCATAGGCCTTGCCGCGTGGTTCCTCGGAAAGGACCGGCGTGCCCGGAGCGTCTCCTACGTTGCGCACACCCGCTTCCTGCGCCGCGGCGCGAGGTATCGCCGCCGCATGACGAGACTGCGGCTGGCGGCGGCGGTTCTAGTCGCCGCCATGGGGGCGACTGCCGTTTCGTCGGCGGTCATCGTGGCGCGGCCGTCGGAGTTGAGGACCCACTCCTCCAAACTGGCTTCGCGCGACCTCATCCTCTGCCTCGACGTCTCGGGGTCCGTCGAGGCGTTCGACGCCCAGGTTCTCAAGACGTTCGCCGAGATGGCCGATCAGTTCCACGGCGAGCGGGTCGCCCTCGTCGTGTGGAACCGCTCCTCGACGGTCGTGTTCCCCCTTTCCGACGATTACGCGATGGTTAAAGAAGAGCTCGGCCGCGTCAGGAAGGTTCTCCAGGGAGGCCGAGACGACGACGATCTGTACACGAGGACTTCCGCGGGAGACCGGTTCGCGGGCGCCTCGCTCATCGGGGACGGCCTGGTCAGCTGCACGCAGAGCTTTGACTACGGAGACAAGGACCGTTCGCGCACGATCCTCTTCGCCACGGACAACTGGCTTGAGGGCAGCCCGGCCTTCAATCTGAAAGAGGCGGCGGGCATTGCCCAGAAGCGCAAGATTCGGGTTCTGGGCCTGCTCATCAGCGGATATCCGGGGGGCCGAGACGAGTTCCGCTCGACGATTGAGGGCATAGGCGGGAAGGTGTACGACGCTCAGAGCGCCCAGGCCGGCGAGCAAATCGTCAAGGAAGTCCAAGCTCAAGACAAGAAGGAGTTGGCGGGCGCCGCGGATGCCAGCGTCGTGGACACGCCGGGCCGTTGGCCTGCGCTCGCGGGAATCGCCGTCGTTCTGATCATCGGATTGGCGTGGAGGTACCGGCTGTGATGATGTGGATATGGCCCGTCTGGCTTGTCGCTCTTTTTCTCATTCTCGGGCTGGGCGCGTGCTTCTTTTGCTGGAATCGCGAGAAAGCTTCGCACAAGGGCGCCTGGAAGGACTGGACGAGGCGGGGCCTCATGGTTGTGGCGGTCGCCTCCATCGGCGCGGCCCCGAGCGTGGCGCTCCCCCAGGAAAAAACGGTGCGAGGGGCGAATGTCTTCTTCGTCGTCGACACAACCGGCTCGATGAATGCGGAGGACTACGACGGCAAGAAGCCTCGCCTGGAGGGGGTGCGGGCGGACATTCGCCAGATAGTCTCCAGGATCCCAAGCGCCAGGTACTCAATCATCTCGTTCAACTCCGGGGCCGTCAGAGAGCTTCCGATGACCACCGACGCCGCCGCCGTCGAATCCTGGGTCCAAACGGTCAAACCCGAGCAGTCGAGCTATTCGAACGGATCCTCGGTGTACCGTCCGGTCAAGGTCCTCAAGCGCGAGCTCAAGCGTTCCCGCAGCAGCCATCCCCAGTCGGTGCAGCTTGTCTACGTGTTCAGCGACGGCGAGCCGCGCGGCGCCAAAGGGCAGGAGAAAACATACGACCAGGTTCGCGATCTGCTCGACGGCGGAGGCGTCCTCGGATACGGAACGGCGGCCGGCGGCCCGATGAAGGAGACCACCTTCTCCGGCGCGGGCAAGTACATTCTAGACCCGCAAACCGGGCAAACGGCCGTTTCGAAGATTGACGAGAAGACGCTCAAAACGGCGGCGGGTCAGATGAAGGTCAATTACATGCATCGCACGGCGCCGGGTCAGACGATCGACGTGCCCGACGTGTCCAAAGTGGAGCAGCGCACCAGCGACGGCCGCGAGGAACGCAGCCCGGTGCTGTGGCCTGCAGGCATCGCGCTTGCGGCGCTCGCGGCCTGGGAGATCGCCGCGACGATGCCGCGTATCCGATTGAGAGTGGGGCGAAAGTGAGCGAGAACGAGACGGCGGTCTACGGCGGCGGCCAGGGCCAGGCGGGTCCGAGCACGGGCGAGAGCCCGCAGACCGCGGGCGGCGACGGGCTGGCTGCGGACGACGTCGGCCTGATGCTGGGCGAGGGCGTCAGCCTGACGGAAGGCGAGATCGCGCCCAGAACCCTGCGCAGAATGAGAGCGTGGAAATGGGGCGGCGGCGCGGTCGTCATTCTGCTGGCGTTGTGGTGTGCCGCCATGTTCCTGCTCCCGCGCTGGGCCCGCATGGCCTATGACTCCGATCCTGAGACGTCCGCGGGACGCTACCGCTTGGCGATGAACATCACGCCGAGCTTCCTGCAGGGCTGGGAGGCGCGTTTCAATCTCGGCACCGCCTTGGCCAAGGGCAAAAAGTATTCGGAGGCCATCGGCAGCCTTTCGATCGCATTGGACAGGGCTCCGAAGTCCAAGAGGACCGGCAGCCAAATCGCCGAGACGGACGGGCCCGAATGCAAAGTCAGGCGAAACCTCTCTCTCGCCTACGAAAAACGCGGAGACCAGTCCAAGGCCGCCGGCCGCAAGGACGCCGCCAAAAAGGACTTCGCGAAGGCCTCCTCGACGATGGCCCCTTGCTCAAAGAACAACGGCAAGAACAAGCAGTCCAAGGATCGTCAGGACAAGAAGGCGAACCCGCCCTCGCCGAGCCCTGCTCAGAGTCCGGGCCAGAGCCCGAGTCAGGGTCCGAATCAGAGCCCGAGTCAGGGTCCGAATCAGAGCCCGGGCCAGGGTCCGAATCAGAGCCCGGGCCAGGGTCCGAATCAGAGCCCGAATCAAGGTCCGAGTCAGAGCCCGAGTCAGAGTCCGTTGCAGTCGCCAGGCTCCGATCCGAACGACCCGGGCGGGGATCCCAACCGAAACCCGGGGGGCGCTTCCCCGACGCCCGCACCGCCGTCGAACGATCCGAAGACGGACGAAAAGGAGAGCAAGCTCAAAGAGAGAAACCGTAAAGGCGACGAAGAGGCCCGCAGAAAGAGGAACGGCGGGGGCTACAAAGTCGATTGGTGAAAGGCTGCGAGGGGTCGGAGCGTGAACGGAACGGCGCCGCACGCCGATCCGAAGCGTCTGGCGCCTGCCGCCGTCGGGCTCTCTAGGCCGGGCGAGACGCGTCAGGGTCGGAGCGAGACGAGGTCGTCCGGCACGGAGGCTCCGACCGAACGCAGCACGAAGCGGTCGGTTGCGTCGAGGAAAGCGGAGCGGGCGGGCTCGTCCTTGGGCACGCGGCGGCCCGTCAGCGCCCCCTGGAGGAGTTGGACGGTCACGTCGAGGTTCTGATCGGGAATGACGTCCGCTTCGACGCATTCGTCGAGTATGCGGCGAAACAGCTTGCCCGCAAGAGACGCGTGTTCGCGCAAGGCCGCGGCGGTCTCTTTCGAGACGACGTCGCGCAGAGGAGCCCCCGGCGAGAAGAAATAGCCGCGTTTGGCCAGCATTTGCTCGCGCGCATAGACACGCAGCTTGTCCAGGGGCGAGTCTATCCGCGCCAGCTTGGAGTTGATGCGATCCATGTAGGCGTTCACCTCGAACTCAATGTAAGCCAGAAGCAGCTCCTCTTTGTCGGAAAAATGGTTGTATATCGCCGTTCTGCCGATGCCGGACTCGTTTGCCAGATCGCTCATGCTTATCGCGTCGAAGCCCTTTGCGGCCATGAGGCTCGAAAGGGCGGCGAAGAGCGCTTCGCGTGTGCGCTCGCGGTGTTCGGAGAGGTTTTTCCCCGATATCTTCGGCATGGGGAAAGAATACGTCAGCGGTCTGGCGACTTCATGTCACTTTGCTGTGTCTGCGGGTTTGCCGCGCCCCGGTTGCGCGTTCGTCGGCTCGCGGTATGCGTGCCTTTCCAGACGGGCGCCCGCCGCCGCGCGTCACCGCCGCCCGAGTGAGCGCATGAGCCGGGCAAGCGGCGAAAGAATCTGCAGATCGCCCTCCAGCCAGGGGACCGATTCCAGGTCGCCTTCGCCGAGCCACCGCAGCGCCGTGTGGCTCTGGCCTAGGCGCGGCTCGCCCCTCGCATACGCCGCCCACAGCCGCATTCGGCGTTTGCCGGGCAGGGGCCAGTCGCCGTCGGGCCCCGCGATGACGCCGACGTCGGCCGCGATAGACACCTCGATCCCGAGCTCCTCGCGCAATTCACGGCGCAGGGCGTTTTCAGGGTCCTCTCCGGGCTCGACTTTGCCGCCGGGAAACTCCCACAGGCCGGCGAGCTCCTGCGGATACGAGCGTTGCGCGGCCAGAACGCGGAGCCCGCGCGGAGAGCGCGCAAAGATCGCGGCGGCGACGATGAGTGCTGACATCCCGCTTACGATGTCAGAAGAGAGGCCGCCGTGCACGACGCCGCGCCGTCCAGCTCGCCCGCGCGAAAGGCGGCTGACGGAGGCCGGCCTGTGGAACAACGGCGGCTGTCTTGTGAAACACTGGACTGCATGTTGTACGAGCACGGACTTCGTCAGATCAACTGGGTGGCACAGCACGCATGCCTGTGGACGTGGATGGCGCAGGAACGGTTCTTCCAATGGTTGAAGGAAAACTACGGGGAAAAGTACAGGATGGGGCTCGATCGGAAAACGAACCGGGTGACAGTCGAGTCATCCCGCGGAGTCCTCGTGATGCGCGGCGCCATAGTCGCTTCGGTCGCGTCGCTGCCGACCACGCTGATGTGGGGCTGGTGCCCCCGGTTCAACGAGGAGACGGTGGCCCATCCGATTGCCCTCGCCATGAAGGAATATGGCGAGAAACAGGGGTTTGACGAATTCGCGACGGAGGAGGTCGAGTACCGGTCTGAGACCGGCCCGTTCGGCGTCGTCTCAAAGTTGGCGGAAGACGTGGCCTGCTGCGTGAGCGACCTGTTCGGGCCAGACTACCGCTTTTACATGCCTTCGATGAATGTGTTCGGAAATCGGGTGACGATCGCGATATGGGGCATTCCGCGCGAGGCGTTGTCGGTGGACTTCCTCGAAGCCATGGACAGGGTGCCTCAGATGCTGCGGAGCGTCGCGGACCCCGCGTGGTCTCTTGACGGTTTCGCGCGCCTCATGGGCGCTCGGCTCATGGAGGTGGGGCTCGACTGGTGGCGTCTGACCAAGGACGGCGAGGCTGTGGAGGTCGCCGTCAAGCGCAATCGCTCCGGATCCGTTTGCGACGTCGCGACGCGCAGGCTCTCCGCCGACGTCGTGAAGAACCCGGAGATCGACCCCGGCGGTTTTCCCTGGTGAGGGCGCGCGCCGTCTGTGCCGTCAGCCGACGCCGGCGGCCCTCTTCCATTTTCTGACCTTGGCGCGAAACGTTGTAAAGGGGGCGACGGTGTTGATGTGAATCCACTTCCACACCGGCCACGCGGACGGCGTGGAGGACGCCCACGCCCGCCGCTGCTCGCCGAACAGGTCGCTTTCGGAAAGCGAGCCCGCCCAGTCGCATACGGCGTCGACTCGCTCGTCGAATGCGGCGGTCAGCTCTTTCGGCGAAGCTTCGGCCCATGCGGCGTAAAAGCCCTCGCAGAGGCCTCCGAGCCGATTCCACTTGAATCCCGGCGCGGGAGTGACGACGTCGAGGCCCGCCTGCTCGTCGCGTTCCCATCCCAACAGCAGATCCATCCACCCGAGCTGGTAGGCGATCATCTGGCGCGGCGATCGGTCCGCGCCTTCCGGCACATCGTCCCAAGAGCCTTCGGGAATGCCTTCGAACTCCGCGGCGAACAGTTTGGCTCGCTTGCGAATCTCGGCTGTGAGTTCGGCGGAAGACGCGTACGAAGGCATGAACGCTCGCTCTCGTCGGCGGATGGAACCGGCAAACGCCGCGCAGCGGATGGAGCCGGGCGCGTCAGGCCCGCGCGGCACCAGCCGCAACCCGGCTCGAATCCGGGCGGGCAAATGCAGAAAATGGAGCGGGCGACGGGAGTCGAACCCGCCTCT
>ERZ773099.1171-NODE-1171-length-19859-cov-21.496263_pt1 | contig 19859 bp, 17 predicted proteins | sample MGYA00511120_ERZ773099 | MGnify/ENA primary metagenome ERZ773099 (study PRJEB29015, sample SAMEA2738012) | human oral metagenome | biome: human oral; feature: human-associated habitat; material: dental | place: China | collected 2104 ...
TGGCGAAGCAGATCGCCGCGTCGAGCAGGATCTGCAGGCGATGGGCCTCGGGGTTGCCGCGCGGGTGCGCCGCCCGCGCGGGGTCCTCCTTGAAGTCGAGGTGCGCGCTCTCCTGACTGTCCGGCGTCTGACCGGCGGCAATGGCGCTCAGGGCCCGTTGAACGACGTCGTACACGGAGTAATTATCAAGTTGTTGAAACAACTTGTCAAGAACTCTTCGGTGCCCCCGGCCCTCCCGGGGTGCGGCTGACCGGGATCTTTCGGCGGAACGACGCCGCCGCGCCGGTCGTACCGGGTTCTTCCCCGGTTGTTGGACGGTTCTTCGGGAAGCGGGGGACTCCGCCGGCCCGGGAAGGGCATGCGGCCGCGAGCGCGGCCGGGCGGGAAGCGGCGGCCCCGACCCGGCCGCAGGGGTATGGTCCGTTCAGGCCCTCGTCCCGGTCGCCGCCGCGCCGACGCGGATCCCCCGCCGTGGTCGACGGCGGGTCCCCGCCGCGCTCGCCGATCGCGCCCGGCGCGGGAGCGGGCGCGCCGACGACCATTGACAACAGCGAGGAGGCCGCTGCCCCATGAGCACCGCCCTGAATGACCTGACCCCCGTGTTCCCCGAGGGCTTCCTGTGGGGAGGGGCGCTGGCGGCCAGCCAGTGCGAGGGCGCCTGGGACAGCGGGGGCAAGGGCCCGTCCGTCGCCGACGTGACCCGCTACAAGGCCGACGTCGACCCCAGGGACTACCGGGCCGGTCACGCCATCACCATGGCGGAGGTCCGGCGGGCCCTGAAGTGGACCGACTTCAAGGGCCCCTACGGCAAGCGCCGCGGCAACGACTTCTACCACCACTACCTCGAGGACCTCGACCTCATGGCGGAGATGGGCTTCAAGGTCCTGCGCGTGTCCATCCAGTGGAGCCGCCTGTTCCCCACTGGCGAGGAGAAGACGCCCAACCGGGCGGGCGTGGGCTTCTACCACCGGCTTTTCGGCGCCATGCGCGAGCGCGGCATCGAGCCGATGGTGACGCTGCACCACTACGAGCAGCCGCTGGCCACCGTCTTCAACCGCCGCGGGTGGCACGACCGGGCGATGATCGACCTGTTCATGCGCTTCGCCGAGGTCTGCTTCCGCCAGTACGGCGGGAAGGTCGGGTACTGGCTCACCTTCACCGAGATCGACTCCGTCTTCCGCCACCCCTTCACCTCGGCGGGCCTGCTGGCCGAGCAGTTCGAGGGTCGCGACATGGAGGAGGCGTGCTTCCAGGCCCTGCACCACCAGCTGGTCGCCGCCGCCCGGGCGGCCGCGCTCCTGCGCGACCTCGTGCCGACGGCGCAGATGGGCTGCATGCTCACCAAGACCCTCTACTACCCCCTCACGGCCCACCCGCACGACCAGCTGCTGGCCCAGCGCGCCAACCGGGAGAACGAGATAGCCTCCGACGTCCAGGTCCTGGGCGAGTACCCGCAGTGGGTCACGCGGATGTGGCGGCGCCGGGGCCTGCGCGTGAAGGTCACCGAGGCCGACCGGGACGACCTGGCGTCCGGCGCCGTCGACTTCCTGTCCTTCAGCTACTACATGTCGCTGGTCACCACCCGCGACGAGGCGGATAGGCAGCGGGTGAGCGGCAACCTGTCCGAGGGGGTCAAGAACCCCTACCTGCGGGCCAACGAGTGGGGCTGGCAGATCGACCCCGAGGGGCTGCGCCTGGCGCTCATCGCCATGTACGACAAGTACCGCCTGCCCCTGTTCGTCGTCGAGAACGGCATCGGCTTCTACGAGTCCATGGAGGGGGAGGGGCCCATCGCCGACGACGGTCGCATCGAGTACTTCCGCCGTCACATCGCCGAGGTCGGCAGGGCGATCGACGACGGCGTCGAGGTCATGGGGTACCTGCCCTGGGGCTGCGTCGACCTGGTGTCGATGTCGACGTGCCAGATGTCCAGGCGCAGCGGCTTCGTCTACGTCGACGCCGACGACGAGGGCAACGGCACCTACGAGCGCCACAGGAAGAAGTCCTTCGACTGGTACCGGCGGGTCATCGCCACCAACGGCTTCGACCTGGGGGAGGCGTGAGCCCCGGGATGAAAGGAGACGAAGTCATGTCCATGAGCGCCGGTCAGGCGCGCAAGATGCTGCTCCCGCTCATCGAGCGGGTCAACGACGACCGCGACGTCGTCGAGATCGTTTCGCGCAAGGGCAGTGCCGTCCTCATGTCCGCCGAGGAGTACGCGGCCTGGCGCGAGACCGCCCACCTGTTCCGCTCTCCCGCCAACGCCCGCAGGCTTCTCGACGCCTACGAGCGGGCGCGCGCGGGCCGGACCGAGGTTCACGAGCTCGATCGGGGGGACTGAGTGCGGGGCGGCCGCCGCCCGTGTCCGGGCGGTAACGTCCCGGGCCGTAGAGTGGCCGGTGGAAAGGGCCCGGGCCCGGCGGGCCGCCCGCCCGCCGCGGGCGGCGAGGGCCCGACGTCGACCCGCAAGGAGGCACCATGACCGACGCGAGCACCCGGCCCGCCCCCCAGTCCCCGTCCGACGGCGACGGCCAGGGGCGGCTCACGATCGAGGGCACCGCGCTCGAGCTGCCCCGCGTCCTGGCCACCGAGGGCTCCGACGGGCTCGGGATCGCCAGGCTCCTGAAGGACACCGGCCTGGTCACCATCGACCCCGGCTTCACCAACACCGCCTCGTGCACCTCGGACATCACCTACATCGACGGCGGGGCCGGGATCCTGCGCTACCGCGGCTACCCCATCGACGAGCTGGCCAAGTCCTCCACCTTCCTGGAGGTCGCCTACCTGCTCATCAACGGCGAGCTGCCCGACGCCGCCACCTTCGAGCGCTTCGAGCGGCGCATCGCCCGCCACCGCCTCCTGCATGAGGACTTCCGCTCGTTCTTCACATCCTTCCCCTCCTCGGGCCACCCCATGGCCATCCTCCAGGCGGGCATCTCCGGCCTGGCCACCTACTACGAGGACACCCTCAACCCGCACGACCCCTACGAGCGCGAGCTCGCCACGGTCCTGCTGCTGAGCAAGATGCCCACCATGGTGTCCTACATCGCCCGGCGCGCCATCGGCCTGCCGCTGCTCTACCCCGACCCCAAGCGCGGCTACGTCGACGACTTCCTCCACATGACCTTCGGCATGCCCTACCAGTCCTACGAGATCGACCCGGCCGTGGTGCGGGCCCTGGACATGCTCCTCATCCTGCACGCCGACCACGAGCAGAACTGCTCCACCTCCACCGTGCGCCTGGTGGGCTCGGCCGACGCCAATATGTACGCCTCCGTCGCCGCCGGCATCGGCGCCCTGTCCGGGCCGCTGCACGGCGGGGCCAATGAGGCGGTGCTGCGCATGCTCGACATGATCCAGACCGAGGGGATGTCCACCTCCGAGTTCGTCCGCAAGGTCAAGGACAAGGAGGACGGGGTGCGGCTCATGGGCTTCGGCCACCGGGTCTACAAGAACTACGACCCGCGCGCCGCCATCGTCAAAGAGACCGCCCACGACGTCCTGGCCCGCCTGGGCAGCGACGAGGGCGACCGCAAGCTCGAGATCGCCATGGAGCTGGAGGAGGTGGCGCTGCGCGACGACTACTTCGTGTCCCGCAAGCTCTACCCCAATGTGGACTTCTACACCGGCCTGATCTACCAGGCGATGGGCTTCCCCACGAAGATGTTCACCCCACTGTTCGCCCTGGGGCGCCTGCCGGGCTGGATCGCCCAGTACCGGGAGATGATCGCCGACCCCGCCAAGCGCATTGGCCGCCCCCGCCAGGTCTACACCGGCCCGGTCGAGCGCCACTACGTGGCCATGCACCGCCGCAAGCGCCCCCAGGAGGCCTACCCCGGCACGCGACTGGGGGTCTCCAGCCTCGACCGCGTCAACCGCGTCTAGGCGGGCACGCCGACGGGGCAGACCGGGGCGGGTACAGGCGGGAGCGGGAAGGAGGAGGGTAAGGTCACCCTTCTTTCTCCCGGTTAGGTCAGGCTAAACTCACGGTATGGCTAATGACCGCACCGACCCCGACACCCCCCTGCCCTACGCCGATCGGCCAATCGCCACCGCCCCCGGCCACTGGGTTCTGGCCCGCGCCGGCAAGCGCGTCCTGCGCCCCGGCGGCGCCGCCCTGACCGCCTCCATGCTCGCCCACGCCCGGATTCCCGGGGCCGACGTCGTCGAGCTGGCTCCCGGCCTGGGGCGCACGGCAGCCGAGATCATTGCCGCCGGCCCCTCCTCCTACACCGCTGTGGATCGTGACCCCGCCGCCGCCGCCCGCGTGGCCGCCGTCGTCGGGGATCGCGGCACCGTGCGACAGGGCGAGGCCGCCTCCACCGGCCTGCCCGAGGCGAGCGCCGACGTCGTCGTCGGCGAGGCCATGCTCACCATGCAGGGGGATAAGGGCAAGACCGCCATTGTTTCCGAGGCCGCCCGCGTGCTGCGCCCCGGCGGCCGCTACGCCATCCACGAGCTCGGCGTCACCCCTGACGACATCGACCAGGCCTACTACACCGAGCTGCGCAAAGACCTGGCCCGGGCCATCCACGTCAACGCCCGCCCCATGACCGCAGCCGCCTGGAAGCAGCTCCTTCAGGACGCCGGCCTGGAGGTGGAGTGGGTTGGCACCGCCCCCATGGCCCTGCTCGCCATGCGCCGCAACCTCGCCGACGAGGGGCTGGGCGGGGCTCTGCGCATAGTGCGCAACGTTATGAGCAACAAGGCCCTGCGTCAGCGAGTGCTGGGCATGCGCAAGACCTTCAAGCGCTACCGCAAGGACATGGTCGGCATTGCCCTCGTGGCCCGCAAACCGAGCTGAGCCGCCCCACGGGGGATGAGCCGCCCCACACGGCGCCCCGGGGCCGAACCCACGAGCCCGGAGCCCTGGCGCCCAGGTGGCCCCGGGGCTTAGGCGCCCTCGAGCGACGGCGTCTCCGGGAGGGCTGGGCCCCGACGTGGCGGCGGTGAGCGCAGGGCTCGTCCGGGGCGGTTAGTCGTCGTGGGTGCGGCCCCGCCAGGCGGCGCGCAGCACCTCTCGGTTGGCGGCGGCCACCGCCGCCAGTGGAATGCCCGCCGGGCAGGTGGGCACGCACTCCCCGAAGACCGAGCAGGGCCCGAAGTGCTCGTCGAGGGCCCGCCCCATCTGCCGGGCCCGCCGCGAGCGCTCGTGCGCCCCTTGCGGCATGAGCGCCAGGTGCGCCAGTTTGGCTCCCGCGAAGAGCATGGCCGCCCCGTTGGGGCAGGCCGCTACGCAGGCGCCGCAGCCAATGCAGGAGGCGAAGTCCAGGGCGGTCTCCGCCTGCTGGTAGGGCTGGGGCACGGCGTCGGCGTCGGGGGCGGTGCCCGCCATCACATCGACCGTGCCCCCGGCCTGGATGAGCGCGTCCAGGGCGCTGCGATCCACCGCCAGATCCCGGATGACCGGGAAGGCGCCCGCCCTGAAGGGCTCCAGGCGCATGTGGGTGACCTCCGGGAAGGCCCGCAGATGCTGGCGGCACGCGGGGGTGTTGTCCACCGGGCCGTGGGGGCGGCCGTTGACGAGAAAGCCGCAACAGCCGCACACGCCCTCCCGGCAGTCCGACTCGAAGACCACCGGCTCGCCGCCGGCCTCAATGATCTGGTCGTTGAGCCGGTCCAGGAGTTCGAGCAGGCTCATCTCCGGCTCGGCGTCCTCAACCACGTGCGTCTCAAAGCGGCCGCCGGCCCGCGGGCCGTCCTGACGCCAGATATCCAGGGTGACTCTCATCGGTAGTCCCTCACCTGCAGCTTGATGACCGAGAAGTCCAAGGGCTCCGAGCGGCGCACATGGCTGCCGTCGGGGAGCGTGTGCCAGGCCGAGACCGAGCACCAGTTGTCGTCGTCGCGTTTGGCCTCGCCCTCGGGGGTGGCGAACTCCTCCCGGAAGTGGGCCCCAGCCGATTCGCGGCGGTCCAGGGCGTCCAGGACCATGAGTTCGGCCAGCTCCAGGAAGTCGGCCACGCGCCCGGCCTTCTCCAGTTCCTGGTTGAGCCGCTGCTCGGCGCCGACGACGAGCACGTCCCGCCAGAACTCCTCGCGCAGCTCGCGGACCTGTTGCAGGGCTTGGCGCAGCCCCTCCTCGGATCGGCTCACCCCGCACCCGGAGTAGAGGATTTCACCCAGCCGCCGGTGGAACCACACCGGCCGGTGCGTGCCGCGAATCTCCAGCAGGCGCCGCACCCGCCGGCCGGCCTGTTCCACGGCGGCCAGCGCCTCGGGGGCGTCCTCCTTCAGCAGGGGGGTGCCGGTCAACTCCGCCAGGTAGTTGGGCACGGCCAAGGGGAGGGTGAACCAGCCGTCCACGCAGGCGCTCAGCAGCGAGTTCGCCCCCAGGCGGTTGGCCCCGTGGTAGTTGTTCGACGCCTCCCCGCCCACGAAGAGCCCGGGGATAGTGGTCATCTGGTCGAAGTCCACCCACAGGCCCCCCATGGTGAAGTGCGCTCCCGGCGCAATGCGCATGGGCACCTCGTAGGGGTCCTCGCCGGTGGCGTCCAGGTACATCTCGAACAGGTTGCCGTACCGGGCGGCGATGACGTCCTTGCCCAGGCGGGCCAGGGAGTCGCGGAAGTCCAGGTAGACGGAGTTGCGCAGGGGGCCCACGCCGCGGCCGGACTCGATCTGCTCGCGGGCGTTGCGTGAGGCCACATCGCGGGGGGTGAGGTTGCCGAAGGCCGGGTACTTGCGCTCCAGGTAGTAGTCGCGCTCAGCTTCGGGGATGTCGTTCGGCGCCCGCTCGTCCCCGGGGCGCACTGGCACCCAGATGCGCCCATCGTTGCGCAGGGACTCGCTCATGAGGGTGGTCTTGGACTGCCACCGCGAACTCACCGGCAGGGCGGTGGGATGGAACTGGACGTAGCAGGGGGAGGCGAAGGCCGCCCCGCAGCGGTGCGCGCGCCAGGTGGCGGTGGCGTTGGAGGCCATGGCCAGGGTCGAGTAGTGGAAGAGCGAGCCGTAGCCGCCGGTGCACAGCACGACGGCGTGGCCGCTCCAGGAGCGTATCTGCCCCGAGAGCAGGTCCCGGGTGACAATGCCCTGGGCGCGCCCGTCGGACACGATGAGCTCAAGCATCTCGGTGCGCGTGTGCATGTGCACATTGCCGGCGCGCACCTGTTCCTGGAGGGCCTGGGAGCAGGCGATCTCCAACTGCTGGCCGGTCTCTCCGCGCGTGTAGTAGGTCCGAGAGACCTGGACCCCGCCGAAGGAGCGGGTGGCGAGCTGGCCGCCGTATTCGCGGGCGAAAGGCGCGCCAATGGCGTACATGTGGTCAATGACCTTGACCGACTCTTCGGCCAGGCGCACCACGTCGGCCTCCCGGCCCCGGTAGTCCCCGCCCTTGACGGTGTCTTTCACGAAACGGCGCAGGGTGTCGCCATCGACTTTACGGGCCCGCGCAGCGTTAATGCCGCCCTGAGCGGCCACTGAGTGGGCGCGGCGCGGGGAGTCGTGGAGGCTGAAGCACTCCACTCGGTAGCCCAGGCGCCCCAGGGTGGCGGCCGCCCCTGAACCGGCCAGGCCGGTGCCCACCACAATGACGGTGAGACGACGGCGGTTGGCGGGGCTGACCAGGCGGTAGGAGTCGCGTCGGGAGCGCCACGCCTCCAAGGGGTCCGCCTGGGGCAGATGCGGGTCGAGGTCCTCCCCGGCCTGGTAGCCGGCATCCACGGGGGCGGGGGTGCGCGAGGGGCGCCGGGTGGTGGCCCGGCCCCCGGACGTGGCGTCAAAGGTTTCGGGGGCCGGGGTATCCGCCCTGGCCAGGACGGAGTCGACAATGAAACGCAGGCCCTTCATGAGATCACCCCGGCGAGGACGAGGAGGGGAAGCATGCCGTTGAGCACGGCGACCGCCAGGGCGGCCGCCAGCCCCAGAGCCAGCCAGATCCGCCGCAGCCGCGGCGCCGTACCGCCCAGGTCGTGCAGGACGTTCCACAGGCCCTGGGCCAGATGGATGCTAATGACGAGCATGACGGCCGTGTAGAACAGCGCCATGCCCGGACGGGAAAGGCTGGCGACTAGGTTCTCGTAGGCGTGGATCTCCACCTCGTGAGGGCCGGTGTGCACGGGCGCTTGGTAAGCCGAGGAGGCCACCAGCCGGCCAATGGTCAGATCCAGGAGGTGGACGACAATGAAAACCAGGACGACGGCGCCCGACAGGATCATGGTGCGCGTCGCCCAGGAGCGCGCCATGATGCTCTGCCGCCCGAAGGATCCGCGCGCCCGGCGGCCTCGGCGCCACAGCATTATGCCCGCCGTCGTGTGCGCCACCAGGCAGGCCAGGAGCACCACGCGAAGAATCCACAGCACGCCCTCATAGGGCAACAGCGGGTACAGGACCGTGCGCAGGAACCTGGCGTAGCTGTTGTAGTCCTCCGGCCCCATAAAGGCCTTGAGGTTGCCGACCATGTGGGCGATGACGAAGGCCGCCATGATTGAGCCGCTCACGGCCATGGTCGCCTTCAGGGCTATGTGCGAGGGGCGCGCACGATGCACCTGGCGCGGCGGCAGTGCGTCACCCACCGGCGGTGCTGCCCGATTTGGTCCCGTCTCGACGCCCATGGCTGGCCCACGCTCCTTATAGCCTTAACCCCTCCAGTGTAGCGTGCGTCACAGAAATGCGCTCGAAAAACCATGTCCAATCGACAGGATGTCTTGGTGGACACCCGGGGGCCGGGCCGGGCCGGGGCGGGGTGTTGGCGGGCCCGGCCAGGGCCCGCCGGTCACTGGCCGGCGTGGAGCACTGTATTGAGCTCAATGCCCTTGCCGCCGCGGGCCAAGGCCTCGACGGCACCGGACTGGGAGTTGCGGCGGAACAGAACATTCGAGGCGCCGGCGAGCTCGCGGGCCGAAACCACCCGGGGCTCCTTGAACAGGCCATGGCTGCCGGGGACCACGCCGCCCTGGGGCATGAGGGAGACCTTCGTGCCCGCAGTCAGGTACAGGCCCGCCTCGACCACGCAGTCATCACCCAGCGGAATGCCGAGGCCGGAGTTCGCGCCCAGCAGGCAGCGCTCTCCCAGCGCCACGCGCTGACGCCCGCCGCCCGAGAGCATGCCCATGGTGGAGGCCCCGCCGCCGACATCCGAGCCGTCACCAATGACGACGCCCTGCGAGATGCGCCCCTCAACCATGGAGCGGCCCAGGGTCCCGGCGTTGTAGTTCACAAAACCGGCGTGCATGACCGTCGTGCCCTCAGCAAGATAAGCGCCCAGGCGCACGTTCGCGGCGTCGCCGATGCGCACCCCCGAGGGCAGGACGTAGTCGGTCATGCGCGGGAACTTGTCCACCGAGTGGACCTGGACGTGGGCGCCCAGGGCCCGCAGGCGAGTGCGGGTGGCCTCAAAGCCCTCGGCGGCGCAGGGCCCGGCGGAAGTCCACACCACGTTGGGCAGCCGGGAGAAAATGCCGTCAAGGTTGACGGTGTTGGGCTTGGCCAGGCGGTGGGACAGGACATGCAGACGCAGGTAGGCGCCGGCCACGGTCAGGGGGGCGTCGTCGAGGTCCGCCCAGGTGCGCACCACCTGGGTGTGGACGCCACGGGCGTCATCCTTGCGCTCCATGGCGCTCAGGGTGGCCAGAAGCTCGGGGTCCCCGCCCTCCGGCTCCCTGCCGAGGATCGGCTTCGGGTACCACACGTCAAGGGTGTTGCCGTCATTGGTCACGGTCGCCAGGCCGAGACCCCATGCGCTGCGAGTCGTCATAACCCACACCATACGGGACCAAGATGACCGGTAGCCGTAACGCTCGTCATCCGGGTCAGGGCGCCGCCATGCCCCGCATGACACAATCGCACCATGGCGCGCACCACCATCCATCTCATGAGGCACGGCGAGGTCCACAACCCTGAGGGCGTCCTCTACGGGCGCCTGCCCGGCTACCATCTCTCCGGGCTCGGCAACCAGATGGCCGCACGCGTCGCCGATGTCCTGGCCGCCTCCGGGCACGACATTGCCGCCGTCATCACCTCACCCCTGGAGCGGGCCCGCGAGTCCGGGGCGCCCACGGCTGAGGTCTTCAACCTGGAGGCCAGCACTGACGCGCGCCTCATTGAGGCCGACAACCACTTCGAGGGCATTCCGCTCAACCGCAACCGCTGGCTGCTGGCCCATCCCGGGCACTGGTCCTACTACCGCAACCCCCTGCGCCCTTCGTGGGGGGAGCCCTACACCGAGCTCGTGGCCCGCATGCGCGACGCCGTCGCCTCCGCCATTGGGCAGGCCGAAGGCCGTGAGGCGCTTCTGGTCTCCCACCAGCTGCCCGTGTGGGCCCTGCGCTTGTGGTTGGAGGGTCGTTGGCTGGCCCACGACCCGCGCCGCCGCCAGTGCTCCCTGGCCTCCCTGACCTCACTGACTTTTGAGGGGCGCACCCTGGTGGGGCTGGCCTACTGGGAGCCCGCCGGTGATCTGCTGCGCAGCGCCGAGGACATGGTGCCGGGCACCTCCGCCGCCACCGTCACCATGGGGCGGGCCGGCGCGTTGAAGGAGGAGCCCCCACCGGCCCCGGTGGCCCAGGCGGCCGCGCCGGCCGGGCCCGCCTCCCCGGCGGAGCAGGCTTCCCCGGCAGGGCGGGCCGATGAGCCGGGCCCCGATTCGCAGGTCGGTTTACAGGCGGGGGCGGGCCGGGCGGAGACGCCCGCGTGACCCAACCAGGCCCCACCATGCCGCGGGCGGAGCCCCATCAGGGGCGGCCCGCAGGCGAGCTCGTTCCCGGCGCCGAACAGGGGCTCACCCACGCCCAGGGCCTGCGGCCCAAGCCTCAGCGCCCCTGGACCGGCCAGGACTTCGTGTGGTGGAACACTGCCGCCGTGCTCACCGCCACCCGCCAGGGACGGCGCCCCAACCCCGTCTCCCCGGTGATCGACCCCGTGCGACCCGTCCTGGGCGCCGGTGAGGTCATGCTCGCCAGCTGCGACGCCGAACTGCTCATGTGGCGCCGCGGCGACGCCGCTTACAACCCCTCGCGGGGCTTCTTCCTGGCCGGCGGTCCGGTCGGGCTCGCGCTCACGGCCGCGTTCTTCGGCGGCCAGGCCTGGGTCAACTCCCGACGCAAGAGGGCCGCCGAGGCTGACGCCATTGAGAAGTGGCGCCACCTGGCCCGGGCCCGCCTCACCGTCTCCACCCACGGCATCTACCTGGGCACGGGGGAGGGGATTATGCCGGTCGGCTTCCACGATATTCAGGAGATCCAGCACACCAGCACCGGCGAGATCATTGTGGCCGCCGCCAACGCCTCAGGATCGGCGCGCTGGAAACTGCGCGCCCAGTGGGCTGAACTCGTGCTCGTGCTCTGGGCCGTCCAGTACCTGCCCGAGCACCCCCAACTGGTAGGGCGCACCTGGCTGCCCGGCGATTGGCTATTGCACGCCGCCGCCCATGGCTACGACATTGACACGACCCTCTGGCCGCGCCCGGCCCCTGAGTGAGGGCCCGCCGAGGAATGAGGGCCCGCCGAGGAATGAGGGCCCGCCACGGCGCCCAGTGAGCGCGGGCGCCCGTGAGCAGCGGGCGCCCCGCCTCCTGCCGGGTCGATTACCCGCCTCCTGCCGGGTCGATCAAGAGTCGGAGGCGGGCTCCTCCCCGTCCTTATTATTCTGATCCTGCTCGCGGCGGCGACGAATATCGCGTTCAAGGTTGCGCAGGAACTCGGGGTCGTCATCGGGGCCGAGAGCACGCGGGCGCTCAGGGCGGCGGAACTGGGTGCCCTCCTTGGAGGACCAGACGGTCGGTTCCACCACGCCTCCACGCTCCTCGGCGGCCTTGACGCGCGAGACAATAATCCAGGCAACGGGGCCGATGGTGGGGACGAGGACGATCAGGACAATCCACAGGAACCGGGGCATCCGGGCGGGCATTGACTCCTCGGGAGTGCGCGCGCAGTCCAGGAGGGAATAGATCGTCAGGGCTAGGACGAGGACGATGACGACAGCGCGCATGGGCACACCATAACCGAGTCGCGCCGACCAGTTCCCCGGTACCCGGGTCACGGGCCGCGCGGGCGGCGCCCGGGCCCATAATGCGGGCGGCGCCCGGGCCCGGCCGACTCGCCCTTGGATCCCACCGCCTGATGGGAGCGGCGCAAGTCCTGGCGCCGTGGCACCATGGCCTTCTGTGCGCGCACCCTCCGCCCGCTTCCGGCTCCTTGTCGGCGGCACCGCCCCCGCCGACGTTGCCGCCTTGCGCGCCGCCCTCGCGCAGCGCCTGGCCCGCCGTGGCCTGCTTCCCCCTCAGAGCGGTCCGGCCGGGCCGCCACCGGGGGCGCCGGTCCGAGCCCGCTGCACGGCCCTACCACTGCTGGTGCCCATTGGCCCCCAGGAGGACCCTGAGCAGGTCGACGCTGATCTCCAGCGTCGCGCGCACCGGCTCAATGCGGCCGCCGACCTCATAGTGCGCACCAGCGGCTCGACCACCGGGACCGGCAGGCTCGTGGCCATGGGGGCCGGTGCCCTGGTGGCCTCGGCCAGGGCCACCCACGCCCGGCTGGGCGGGCCCGGCACCTGGGTGCTCGCCCTGCCCGCCCACCACGTGGCCGGCTTGCAGATCCTCACGCGCTCCCTCCTGGCCGGTACCGAGCCGGTGGTTGTGGACACGCGCACGGGCTTCGATCCGGCGCGTCTGGCCGAGGCCGTGCTGACGGCCCTCGCCGTCGGCGCAGGTGGTCGTGATGGTGCTGTGAGGGCAGGCCGGGGCCCCCACGGTCATGGTCGCCTCGGCCCGGACTCCGCCCAAGTCGGGCCGGGCTCGCGCCTCTACGTCTCCCTGGTCCCCACCCAGCTCCAGCGCGTCCTGGATGACTCCGCCGCGACCAAAGCCCTGGCGCGGGCCGGGACCGTCCTGCTCGGGGGCGCTTCGGCGCCGCCCGGGCTGCTGAAGCGCTCCAGTGCGGCCGGGATCCGGGTGGTCACCACCTACGGCATGAGCGAGACGGGCGGTGGCTGCATCTACGACGGCCTGCCCCTGGACGGTGTCCGGGTGCGGGTGAATGCCCACGGTCGAGTCGTGCTCTGCGGGCCGGTCCTGGCCGAAGGCTACGCCGACGATGGCCCGCAGGCCTCAGCGCAGGGGAACGGTGAGGGCAGGGCGTTAGAGGATGCGCGGAGTGGTGGCGCACCGTCGGGGCCCGGCCGACTCGCCCCCGCAGGCGTCAGCAGTGCCCCCGGCTTCCACACCGAACGCGGGCCCGACGGTCTTCTCCACCGCGTCCTGGTCACCGCCGACCGCGGGCGCATGGAGGCCGACGGGCGCCTGACGGTCCTGGGGCGCGCCGACGACATCATTGTCACCGGTGGCGTCAAGGTCGACCCCCACCAGGTCGAGGCGGCACTGATCGGGCTTGACGACGTCGTCGAGGCCTGCGTCGTCGGCGTCCCGGACCCGCAATGGGGCCGCGCCGTGGTCGCCGCCGTCGTCCTCAAGGCGGGGGCCAACCCGGACCCCGCCGCGTTGCGGGCCGCCGCACGCACCCTCCTCGACGGGCCATCATGCCCGAAGAAGGTGATCGCTCTTGACGCGCTGCCCGTGCGAGGACCAGGAAAACCGGACCGCCGCGCCGTGCAGGCCATGCTCCAGGACGCCCCGGGTCGACCCGGGGAAGAAGGCGGGAGCTGAAGCGAGGCGGGCGTCAGTGGCCGCGAGCGCTTCAACGCCGGGGCGCGACAGCGCGATGGAGAGTTCTACACCGTGCGTCCTGCCCAGGGGGAGCATTACCCTCCTGGGCAGCCATGCTGACAGGAGGCGCATAGTAATGACTCAGCCCATGCCGGAGAACTCCGGCGGATACGGTCAGTACGGTCAAGATGCAGCCCACCAGGCGCCCCAAGGGCCGGTCGGCGGGCGGGCGTCGTATGGATACCAGCATCCTGGGGCTCCTCAGGGGCAGCCGGGGTATGGGGCCCCGGCCGCCGAAGGCGCCCCTGCGGGCCCCGGCGGGTACGGCGTCGTCCAGGCGGGCCCCGCCGCGGGCGGTCCGACTAGCGGACCTTGGCCGTCTGGAGCCGCCGGTGCCGCCGCCGGCACGGGCCCCCAGGCGGCCCCGGGGCCGCGGTCGGAGGGTCCGGTCCATGGAGGCGTCGGCACCAGGCTCGTCGGCGGGCAGAACTCGGATCGTCTGGTCCTGGCCATGTGGTCGACCACCTCCGGTGCCATCACGTTCGGGATTGTGGTGGTGTTCGCGATCTTCCTGAACGCGGGTCTGATTGTCGCCCTGGTTGAAAGAAGCAACTCGCTGCCCGCCACGCTGTTCACACTGGTGTTCACCCTCCTGATTGACTGGGTGCTGTACCTGGCGTCGAGAATCCGCACTGTCCTGGACTCCCGCGGGGTCACCCTCAGGGTGGGTGGTCGCAGCAAGCGGACCGTGCCCTGGCCGGAGTCGCGCACCGGGATCTTCGTGCACACCAAGGAGAGCCACAGTGCGAAGGCCATGCATAGCTGTGAGGCCTGCATGGTCGATCCCGACGGCGGCCTCGTGCCCATTGCCGCCCTGAGGTGGACCGGCCCGGTCCTGGCGCACACCGAGGCCACCGCCGTGGAGGAGTGCTCACGGATCTGGGCCTGGGCGGTGGCGCGCGGATACGCCCGCGAAACCGGTCGCTACACGCCTTTGCGCGGTCACGCGCTGCTGCAAAGCGCGCGCGAGGAGCAGGAGAGCCGGTACCGTCTGCGTTGACGGCGACGCGTTTTGACAGCGGCGCCCGGCCCATTGCCATTGCCCCAGGTTCCGCCTCCAGCGGTCGCACTGCTAGGGTGCGGGCGCTTAGCCGACAACCTGGGAGGGCGACGTGAGCAGTACCGGCGGGCAGGCGGCGGGCGTGCAGCCGCGCGCAACCAGCTGGGTGGAGGTCGTGCGCCTGCGCACCCTGCCTGCCGCCGTGGCCCCCGTCATTCTGGGGGCCGGCGCCGCAGCCGCCCAGGGCGCCTTCTCCGCTCCACGCAGCCTGCTGGCGGCCGGGGTCGCCCTGGCTCTGCAGATCGGCTGCAACCTGGCCAACGACTACTCCGATGGCGTCCGCGGCACCGACGACCAGCGCACCGGTCCGCCCCGCCTGACCGCCTCCGGCGAGGTGGCCCCGGGCGCTGTCAAGGCCGCTGCCTTCGGCTGCTTTGGAGTCGGCGCCGTGCTGGGCCTGGTGATCCTGGCTCTAAGCGGGCAGTGGTGGATGCTGGTGCTGGGGGCCGGGGCGATTGCCGCCGCCTGGTTTTACACCGGCGGCCCCCGCCCCTACGGCTATGCGGGCCTGGGGGAGGTCTTCGTCTTCGTGTTCTTCGGCCTGGTGGCCGCCTGCGGCACCCTCTACATTCAGAGCGGCGCCGTGCCCGGGTGGGCGTGGGTGGCGGCCACAGGCATTGGCCTGCTGGCCTGCTCCCTGCTCATGGTCAACAACCTGCGCGATATCCGCACTGATCCTGCCGCTGGCAAGCGGACCCTGGCCGTACGCCTGGGGGAGCGCCGAGCCCGGGCCGCCTTCATCGCTCTTCTTGTCGCCCCGCTGCCGCTGGGGGCGGTGGCCCTGGGCTGGGCGCACTGGGCCGACGGCGATGGCGCCCCCAGGTCGGTGGACACCGTTGCCGTCGGCGCCTTCATAGTGTTCATAGTGGCCGTGGCCGCTATGGTCCGCCGGGCGGCGGCGCCGATGTGGCGCGGCGCGTCGGGGCGCGCACTCATCCCCGTGCTGCGCGACGCCGGACTGACAGAACTGGTCTACGGCGTCGCCTTCGCGATGGCGGTGGTGGCCGTCACCCGCTGAGTCGAGCGTCAGCGAGAAGCCTCGGCAAGTGACTTTCGCCCCCGGATCATTCGGTGAGACAGGGGCAAGACATTATGCCGGCACAGGTCGGTCCGGCCCCGGAGCATCCAGGACCGCCAACAGGGTAACGGGCGTCATCGCGGCCAGATGCCGGAGCTGCCGCGGCGGTGGCTGGCGATCAGGTGAGTGTCAATGATGCCGATCGCCTCCATCAGGGCGTACATGGTGGTTGGGCCCACGAAGGTGAACCCCTCTTTGCGCAGCGCTTTCGACAGGGCGACCGATTCGGGTGACTGAGTGGGGATGTCGGAGGACCGTGTGGGGCGGGGCGTGTCTGCCGGTTGGAAGCTCCACACGAAATCCACGAGACCGCTCTTCTCGCGGAGCTGGATCGTGGCCCTCGCATTCGTGATCGCGGCCTTGATCTTCGCCCGGTTACGGACGATCCCGGGGTCGGCGAGGAGCCGCAAGATGTCCTCCTCGGTGTAGGCGGCGACGGTCTCGGGGTGGAAGTTGTCGAAGGCGGCTCGGAAGGCCGGGCGCTTGCGCAGGATCGTCGCCCAGGACAGCCCGGCTTGGAAGGTCTCGAGGCTGATGCGCTCGTAGAGGCCCTGTTCGTCGCGCACGGGCATCCCCCATTCGGTGTCGTAGTACTCGCGCAGCAGGGGATCGCTGCTCGCCCACGCGGGGCGGGCGAGACCATCCGGGCCGATGACGACGCCGTTGCCGTCGGTGGCCGGGTCGGATCGGGCTGCGGCCCCATCGTGAGGCGGGGGTGAGCTGGCGGCAGTGGCGGACATGAGTTCCTCGGTCGTGCGGGATGGGTCGCCGATGGCGCGGGAGTGATGCGGGAAAAACAGGCCGGTTAGCCCCTCGGCGTCAGAAACCGGTGTCACCGTGCTGAGCCACGTGGACCATCTGGTGCTAACGGTACGCGACCTCGAGGCGAGCACGCGGTTCTACTGCGACGTGCTGGGCCTTGAGAGACGGGACCTCCATGACGGACGCACCGCACTGGTGGGGGCGGGATGGAAAATCAACCTGCATCATGTCGAACGTCCCGTCGCCCCGCATGCGGAGCACCCGGCACCGGGGAGCGCAGATCTGTGCTTCATCCTCACGGTGCCCATGGAAGCGGCGATGGCACGGCTTGAATCCCACGGGGTTGACCTCGAACTCGGTCCGGTGACCAGGACCGGAGCCCGAGGTCCGATTCGCAGCGTTTATATTCGCGATCCGGACCGGAACCTCATCGAACTGTCGGTCCCCGCCGATCAATGACGCGACACGCACTGCCGCCTCGGACCGGCGGAATGATCGGCGCGGCGACGCCGCGAGGTCACCGGCCGAGCCTCGCGGTGCGCTGAGCACCGCGCCGTCGGGGCCCTGACCGAGCCTTGCCAGCGCTGAGAAGGCAGTGGCTGTGCTCGATCGCTGCCCCCGGCCTCATCGATGGGCGGGTGGCCGGAGGGATTGGCAGTGTTGCACATTCTTCTTGCATCGGCTTGTGAGGGATCGTTGGTATTTCAACGATTCCTCGCCGCAGAAGGTTGGTTCGACAAGGATGAATGTGCAACGGAGTACCCATTTGCACATTCATCTTCTTCCTGGGCCCTCGGACCCCGGGCAGATCCGCAGGATTCCGCGCCTCTCCACTCCTCGAGGGCAGAAAGAATGTGCAACCTCCAGACCCGGGCGCGCGCTAGGGGATCTCGGACGGCGCGAATCCCCGGGAGCCGGGCAACACCTCTCTTAAGGATCCAGGCCGACACGGGCGGCCTCGCGCGCCCCCAGGAGCCGGGCAGCATCACAGTCAACAGGGGCACCCCGGCCCACAGCCACATGCAACAACCCAATTGCACTCATTGACCTGCGCGTCTTCATGGCACGGGCGGGCTCGCGTCACTACCGTATGACCCCATAGGTGCGGTGTCCTGGCCGCACTCGGTGATCTGTGCAAAAGCTGCATCCGGGCCCCTGTCAGCAGTCGGGCCCGGCACCGCTCACCTGTTCCGCACCATGGGGAGGTGGCCCCATTCCCATGCCTGCGGCGAGCCCTTACAGTTCAGTAGGGGGCAAGGAGGAGACAACATGGCCAAAGCGCCGCGGGCGGCAACGGACCTGCGAGAGGCGCTGCTCCTGGAACCGCCGAGGGAAGTCGCCGGTCTGGCCCGGCGCACATACGTGATCCTGGCGATCAACAGCATGGCAATGCTGGTGCTTCTAGGCTGCTTCCTGACACTCACCGTCGTGCTCAACCCCGACCCACCGAGCTGGGCGGTCCCCGTGTCGCTCCTGCTCATCGCCGTCCAACTCCCCTTACTGGGCATTCTGCTGGCCTTTGCGTTGGGCTACTCGGTGGCGCGCACCATAGTCACCCGCCAAGGGCTGATCTGCGTCAGCATGTTCACCCGCCGCCTGCCCTGGCCGACCACCCGTTCGAGCTTTTACCCGGTCGTGCGCAGGTTCTCCAACCAGTGGTCCGTGGCCGCCTGCCAGGCTTGCAATGACGGCCAAGCCCGCCAACTCCCGGGGGTCATTCACATTGGGACGCGTGAGCAGATACCGCAGATGCTCGCGGCGATCAACGCCCAGCTTGACGAGGTGTGGACTTGGGGGATCAAACGCGGATGCACCACGGAGTCCGGCCTCTACCGGGAGCTGGTCAAGCCCAAGGAGGAGCAGGCCAGGCGGCAGGCGGCCGCGCTGCTCGAAGACCCCGGCAGCCAGGCGCAGACAACAGCACGACCGCACTGACAGCGACCGAGTCGGTGGGGCTGATCGCCGTGAAGGCGACCAGCCCCACCGCCGTCCAAGACACCTTCTCGACGGGCTGCGACACTCCCCACCCCTCGGCGGCGAACAGCGGCGCTCAGAAGTAGTCAGAAGTTCAGAAGTAGTAGGGGAAGGGCGACCAGTCCGGGGTGCGGCGCTCCAGGAAGGCGTCACGGCCCTCGACGGCCTCATCAGTCATATAGGCCAGGCGCGTGGCCTCCCCGGCGAACACCTGCTGCCCCGCCAGACCGTCGTCGGCCAGGTTGAAGGCGAATTTGAGCATGCGGATCGCCTGGGGCGACTTACCCGTCACAATCGCCGCGTACTCCAGGGCCTTGTCCTCCAGCTGGGCATGCGGCACGGCCTCATTGACCACACCCCAGTGCACGGCGTCGGCCGCCGAATACTCCCGCGCCAGGAAGAAGATCTCGCGGGCGCGCTTGTCCCCGACCTGGTGCGCCAGCAGAGCAGAACCGTAGCCGGCGTCAAAGCTGCCCACGTCGGCGTCGGTCTGCTTGAAACGGGCGTGCTCGGCGCTGGCCACCGACAAGTCGCACACGACGTTCAGGGAGTGTCCGCCGCCGGCCGCCCAGCCGCTCACCGCAGCGATGACAACCTTGGGCATGGTGCGGATGAGGCGCTGGACCTCCAGGATGTGCAGCCGTCCGGCGCGGGCGGCGTCAATGCGCTCGCGGACCGCTACTACGTCAGCGGCGTGATCGTGGGCGTGAGAGCCGTCGTGGACGACGGCGCCGTCGGCGGCTGCCCGCCCGGGGGGCGCCCCGGCCGCGCCCGCCTGCTCGCCGGCGGCGTCGAGTTCGGTCTCTTCGCGCTCGTAGCGGTAGCCGTCGCGCCCTCGGACGCGCTGGTCGCCTCCAGAGGAGAAGGCCCAGCCGCCGTCGCGCGGGGAAGGGCCGTTACCGGTGAGGATGACGGCGCCAACATCCCCGCTCATGCGCACGTGGTCCAAAACCCGGTAGAGCTCGTCAACGGTTCGGGGTCGGAAGGCGTTGCGCACCTCGGGCCGGTCGAAGGCCACCCGCACCACCGGCAGATCCCGCACCCAGACGCCGTCGCCGTCGCGCACACAGCCGCGGTGGTAGGTGATATCGGCCAGGCCCCCGGGGCCGTGAGTGAAACCCTCAACCTCCCGCCAGCGAGCGGGAGCGAAGACCTCCGAGACGCATGCGGGCACGGGGTAGCGGGCGGCATCCGCCTGAGAGCCTGGCATGGCGTCAGCCTAGGCCGGCGCCCGCCTCGCAGCCCAATGCGCCGGACCTTACTCCCCCTCCAACGAAATCCTCACAGCACAACGTCCGCGGACGTTGTGCTGTGAGGATTTCGTT
>ERZ773099.1174-NODE-1174-length-19856-cov-12.238523_pt1 | contig 19856 bp, 16 predicted proteins | sample MGYA00511120_ERZ773099 | MGnify/ENA primary metagenome ERZ773099 (study PRJEB29015, sample SAMEA2738012) | human oral metagenome | biome: human oral; feature: human-associated habitat; material: dental | place: China | collected 2104 ...
AGGTTCCGCCGCCGCTGTGCTACTCCTCCGTCTGGCTGTCCATGAACTGCCTCGTTATCGACCACAAGACCGTGTGCGTCGAGGCCAGTGAGGTCCACCAGATGGAGCAGATGGACAAGTTGGGCATGAACGTCATCCCGGTTCCCTTCCGCGACGCCTACGCCTTCGGTGGTGGTCTCCACTGCGCGACGGCGGACGTGTACCGCGAGGGCGGCTGCGAGGACTACTTCCCCAACCAGGTCGCTGACCCGACTCTGGTCTGATCCCAGGCGGGTGCGGGGCGGCAGCTCATGGACCGGGCTGCCGCCCCGCACCGTTCCCCACTCGGTTCTCGCGATGCGGTTGCCATGCTCCCCATAGAGGCGGTAAGAGTCGGTCAAACCGCGCGAAGCTCAGCAAAGAGGCTGTGCCCTGCCGCGTGCGCCGGGAGAGAACTCAGGAGACACAACTGCCATGTCACAGACAACATCTACCGAATCTTCTATCACAGAGTACGTGATGAACAAGAAGCTTGGCGCCATCGCCATGCTTCTATCCGCCACTGGGATGGGGCTCGTCGGCACCATCAGCCGTGGCACGACTGCTGGTCTCGCTGACGCAGATAAGTCCGTTATCGGATCATTCCTGGCCTTCGGGCGCATGACCGTCGGCCTGCTCGGTTTCATCCTCATCCTGGTGCTGACCAAGAAGACCGGTCTGTTCCGGCGCACTCGCTTGAGCACCACCGTGATCCTGGGAGGGGTGAGTATCGGCCTCTCCCTGGGCTGCTACATCTCCTCAACACTGATGACATCCATCGCCAACGCCGTCTTCCTCATCTACACGGGGCCACTGTTCTGTGCGCTGCTTGCACGTATCTTCCGTAAGGAGAAGATCAGCATCCTATCGGGGATTTTCCTATTTTTGGTATTCGTCGGCATGCTGCTGACCATCGGCATCATCGACGTCAAGAACGGTAGCCTGACATTCGGCCTGGACCTGTCGACATCATCCTCTGAGTATCCGCAGAAGAAGCTGGGCGACCTTCTCGGCCTGCTGTCAGGAGTCTTCTACGGGCTGGCGATGTTCTTCTATGGCTATCGCAAGGATGTCGACTCAGTTGTGCGTGGAGTTTGGAACTTCTTCTGGGCGGCCTCTGCTACACTTGCGATGTCAATCATCCTGCGCCCATGGCACGGGGTTTCGTCCTTCACGACCACAAACTGGGCGTGGGCAACGGCCCTCTTCCTGGTGTGCGGTCTGTTCGCACTGGGATTCCTGGTGGTCGCTGGACGCAACCTCCCCGCCGTGGAGTATTCGACGATCTCGTACTGGGAGTGTCCGGTCGCTATTCTGTGCGGCCTCCTCGTGTGGGGCGAACGGCTCACTCCTGTGGGGATGGTTGGAGGACTGCTCATCGTTGGAGGTGGGCTGGCGCCTATCTTCCTGGACGCCCTCACTCGGAAGTCCCGCTTCTCTGACGCCTGAGCGCACTGCACTCCTGTCCGCCAGCGAGCAGGTTCAGCCCAATCGCAGGCGGACAGGAACTTGCAGCTATCATCCACATGTTCTTCATACACACGAGACCACACATTGTCGGCCATCTTCGTCGACCGAGCCGGAGCCATAGGCTATGAATACCGTCCATCCAGAAAGCATGAACGATTATTACTCGGATCCTGAGCGAAGTCGCGCGCTGAGGCGGGCTGCGACAGCAAGTTTTATCGGAAACTTCATTGAGTGGTTCGATTACGCATCGTACGGTTACCTGGCTACCGTCATCGGTCTTGCTTTCTTCCCTGAGGCAGACAAGTCCGTCCAGTTGATGTCGACATTTGCGGTATTCGCCATGTCCTTTATCCTGCGACCCGTTGGAGCTGTTGTGTGGGGTGCATGGGGGGACAGATGGGGGCGCCGCTGGGCCCTGTCCTGGTCGATTCTCATCATGTCGGGATCGACATTCTTCATTGGGCTTCTCCCGACGTACTCGGCGATCGGTATTGCTGGCGCCATTGGTCTGCTTCTATTGCGCATGATCCAAGGGTTCTCCGCATCGGGCGAATACGCGGGTGCCGGAACCTTCCTGGCCGAGTACGCACCTCCTTCCCGTCGGGGCATCTATACCTCGCTGGTTCCTGCTTCCACCGCATGTGGCCTGCTAGCCGGTTCTCTTATGGTCACAGGGGCGTTCTGGCTGTTGCCCGACGACGCTATGAATACATGGGGGTGGCGTATTCCATTCCTTCTAGCCGGTCCTCTGGGCCTCATCGGCCGCTACATCCGGGTGCATTTGGAAGACTCGCCCGCCTATCAGGAGATGCGGGCAGAAATGCCTCAGGAGGAGAAGTCGGAGAGCTGGTCTGAACCGCTGCGTCTGCTTCTGCGGGAGCACCTTCACGACACGCTTATTACCTTCGGGGTTTCCTGCCTTAACGCAGTCGCCTTCTACATGCTGCTGAGCTACATGCCCACCTACGTTCACGAGGAGCTCGGCTTCTCCCAGGATACTGCGACTCTTGCCACTTCTGCGATGCTCGTTGTCTACATCATTTCGATCTTCATTATGGGGCACCTGTCCGACTCCTTCGGAAGGCGCCGCATGCTCATTGCCGCTTGCGTCGCGTTTATTGTTCTCACCATTCCATTGTTCGTTGTCATGACGAAGGCCACTGGAATGCTCTTAGTAGTCATCCTGTGTCAGGTCGTTTTCGCCATCATTCTGACGGCTAATGATGGAACGCTTGCCACCTTCCTAGCGGAGTCTTTTCCGACTAACGTGCGTTACTCAGGATTCGCCCTGTCTTTCAATGGTGCCAACGCGCTTCTCGGGGGGACAACGCCATTCATTGTCACGTGGCTCATCAAGGTCACTGGGTCTCCCCTGGCGCCGGCGGTCTATCTCACGGTGGTTGCGCTGATTGCTATGGTGGCGATCTTCCAGTCCCGTACAATTCACGGTTCCGAGCTGACCGAGAAGCAGACTCATTCCTCAACCTGAGGACAATCACTCAAAACAATTGGTAACAAGCCGTATATAAGTTACTTGCACACGAGGTCATTATCACCGTCTTCTTACGGACAAGAAGGCCTGGTCGTCGTAGGATGATCGCCATGGCCGATACTGATGCAGACACCACTGCAGACGCAGTAAGCAACGACGCTTCCGCTCATGCACGTTCTCGAACTGAATCCCGAGTCACGCCGCGAGGTGAAGACCGGCGTCAGGCCATCATCGATGCTGCGGCGGCTATCATCCGCGAGTCGGGGCCGTCAGCGGTCAGCCACCGCAGCGTGGCCAAGCGCGCCGGATGCTCGCTATCGGCCACAACCTACTACTTCAATGGACTTGAAGACCTCCTTCACCAGGCGGGGCTGGTCAACATCGGATTGTGGGCCTCCCGTGCCGAGCGCGTCGCCGACCGGGTGGAAGCTTTCAAGGGGAGCCCGAACCTGTCCCAGAGGGTCCGCTTCATCCTCCAAGCCACCTTGCCGGCCCAAGGCGGGTATTTCGGCCACTATCTTCAGCTCATCTCGGCCAGCCAGGCCGCCCCAGTCAAGCATGCCTACCGGCAGGGCCGTCAGCGTCTCAACGCCGCTCTGCGCAGGGTGCTGCGTCAGCTGGACAGCCCGCTGGAGCCGGAGATGGTCATCGCAGTCGTGGATGGAGCCGCCGTGACCGCACTCAGCGAAGGGTGGAACGTCAAGTCCACCGCGGCGGGACTACTCACCGATCTCATCACCCTGGCGCACGGAATGCCGTCCTTTCAGGTTCCAGGCGCCTCGACGCGCTCCCCGGCGCCGGGGGAGCAGTCATCAGTGGCGGCGCAGTCGCGCAGCAGCGCCCACTAAAATCGATGTGTCACCGGGCTCTTTGGCTGTCTCTCACCACAGGCGGGTGGGATCCATTTCGACGCGCACCTGTTCCTCTCGGCGGGCAGAACGGTCTCGCAGTCTTAACGCAAACGTCCTGGCAAGCGCTTTTCCCCGCGCCAAAGGCGCGCGTACCAGCGCTCTAGCCGCCCCGGCGGCAACCTGGCCGTTGACCGGCGGTGGTGCCACCGGTCCCAGTGTTTCGAAGCCGTCGGCCTCGGCCTGGGCCAGCAGAGTCTCCACACCGCGTTGCGGACCGTCCAGACGCGCTACCCGCCAAGCGGGAGGCAGATGCAGCTCGGCCCTTTCCATCAGATCCCTGCTGGCGAAACCCGCATGGTCCCACCTCACCAACGCCTGAGCCGCGACCGGATCGGGCCTACCCAGAAGAATGACACGTGCCGACGGTGCCGCCAGCACCGTCGCGTTTGTCCACTGCCGTAGCGCCTCACCGGCTGCCCCCAGCTCCGGACGCGAGGAAAGAGCTCCGCCATCGAGTAGCAGCACTGCCCGGTAGCCCCCCTCGGCCACGGGCTCTGCACCCGGTGTTGCCACCACGAGGCGCGGAGAATCGTCAACCTCATCCATGACACCATGAGTCTCCCTCGCGCCGGAGACTACGACCGGGAACCCAGGAAAGGCCCGTCCCAGCTCCTCCCCGGTACGGGCCGAGCCGACCGTTACCATTCTCAAGGCCTGGCCATCGCACTCGGGGCAAGTCCACCGCCCCACGGTCCGAGCGCACCATCTGCAGGTCGTGTGGCCCTGGTGGTCCATCGCCATCGGGCCACCGCAGGATGGACAATGGGCGGCGGTGCGGCAGCGGGCGCAGGCCACTAGTGGTGCGTAACCCGAGCGTGGCACCTGAATGAGAACCGGTCCGTTCTGCAGCGCGCGTCGCAGTGCCCGATGCGCCAAGGAGGGAATCCGGGCTGCCCCGGAGGCTCCCTCCCGGTCCAGCTCGGCGGGGCCGGGAACCTCGGCGCGTGGAACGACCCCGCGTACGACGCGCCGTGGCGCGATCAGGTCCCGGCACCATCCCTGGTTGACCAGAGACTGGGCCTCCACGGATCGGGAGAACCCGCCGATGAGCAGACCCGCTCCCTCGAGGGAGGAACGTAGAGCCAGGACCGTGCGAGCATGGGTGTACGGCGCGCGGGGCTCGGACAACCTGTTGTCCCCATCGTCCCAGATGACCGCCAGGCCTAGCCGACACACCGGCGCGAAAGCCGCCGACCTGGTTCCCACGACCACTCGGGCACGTCCGAGCAGCAACGATAGGAAGGCCCGATAACGGCGAGCCGGACCGTGCTCGGATGAAAGCACCACGACCGGCTCCTCCCCCAGCTCCTGACGGAGCCGGGCAGCGAGAGCCTCGGCCTGCTCGGTTGTCGCCATGACGATGATCGCACCCCGCGAGCCCGCCAGGCAGGCCCGTACAGCGTGAGCCAGGCATACCTGCCATGGCTCGATCGCGGGCTCTAGTTGGTCGCCACCGCCGCCACCATCTGCAGACGACGACGCCCCCTGATGCTCGTCGCTCGCCGGCAGAGCGCACCAGGCTGCCCTCGGCGCTGCGCCGTCGGCCAGCTGCTCCAGGAAGTCCGCACCCCCGTCGTAGTGCCGCCAGCCGCATGCGTCCTTCGGCCGCTCCCAGGAGGGAAAGTCCCGCGTCACCTTGTCCCGCTCATCCACCTCGGTCGAGGCGTGCCTGGCGGGAAGGGCCAGACGGACGACGTCCGAACGCGTCCCGGCGCTGCGAGTGGCAACGGCCTCGATGAGCCGGCGCGAGGCCTCCGGAAGGACCTGGAGATCGGAGACGACACGGCGCAATGGTGAGAGCCGACCGATGTGCGTCGTCGTGGCCCCCCGCTGCCAGATCCATCCCCGCATCTCCTGCTCTCCGAAACGGACCACCACACGGGTTCCGGGAAGGGCGTGCTGCGCCATCGCCGCGGGGACAGCGTAGTCGAAGGTACGATCCAGGTGCGGTACCGGGGAGTCCAAGACGACTCTGGCGACCGGGTCGGGGACTCCGGCGACCGTCACCGTGCGCTCGCCAGGTTCGGGCAGATCCAACAGCTCGCCCTGCCTGCTCACGCCGCTACGGCGCACGAGCCCCGCCGACTCGCCGAGGGTGAGAGCATCGTCGTCGTACTCGGTTGCCATAGAGCCTCTGGAACTATCCTGCGCCGGTGCGCGAGTCGTCAGACGGCCCGGCGCAGGGCTTCGGCGCGGTCTGTGGCCTCCCAGGTGAAGCCGGGACGCCCGAAGTGCCCGTAGGCGCTGGTGGCGCGGTAGATGGGGCGCAGCAGGTCAAGGTCGCGCACGATGGCCGCCGGGCGCAGATCGAAGACCTCGGTGACGGCTGCCAAGATGCGCTCCTCCGGAACGGTCGCCGTCCCGAAGGTTTCCACGTAGACACCCACCGGATGGGCCGAGCCGATGGCATAGGCCACCTGAATCTCACAACGCCTGGCCAGCCCCGCGGCGACAACGTTCTTGGCCACCCATCGCATGGCGTAACTGGCTGAACGATCCACCTTCGAAGGATCCTTACCGGAGAAGGCTCCTCCGCCGTGACGGGCCATACCGCCATAGGTGTCCACGATGATCTTGCGTCCCGTGAGCCCCGCATCACCCGCCGGGCCCCCGATGACGAACTGTCCCGAAGGATTGATGAGGACCTCGGCGCCGGCGGTGGCGAGCTCGGTACCCGCCTCGGCCTCGGCCGCCAGCACCGGGGCGATGACCTCGGCCTGGAGAGCGTCGGTGAGCCAGGCGCGCGTGCGGTCCTCATCATGCTGGGTGGAGATGACCAGGTTCTCCAGGCTCACGGGGCGCCGGCCGTCGTAGCCGATGGTCACCTGGGTCTTTCCGTCGGGACGCAGGCCCGGGACGATCCCCTGCTTGCGCACCAGTGCCAAGCGCTCCGCCAGACGGTGCGCCAGGTGGATGGGAAGAGGCATGAGGGCGGCGGTGTCATCGCAGGCGTAGCCGAACATGAGTCCCTGGTCGCCAGCGCCCTGCAGTTCGAGCGGATCGATGTCCCCGGTGTCCTGGCGGGCCTGAAGGGACTTGTCGACTCCGGCAGCGATGTCCGGGGACTGCTGACCGATCGACACCGAGACACCGCAAGAGCGGGCGTCGAAGCAGACCTCCGATGAGGTGTAGCCGATGGCGGAGATCTCCTGGCGCACGATCTGCGGGATCTCGACGTAGGCCCGCTCGGTGGTCACCTCTCCGGCCACGTGCACCAGGCCAGTCGTCACCATCGTCTCGACCGCGACCCGTGCGGCGGGATCCTGTTCGAGGATGGCGTCGAGGATCGCATCGGAGACGCGGTCGCATACCTTGTCCGGGTGCCCTTCAGTAACCGACTCGGAAGTGAACAGACGCAAGGAGGAATTCACCCGCCCATCGTAGTCACCACCACAACCGATCCATGGTGGCGTTACCCACGAAAGTGCTCTGCGGGCTATCAGGAACCGCCCATCAAGTCCGCAGTGAGGCCGATGAGGAGACGGGCGACCTCCATCTTGCTGCCCTGCCCGCGAGCCACCTCCGAGCCCCGGGCATCGAGGACCACGACCGCGTTGGGCACGTCGCCGAAACCGAGGTCCTCCCCCACCGCGTTGACCGCCAGGAGGTGGGCACCCTTGCGGCGTGCCTTGGCCGCGCCATGGAAGAGCACGTCTCCGTCGTCGTCCCCGGTCTCGGCAGCGAACCCGACGATGACCTGACCGGCCCGGGGCGGATCCGTCACCAGTCCGGCCAGGATGTCCGGGTTGGTGGTGAGCTCGATGGACATCGGGGCCTCGTTGCGGTGATCCGACGTGGTCGGTGCGCTCTTCTTGATCTTGGTGGTCACCGCGGCGAGCGGCCGGTAGTCGGCGACAGCGGCGGCCATGATGACGGCATCGGCATCGCGGGCGGCCTCCCGAACCGCGCGAAGCATGTCGTGTGCGGTACCGGCGGCAACAACGGTGACACCCGCCGGCAGAGCATCGAGCAGCTCCGAGGCGACGTGCGCCTGTACCAGCGTCACGCGGGCGCCCTGCTCGACGGCGGCCACCGCCAGGGCGCACCCCTGGCGGCCGGAGGACCGGTTTCCGAGGTAGCGCACCGGGTCGATAGGCTCACGGGTGCCACCGGCGGAGATGACGACGTGCCGTCCTGTGAGGAGCCTGCTGCTCCCATTCGGTTCGACTGCGTCGTCGTTCCCGAACTCCCCTTGGAGGACGGCGAGCGACCTGGAGACGATCTGCTCGGGCTCGGGCATGCGTCCCACTCCGGAGTCCTTGCCGGTCAGGCGGCCGCGGTCCGGCTCAATGACCGTCAGGCCGCGCTCGCGCAGCACTGCCACGTTGTCCCGGGTGGCGGGATTGAGCCACATACGGGTGTGCATGGCCGGCGCCAGGACCACGGGAGCGCCGGTCGCCAGGATCGTCGCGGTCAGCAGGTCGTCGGCTCGTCCGGCACGTGCGCGCGCCAACAGGTCCGCCGAGGCCGGCGCCACCAGGACGAGCTCGGCCCACTCAGCCACGGCCACGTGCTCAACCGCTGCCGGGTCATCGAAGACGCCGGTGGATACGGCCTGACCGCTGACCGCGGCCAGTGCCGGTGCCCCGATGAACCGCAGCGCAGACTCAGTGGCCACTACTTTGACCTCGTGGCCGGCCTGACGCAGTAGTCGGATGACGAAGGGCGCCTTGTAAGCGGCGATGGATCCGGCTACGCCGACAACTACGCGCCGCGGCCTGCCGGAGGCGGCCGCGGCGCGCTGACCCGCAGTGGTGTGCGGCTCGTCCATGTGAGCGCGACTCAGAACTGGATGTCGTCGAGGCTGGTGGGCGTCTCGCCCTCCTGGAGAGAGACGGGGGCGTCCAGCGAGATATCGCTGAACATGTCGGCCTCGGCGGCACGACGGGCCTCCTCGGCCTCGATTCGACGGGCGCGGGCGACGTCTCCGGGGATGACCTCGAGCTTGTCCTCGGCGATCTCCCGCAGGGCGATACCCAGCGACTTCTCACCGATCTCGGAGTCGACCAACGGCCCGAAGAACTCGAACTGGTTGTCTTCGAGCTGCTGGGTGTAGGTGTTGATCTGGCGGGCGCGCTTAGCGGCCTCCACCACGAGCCCGTACTTGGAGTCGACCTTCTCCAGAAGGTCGTCGATCGGCGGGTTAGTAATGCCCTCGGGCTGGGGAGAGGTTCCGAGCATGTGCATGCCTCCGGTTCAATCTCGATAGTTCTAAACCAAGATATTCTAACTGCCGAGTCCCATGAGCCGGGCGAGCTCATCGGTGGCGCTCGCCACGGTGTCGTTGACGACGACGTGATCGAACTCGTCGGCCGCAGCGAGTTCGGTACGAGCCGTGACCAGGCGGCGCTCCTGCTCCTCGGGATCCTCGGTGTCCCGGCCCGCGAGTCTGCGGACGAGTTCGTCCCAGCTCGGCGGGGCGAGGAAGACGAGGCGGGCCTGGGGCATGGCCCGGCGAACCTGGCGAGCACCGGCCAGGTCGATCTCCAGGAGTGCGGGACGTCCGGCGTCGAGTTGGTGCTGTACGGGGCCACGGGGAGTGCCGTAACGGTGCGCACCATGGACCAGCGCCCACTCCAGCATCTGCCCTGAGGCGATGAGGCTGTCGAACTCCTCCTCGCTCACGAAGTGGTAGTGCACGCCATCGATCTCGCCGGGACGGGGCTCGCGGGTGGTGGCGGAGATCGAGACGAAGAGGTCGGGGTGGCGTCTGCGCAGTTCGGTGACCACGGTTCCCTTGCCCACCGCCGTTGGTCCTGCCAGGACAGTCAGACGAGCGAGAACGGGAGCGGACGAGGCAGCGGCGTCGGTCATGGTCACATCATGACCTACCGGACGCCGCCGGCACGAGCTGGCGTCTCACCAGGTGTCTTATCGGACGTCTCAGCCGAAGCGCTCTACCAGTGCGGCCCGCTGATTCGCCCCCAGGCCCCGTACCCGCCGGGACTCGGCGATACGAACATCCTCGAGGATGGCGTCGGCTGTTGTGGTCCCTACTCGTGGAAGGGAGACAAGCAGCGCCCTGACCTTCATCTTGCCCAGGACCTCATCGGTCTCCGAGGCAGCGAAGAACTCGGAGAGCTTGAGCTCCCCGCTCTTGAGCTCGGATTTGATGCGAGCGCGCTGCGATCGTGCAGCTGCGGCCTTCTCCAGCGCTTCAGCTCGTTGCTCAGGTGTCAGTGTAGGAAGCGTCATGGTGGTCTCCTCCCCCAGTCCAATGCCAGTGACCCGCACCACAAGCATAAGTCGGGTTGGATGCACTCGCATTCGCAGGGGCCGGTATCACGGCACTGACTTCGTGTTCCCGCACACACGTCGATCGTGCACTGTCGGGCTGCATCAGCGCAGGGCAGCGGCCGCCTCATGCGTTGCGGCCAGCGCGGCCGCCCGCAGCGCCTCGATGGAGGGACCCGCCTTGAGTACCCCGCGTGAGGTGGAGGCCAGAACGTGACGACGAGCCGGCCCGAACACGGATTCCAGCTCGGTCGCCCCCGCGCCCTGTGCACCGACACCGGGCGCCAGCAGCGGACCATTGGCGCGCAGCAGATCGATCCCCAGACGGGAGACTGCCTCCCCGACGGTGGCGCCGACAACCAGCCCGATGCTGCCGAGTCCACCCTCACCGCGAGCAGCGGCGTTGGATGCGGTGACCCCCTCCACGACTTCCGCGGCCACGGCCCGCTCGCCGCTGACGGCGTGCTGGACGGTGGTCCCTTCGGGATTGGAGGTCAGAGCCAGGACGAAGACGCCCCGCCCTCCCGCCTCTGCCAGGTCAAGTGCGGGGGCGAGGGAGCCGTAGCCCAGGTAGGGCGAGACCGTGATGGAGTCGGCGGCCAGGGGCGCGCCGTCGGACAGGTAGGCCTGGGCGTAACCGGCCATTGTGGAACCGATGTCGCCGCGCTTGACGTCGAGGACCGACAGGGTGCCGACATCCCGCAGGGCCGCCAGAGTCTCTTCGAGGACCGCGATGCCGGCGCTGCCGTGGCGTTCGAAGAATGCGGACTGAGGCTTGACGGCGGCCACGCGCCCGCCGACGGCGTCGACGGTCCGCAGGGCGAAGTCCCGCAAGCCCGCGGCCGAGTCGGTCAGACCCCAGGCCTCGAGCAGGCTGGGATGAGGGTCGATCCCGACGCACAGGGGACCCTGATCATCCATGGCGTCGGCCAGGCGCGCACCGAAGGGACGGCGGGACCGACCGGGCTGATGACTCGTGGTGGAACTCATCGGTTCTCCTTCTCAGTAGCGGTACCGTGCGTGAGGTGCGCGCCCCGCCGGGATTGGCGGGCGGCGATGTGCTCCTGGAGGCTGCGGACCCGGAAGGGACCGCGCAGCTGGGCCTCGAGGGCCTGGACCGCCGCCTGGAGCTGCTGGACGGTGGTGATGATGGGCCGATCGGCGCCGGTGGTCGCCGCCCGGATGGAGTAGCCGTCGGCGCGAGCCCCCTGCCCCTTGGGGGTGTTGACAACCATGTCGATGGCACCGGACTCGATGAGCCCCGCGATCGTCTGCTCGCCGTGGATTCCAACGCCCTGGCTGATCTTGCGCACCGCCGTGGCGTCGATCCCGTTGCGGCGCAGCACCTGGGCCGTCCCGGCGGTGGCCAGGACCGTGAAGCCGAGCTCGGCGAGCCGGGCCACCGGCAGGATGATGGCGCGCTTGTCCCGGTCGGCAACGGAGACGAACAGTGTTCCCTCGGTGGGCAGGCCCCCGTAGGCGCCCGCCTGGGACTTGGCGAATGCCCGGGGGAAATCGACGTCATAGCCCATGACCTCCCCGGTCGAGCGCATCTCGGGTCCCAGGATTGTGTCGACGACGCGCCCCTCGGTGGTGCGGAACCGTTTGAAGGGCAGGACCGCCTCTTTGACGGCGATTGGGTCGTCCGGATCGGTGACGGTGGCGTCGGACTCGGGCAGGTTGCCGGAGCGTCGTAGAGAGGCGATCGTCTCCCCCGCCATGATGAGGGCCGCCGCCTTGGCGAGTTGTACGCCGGAGGCCTTCGAGACGAAGGGGACCGTGCGGGAGGCCCGGGGGTTGGCCTCGATGACGTAGAGGACATCGGAGACCAGGGCGAATTGGATATTGAGCAGCCCGCGAACACCCACCCCGGCGGCGATCGCCTCGGTGGAGCGCCGGATGCGGGCGATCTCAGTGTCGGACAGAGTCATGGGCGGCATGACGCAGGCCGAGTCGCCGGAGTGGATCCCCGCCTCCTCGATGTGCTCCATGACCCCGCCGAGGAACAGCTCGGTTCCGTCGTAAAGGGCATCGACGTCGATCTCGATGGCGTCGTCGAGGAAACGATCGATGAGAAGCGGCCCGTTCCCGTAGATGCCTCCGGGCTCACGGCCGGCGCGCTGGAGGTAGTCGTCCAGTCCCTCGGCGTCATAGACGATCTCCATACCGCGCCCGCCCAGCACATAGCTGGGGCGCACCAAGACCGGGTAGCCAATGCCCCCGGTGACCGATCGGGCCTGCTCATCGCTCAGGGCGGTGCCGTGCGCCGGTGCGGGCAGCCCGGCGCGCTGGAGGACGACGCCGAAGGCCTCGCGGTCCTCAGCGGCGTCGATGGCCTCGGGGCTTGTGCCCAGGATCGGCACCCCGGCCTCGGACAGTCTGGAGGCCAGGGACAGCGGCGTCTGCCCGCCGAGCTGGACGATGACACCGGCCACCGGACCTGCTGCGCGCTCGGCCTCGTAGACCTCGATGACGTCCTCGAAGGTCAGAGGCTCGAAGTAGAGCCGGTCGGAGACGTCGTAGTCGGTGGATACGGTTTCCGGGTTGCAGTTGACCATGACGGTCTCGTAGCGCTCGGACAGCGCCATGGCGGCATGGACGCAGGAGTAGTCGAACTCGATGCCCTGCCCGATGCGGTTGGGGCCCGAGCCCAGGATGATGACGGCCTCGCGCTCGCGGGGCGCGACCTCGGTCTCCAGGTCGTAGCTGGAGTAGAGGTAGGGGGTGCGTGAGGCGAACTCGGCTGCGCAGGTGTCCACGGTCTTGTAGACGGGGCGCAGCCCGAAGGCGTGACGGACCTCGCGCACCGTGTCCTCGCTGATGCCTCGCAGAGCGGCGACCTGGACGTCGGAGAAGCCGTGGCGCTTGGCCAGGGCCAGGACCTCGGGGGTGAGGGCCTCGGCGTCCTCGACCTCCTGAGCCACCTCTTGGAGGAGCAGCATCTGGTCCAGGAACCAGGGGTCGATGCGTGTGGCCTCGTGGAGCTGAGAGATCGTGGCGCCTCCGCGCACTGCCTGCTGGAGGTCGACCAGCCGGTGCTCACTGGGGGTGGCGATGGACTCCAGCAGCTCGGAGGTCTGCTGCGCGGTGGGAGCAGGTCCGTCCCAGTGGAAGACAGTGCCCTTCTTGTCCAGGGATCGCATGGCCTTCTGAAGCGCCTCGGTGTAGGAACGGCCGATGGCCATGGCCTCTCCCACCGACTTCATGGTGGTGGTGAGCCGGGGATCGGCGCCCCGGAACTTCTCGAAGGCGAAGCGCGGAACCTTGACGACCACGTAGTCCAGGGTCGGTTCGAAGGAGGCCGGCGTGGAGGCGGTGATGTCGTTGGGGATCTCGTCGAGTGTGTAGCCCACGGCGAGGCGGGCGGCGATCTTGGCGATCGGGAAGCCGGTGGCCTTGGAGGCTAGGGCGGAGGATCGTGAGACGCGCGGGTTCATCTCGATGACGATGATCCTGCCAGTGGCCGGGTCGACGGCGAACTGGATGTTGCAGCCTCCGGTGTCGACCCCGACCTCGCGGATGACGGCGATGCCGATGTCCCGCAGCCGCTGGAGCTCGCGGTCGGTCAGGGTCAGGGCCGGGGCGACCGTGACGGAGTCGCCGGTGTGCACGCCCACGGGGTCAACGTTCTCGATGGAGCAGACGACCACGACATTGTCGGCGGCGTCGCGCATGAGCTCGAGCTCGTACTCCTTCCACCCCAGGATCGACTCCTCCAGGAGCACCTCGGTGGTGCGCGAGGCCGCCAGCCCGGCCCCGGCGATGCGGCGCAGATCGGCGTCGTCGAAGGCGACGCCGCTTCCCAGGCCGCCCATGGTGAAGGAGGGACGCACCACGACCGGGTAGCCGCCCAGGGCTTCGACCCCCGCGCGGCACTCGTCCATGGTGTGGGCGATGACGCTGCGGGCGACCTCGGCGCCGCAGCGCTCGACGATGGCCTTGAACTCGTCGCGGTCCTCGCCGGCGTTGATGGCCGCGGCGGAGGCGCCGACGAGCTCGACGTCGTACTCCTCGAGCACACCGCGCTCGACCAGGCTCATGGCGGTGTTGAGGGCGGTCTGCCCGCCCAGGGTGGGCAGGAGGGCGTCGGGCCGCTCCTTGGCGATGATGGTGGTCAGCACCTCGGGGGTGATCGGCTCGATGTAGGTGGCGTCGGCGACGTCCGGGTCGGTCATGATCGTGGCCGGGTTGGAGTTGACCAGGATCACCCGGATGCCCTCGCCGCGCAGCACGCGGCAGGCCTGGGTGCCGGAGTAGTCGAACTCGCAGGCCTGACCGATGACGATCGGCCCGGAGCCGATGACCAGGACGGAGCGGATGTCGGGGCGCAGCGGCATGTCAGTCCCCCTCCCGGGCCGTCTCGGGCGCAGCGGTGTCACGACCGTCACGAGCGGCGCGATAGCCCGTCATGAGCCGCACGAAGCGGTCGAACAGGTGCTCCCCGTCGTGGGGGCCGGCGGCCGCCTCGGGGTGGAACTGCACGGAGAAGGCCGGCAGGTCGAGGGCGCGCAGCCCCTCGACGACGTCGTCGTTCAGCCCGACGTGGGAGACCTCCACGCGCCCGTAGCGGCCGTCGTCGTAGGGCGCCAGGCTGGGCCCGGCGATCGGGGCGTCGACCGCGAAGCCGTGGTTGTGCGCGGTGATCTCGACGCGCCCGGTGGTGCGGTCGAGGACCGGCTGGTTGACGCCGCGGTGGCCGTAGCCGAGCTTGTAGGTGCCGTAGCCCAGCGCGCGTCCGAAGATCTGGTTGCCCAGGCAGATGCCGAAGAAGGGGATGCGGGCGTCCAGGACGCCGCGCAGCAGCTCGACCTCGCTGCGGGCGGTACCGGGGTCCCCGGGCCCGTTGGAGAGGAACACGCCGTCCGGGTGGAGGGCGAGCACCTCCTCGAAGGTGGTCCGCTGCGGCAGGACGTGGACGCGCACGCCCCGCTCGGCGAGCTGCCACGGGGTGCGGGCCTTGATCCCCAGGTCGATGGCGGCGACGACGGCGACCGGCTCGCGCCCCTCGAAGCGCCCGGAGGGCTCGACGACGTAGTGCTCACGGGTGCTGACCTCGGCGGCCAGGGCCTGGCCGGCCATCGGGGGCACGGCGCGCACGGCCTCCAGGCAGACGTCGACGGCGGCCCGGGACGGCCCGCCCGCGTCGGCGGCGCCCGCGGGCAGGGCGTCCGCGGAGAAGATGCCCGCCCGCATGGCGCCGCGCTCACGCAGGTGACGGGTCAGCGCCCGGGTGTCGACCTCGCAGACGCCCACCACGCCCGCGGCCGTCAGCTCGTCCTCCAGCTCGCGGCGGCTCCGCCAGCTGGAGGCGCGCCGCGCGGGATCGCGTACGACGTAGCCTGCCACCCAGATGCGCGACGACTCGCGGTCCTCGTCGTTGACGCCGGTGTTGCCGACGTGCGGGGCCGTCATGACGACGATCTGGCGGTGGTAGGACGGGTCGGTGAGCGTCTCCTGGTAGCCGGTCATGCCGGTGTTGAAGACGATCTCGCCGACCGTGCGCCCCGTGGCCCCGTAGGTCCTGCCGCGCAGGACGTAGCCGTCCTCCAGGACCAGCAGGGCGGTCTCACGGGCGCCGGGGGGCGGCGACGCGGGCCCGCCGGGGGCGGGCGCCGTGGGCGCTGCGGGCACCGGTCAGGCCTCTCGGGTACGGACCGGGACGCCGTCGAGCACGGTCGCGCGCCCGTGCAGGAAGGTGGCTCTGACCTGGCCGGGGAGCTCCATGCCGGCGTAGGGGGTGTTGGCCGAGTGCGTCCACTGCGTCGAGCCGTCGACGGTTCGACGCACCTCGGGGTCGACCAGCGCGACGTTCGCGGGCGCGCCAGCCTTCAGCCCCCGCCCCTGGTCCGTCAGCCGCCCGATCTCGGCCGGCGCGGCGGACATGACGCGGGCCAGGTCGCGCCACCCCATGCGCCCGGTGGACACCATGGTCTCGATGAGGACCGGCAGCGCCGTCTCCAGGCCGGTCATGCCGAAGGCGCCGGCCTGCCACTCGCAGTCCTTGTCCTCCACGGGGTGGGGGGCGTGGTCGGTGCCGACCACGTCGATGGTGCCGTCGGCCAGGGCGGCGCGCACGGCCTCGACGTCCTCCGCCGTGCGCAGCGGCGGGTTGACCTTGTACAGGGGCGAGTAGGTGCGCGCCATCTCGTCGGTCAGCAGCAGGTGGTGCGGAGTGACCTCGGCGGTGACATCGATGCCGCGGGCCTTGGCCCAGCGGATGATGTCGACGCTGCCGGCGGTCGACAGGTGGCACACGTGGAGGCGGCTGCCCACGTGCTGGGCGAGCAGGACGTCGCGGGCGATGATCGACTCCTCGGCCACGGCGGGCCAGCCGCGCAGGCCCAGCTCGGCGGAGAGGACGCCCTCGTGCATCTGGGAGCCCTCGGTCAGGCGGGGGTCCTGGGCGTGCTGGGCGATGACGCCGTCGAAGGACTTGACGTACTCCAGCGCGCGGCGCATGAGGACGGGGTCGGCCACGCACCTGCCGTCGTCGGAGAAGACCCGCACCCGGGCGGCCGAGTGGGCCATGGCGCTCATCTCGGACAGGTGCCTGCCCTCCAGGCCCGCGCTCACGGCGCCGACCGGGTGGACGTCGACCCAGCCGGCCTCGCGGCCCAGGCGCAGCACCTGCTCGACGACACCGGCATTGTCCTGGACGGGGTTGGTGTTGGCCATGGCGAACACGGAGGTGTATCCGCCCACGGCGGCGGCGCGGGTGCCGGTGAAGACCGTCTCGGCGGACTCGCCGCCGGGCTCGCGCAGGTGGGTGTGGATGTCGACCAGGCCGGGCAGGGCCACCAGGCCGTCCGCGTCGTGGCGCACGGCGTCGTCGGGGGCCTGGGCGGCCGCGTCGGGACCGATCGCGGCGATGACGCCGTCGGCCAGGAGGATGTCGGTGGCGTCCTCGCCGTAGGGGCGGGCGCCCGTCAGAAGGTAGGAGGTCACAGCTGGTTCCCTTCGTCGGCGAGGAGGAGGTAGAGGGCGGCCATGCGGACGGACACGCCGTTGCCGACCTGCTCGATCACGCGAGAGCGGGGGTCGTCGGCCGCCTCCGCGGTGATCTCCAGGCCCCGGTTCATCGGGCCGGGGTGCATGACGATGGCGTGCTCCGGCATGGCCGCGCGCCGGGCGAGGTCCAGGCCGTAGGCCTGCGAGTACTCCGCGGGACTGGGGAAGAAGCCGCCGCCGGCGGCGCTCATGCGCTCGCGCTGGATGCGCAGCATCATGACGGCGTCGGGCCGGACGGCCTCGATCGTGGCGTCCAGGTCGTAGGAGACGTCGCAGGTCCAGTCGTCCATGCCCACGGGCAGGAGGGTCGGCGGGGCGACGAGGGTGACGCGGGCCCCCAGGGCGGTCATGAGGTCCACGTTGGAGCGGGCCACCCGGGAGTGGAGGACGTCTCCGACGATCACGACCTTCGCTCCGTCCAGATCGCGCCCCTGCGGCGCCGGGGAGCCGTCCGCGGCAGGGCCGTCAGGGCCGTCGGGCGCGTACCAGCGGCGCAGGGTCATGGCGTCCAGGAGGGCCTGCGTGGGGTGCTGGTGGGTGCCGTCGCCCGCGTTGAGGACCGGCACCCTGATCCAGCCGGCGTGGGCGAGCAGGTGGGCGGCCCCGCACGCGGAGTGGCGGACGACGACGGCGTCGGCGCCCATGGCCATGATCGTCTGGGCCGTGTCCTTCAGAGACTCGCCCTTGGACACGCTCGAGCCCTTGGCGGAGAAGTTGATGACGTCCGCGCTCAGCCGCTTGGCGGCCGCCTCGAAGGACAGGCGCGTGCGGGTGGAGTCCTCGAAGAAGAGGTTGACGACGGTCTTGCCGCGCAGGGTGGGCAGCTTCTTGACGGCGTGGCGCTGGGTGGCGGCCATCGCCTCGGCGGTGTCGAGGACCATGACGGCCTCGTCGTGGGTCAGGTCCTTGGCGGAGAGCAGGTGCTTCATCGGGTGGCCTCCTCGGACACGGCCAGGTCGTGGATGGTGACGGCGTCCTCGGCCGCGCCCAGCTCGGTCAGCGAGACGACGACCTTCTCGGTGCGGGAGGTCGGCAGGTTCTTGCCGACGTAGTCGGCGCGGATCGGCAGCTCACGGTGGCCGCGGTCGACCAGGACGGCGAGCTGGACGGCCCGCGCGCGTCCGATCGAGCCCAGGGCGTCCAGGGCCGCGCGGATGGTGCGCCCGGAGTACAGGACGTCGTCGACCAGGACGACGGTGCGCCCCTCCAGCGTGTCGCCGGGGATGAACGTGGGCTGGGGGACGCGGATCGGGTGGCGCCCCAGGTCATCGCGGAACATGGTGATGTCCAGCGTCCCGACCGGGACGGAGGCGGCGGCCGGTCGGGAGCCGGCCAGGGCCGCGTCCTCCGCCAGCGCGATGCTCAGAGCCTCGCCGAGGCGGTGGGCCAGCGGCACTCCACCGGACGGGATGCCGAGGAGGATGACGTCATCGACGCCGCGGTTGCGCTCGACGACCTCGTGAGCGATGCGGACCAGGGAGCGCTTGATCTCGGCTGCGCCGAGGATCTGCTTCCCGGTGGACTGGTTTTCGGCCACAGTAAGTGGACCTCCTTCTCCGCCTCACTGGACGGGCTTCAAGGATGCCTGGCGCTGTCGATCGTAGCGCGCGCCGGTCCCGCGGGCCCGCTCAACCGGCTCCTGGAGCGGGCCCGGGAGAAACGTCACACCGCGCGATGGTTGAGCGGGTGCTCAGGCATAGGGGACCTGCTTCTCGACCTGGACGCCCAGGGTGCGGACCTTGACGATGAGGGCGATGTGCCCGAACAGGAGCGCGAGCCCGACGACGGCCGACGCCACCAGCATGGTGTTACCGGAGAACGTGTCGCTGTCGTAGAGCCCGAGGGCGAAGAGGAGCATGACCGCCGGTGCGCCCTGCAGGACGGAGGCGGCCATGATGCCGCCCATGATGCCGCCGGCGCCGGCCCAGTGCGCGGGCTGCCGCGTCGCCCCGCCGCCATTCGCTCTCACGCACGCGGCCAGGGACAGCCCGAAGGACGTGGCCCAGGCCAGGAGGACCAGCATGGGCACGAGGAAGAAGCCCATGAGGATGAACACCGCCGCGGTGATCGCGGCCTCGCTCGACAAGGAGTCACTGGCGCTGATCATCAGGATCAGGCCCAGCACGACGAGAAGCTGGATCGCCACGGAGACCGTCCCGGTGACCACCGCGCCCAGCCCCAGCCCGCGGGTGACCCGCCTGCCCTTCTCCGCGACCTCCTCCGGGTCGGGCGGCGGGACGATGAACATGGGTGCGGGCATGGACACGGCCGGCATGTGAGGGCCGCCGCCGGGGCCGTACGGTGCCGCGCCGGGGCCGTAGCCCGGGCCTCCCGGCACCCCGCCGGGGCCGTAGGCCGGGCCCCCTGGCGGCGTCCCGCCCGGGCCGTAGGCGGGCGCGGAGGCAGCGTACGGGTTCCCGGCAGGACTTTGAGCATCTGCATAGGGGCCGGACTCGTACGGCGATGGGTACTGCCCCATGATTCGGCTCCTTCGGGTGCGTGCGGGGACGGGGACGGGAGTACGGGTACAGCGTAGACGCTGATCCGGGAGTATCGATGGGGAGCGCTGACCTGGGCCCGCCGCGGTCAGCCGTGGTCGGCGAGGAGCTCGGCGAGGCCGAGCGGCCGGCGCCCGGTGAGGCGCTCGACGTCGTCCGTCACGCGGTCAAGGGCGCCGGAGGCGATGGCGGTGTAGGTGGACACCCAGGCGTCGACCTCCCAGT